>Ga0272447_1000511_pt1 | contig 28881 bp, 27 predicted proteins | sample YNPCB0133_FD_194589 | JGI IMG/M metagenome (GOLD analysis project Ga0272447, IMG submission 194589) | Hot spring microbial mat communities from Yellowstone National Park, WY, United States - YNP-CB-013-3 | ecosystem: Environmental > Aquatic > Thermal springs > Hot (42-90C) > Sediment | place... | reverse complement strand
GTGGCGCCACGTGACGATCCTCACGCCCCCACAGGTCCACGGCTGGCGAGCGTGCGGCACCTCCCGGCACCGCCCCCGCACGTTCCCGAGTTCAACCCTGCCCACCGCCTCCCGCCTGTCGGTTCCGGACCTCTGCAGGACTCCGCCCGCGGCGCTGGTCGCGGCGTAAGCGGCTGCTGCCCGAGCCGCTTGCGGGCACCGCCCTGCGGGCCCTCTCGGACTCGCCCCTCCCTGAGTTGACACGGGCGCAGCCCGCGGCGGTATACTCGCGCGGGAGCGGCCTCAAAAAGCCGCTTGGGAGGAGGCCATGCCGCTCATCGCCACAGAGAGTGGAAAGAAAATCTTCCTTACAGAGGACGGAAGAAAGCTCGTCACCGTCCTCCCCGGGGACGGGATCGGCCCTGAGTGCGTGGAATCCACCTTGAGGATCCTGGAGGCGGCCCGAGCCCCCTTGGCCTTTGAGATCCACGAGGCAGGGGCCAGCGTCTTCAAAAAGGGCCTCGCCTCCGGCGTACCCCCGGAGACGGTGGAGTCCATCCGCAAAACCCGCGTGGTCCTCAAGGGGCCCCTCGAGACCCCGGTGGGCTATGGAGAGAAAAGTGCCAACGTCACCCTGAGAAAACTCTTTGAGACCTACGCCAACGTCCGCCCAGTACGCGAGTTCCCCAACGTGTCCACCCCCTACTCGGGCCGGGGCGTTGACCTCGTGGTGGTGCGCGAGAACGTAGAGGACCTCTATGCCGGGATCGAGCACATGCAGACGCCCGGGGTCGCCCAGACCCTGAAGCTGATCTCCCACAAAGGGGCGCAAAAGATCGTGCGCTTCGCTTTCGAACTGGCCCGGGCGGAGGGTCGCAAGAAGGTCCACTGCGCGACCAAGTCGAACATTATGAAGCTCAGCGAGGGCACCCTGAAGCGGGTCTTCGAGGAAGTGGCCCAGGAGTATCCCGACATCGAGGCCCAACACATCATCGTGGACAACGCGGCCCACCAGCTGGTGAAGCGTCCGGAGCAGTTTGAGGTCATCGTCACCAGCAACATGAACGGAGACATTCTCTCCGACCTTACCTCGGGCCTCATCGGAGGGCTCGGCTTCGCCCCCTCTGCCAACATCGGCAACGAGGTGGCCATCTTTGAGGCCGTCCACGGCTCCGCTCCCAAGTACGCAGGCAAAAACGTCATCAACCCGACGGCGGTGCTGCTCTCCGCGGTCATGATGCTCCGCTACCTGGAGGACTTCGCCGTCGCAGAGCTCATAGAGAACGCCCTCCTCTACACCTTGGAGGAAGGCAGGGTCCTCACTGGAGACGTGGTGGGCTACGACCGGGGGGCTAAGACGACAGAGTATACCCAGGCCATCATCGAGAACCTGGGTCGGATGCCCCGGACCACCCGGGTCCGAACGTACCACCCCATCCGGCTGCCCCTGGTAAGCACCGACCCCGTTTCCGTCCGGCCCAAGAGCCGGCGAGTGGTGGGGGTTGACATTTTCGTGGAAAGCGACCTGGCCCCCGAGTCCTTGGGCCACGCCCTGGAGGCCTTAGCAGAGGGAAGCCCCTTCCGGCTCAAGATGATCTCCAACCGGGGCACGCAGGTCTATCCACCCACGGGCGGCCTTACCGACCTCGTGGATCACTACCGTTGCCGCTTCCTCTACAGGGACGGCGGGGAAGCGAAGGACGAGGAGATCACCGGCCTGATCCAACGCGTCGGGACCCGCTTCCGCTGGATGCACATCGAGAAGCTCCAGGAGTTTGGTGAGGAGCCCGGCTTCACTAAGGCCCAGGGGGAGGACTAGCCCCTCCTGCCCGAGACCTTGGGTCTGGCCGCCCCGTCCAGAGGCGCGGGCAGCAGAACGTCGTGGGTCGAGGTCGGCCTCGATGTCCTCCGTCCGGAAGTCCACAACCGGCTGGGGCGATCGTGCGATGCGCGTAGGGGTCATCGCGGCGGCTCATTGCCCGCTGCCGCCGGGGCCTCGCCTGACCGCCTACGCGCTCGACGAGAAAGGCGAGGAGGCAGGCGCCCGGCACTCAGGCCCTGCAGGCGGCTCCGGCCCGCTCGCGTGTGCGCGCCCCCTGACCCTCTCGAAATGAGAGGGGACGACGGGACTGGCTCCTAGCGGCGGGCGATCCGCGTGGGGGGCCGGACCGGCTCCACCCGGACCCGGGCGTCGAGGATCCGTACGCCTCGCTGGTACACCCGGACGGGGTTCAAGTCCAGCTCCACCAGCTGAGGCACGTCGTCCGCCAGGGCTCCCACGCGGACCAGCAGGTCCTCCAGGGCGTCCGCGTCGCAGGGCGGGCTCCCCCGGTAGCCGCGCAGGAGGGGGAAAGTCTTCAGCTCCCGTAGCATCTCCGCCGCGTCCCTCCGGCTCAGAGGGGCCAGCCGCAGGGACACGTCCCGCAACAGCTCCACCAGAACCCCGCCCGCCCCACACGCCACCACAGGCCCGAAGTGGCGGTCGGAGGCCACGCCCACGATCATCTCCAATCCCGGGGGCGCCATCTCCTGCACCACGAACCCGGCCACCGGGTACCCCTCGGACTCCACCCGCGCCCGCATCTCCCGAGCGGCCTGCTCCACCTCGGCGCGCCCGCGCAGGTCCAGCAGCACACCTCCGACTTCCGTCTTGTGCACAACCCCGGGTGCCACCACCTTCAGGGCCACGGGACAGCCCAGCCGGTCCGCGGCCTCCCCCGCGTCCTCCGGGGCAGGCGCAAACCTCTGCCCCACCAGCGGGATGCCGTAACACCGCAAGAGGGTCTCCACCTCCGCGGGAAGCAGCCAGCCCGCCCCGCGCTCCACCGCGGTGGCTACCAGGGCCAGGGCCTCGTCCCGGCGGACCCCCTCCGGCCGCGCGGCGGGTTCGGGGGGCTGGCTCCGCCACTGGCCGTAGCGGACCGCGTGCGCCAGGGCCCTGGCTGCGGACTCGGGGAAGGCGTAAGAAGGGACCCGCAGCTCGCTGCGCCGCAGCAGCTCCGGAACCCCCCGGGCAGACATGAACACGGTGAGCACGGGCTTCTTCTGCGGCCACTGGCCCACCGCGTCCACGATGGCCTGCGCCACGTCCTCCGCCTGGGTCACCAGGGGCGGGACGAAGATCACCACCACCGCGTCCACCCCCGGGTCCGAGCCCACCGCGGCCACCGCCTCCCGGTAGTGCTCCGCGGGCGCGGAAGCGATGAGGTCCACGGGGTTGCTCACGGCCGCGTGGGCCGGCAGCAGCTTCCGCAGCCTCTCCTGGGTAGCCGGGCTGAGCACGGGGACCTGGAGCCCCTCCGCCTCGCAGGCGTCCGCGCACAGGATGCCGGGGCCGCCCGCGTTGGTGACGATGGCCACCCGGGGTCCCGCCGGGACGGGCTGGTGTGCCAGCAGGACGGCCACATCGAACATCTCCTCCAGGCTGTCCGTCCGGATCACCCCCGCCTGTCGGAACAGGGCGTCCACGGTGGCGTCGGAGGCCGCCACCAGGGCTCCCGTGTGGGACGCGGTGGCCCGAACCCCGGAGCCCGTGCGCCCGCTCTTGACGGCCACGATGGGCTTGCGGCGGCTTGCGCGCCGCGCGATGCGGGAGAACTTCCGGGGGTTGCCGAAGGACTCCAGGTACAGGAGGATGACGTCCGTGTTCGGGTCTTCCTCCCAGTAGTTCAACAGGTCGTTGCCGGAGACGTCCGCCTTGTTCCCCACGGACACGAAGGTGGAAAGCCCCAGCCCCAGTTGGTTGGCGTACTCCATCACCGCCAGCCCCAAGGCCCCGCTTTGCGAGAGGAAGCCCACCCGGCCCGGCGGCGGCGGCACCGGGGCGAAGGTGGCGTTCAGCCGCACCGCGGGGTCGGTGTTCACGATCCCCATGCAGTTAGGTCCCACCAACCGCATGCCCGTGGCCCGGCACACCCGGACCAGCTCCTCCTGCCGGGCCCGGCCTTCTTCTCCCGCCTCCGCGAAGCCCGCGGAGATCACCACCAGGGCCCGCACCCCCTTGCGGGCGCACTGCCACGCCACGTCCACCACCTGCTCGGCGGGCACCACCACCACCGCCAGGTCCACGGGCCCCGGGATGGCCTCCACGGTGGGGTAGCTCACCACGCTCTGCACCACGTCCGCGTGCGGGTTCACGGGGTAGACGGGGCCTTCGAACCCGTAGTGCAGCAGGTTGTGGAAGATCTCGCCCCCGATGGTGCCCCGCCGCCGCGACGCACCCACCACCGCTACACCCCGGGGGTGCAGGAAGGCCCGGAGAGCAGCCTGGGCCGCTAGCTGCTCCCGCCGCTCGAACCGCTGCAGGGCCTCCTCGGTGAGCTCCGTGGGGAAGGTGACCCGCAGGTCGCCCGGCTCCGCGTGCACCTCCACGGGGAATCCGGACTCCCGGAAGACTTCCAGCATCCGGTGGTTGGTGGGCAGCACGGAGGCCTCGAACACCCGGATCCCCTGCCGCGCCGCCAGCTCCGCCAGCTGGCCCAACAGCAAGGTGCCCACCCCGCGACCCTGCAGCTCGTCCGCCACCGCGAAGGCCACCTCCGCTCGGTCCGAGTCCGCCACGGCGTACAGGCCGTGCGCCACCACCCGGGGTGGGTCCCCGAAGGTGGCCACCAGGTTCACCGCCCTGGGGTTGTACAGGAGCCGCCGGACCTGGTCCACCAGGGCGCTGTTGGAGATGCGGGTGAAGAACCGGTACACCAGGGACTGCTCCGACAGCCCCCGGTAAAAGGACACCAGGGCCTCCTCGTCCTGCGGGCGGGCGGTGCGTACTCGGAGGGCGGTCCCGTCCCGCAGCACCACCTCCGTCTCCCACGCGGAAAGGAGCGCCCGGTCCGTCACGGCCCGGCCTCCGGCGGGGGCTCGAGCTCCGCGGTGTCCACCGCCACCACTCCGTCCAGGCCGCGCACACACAGGGCCACCAGCCGCGCCTCCGCCGGCGAGGCGAGCTGCCCCTTCAGCTGGACCACCCCGTCCCGGACCTCCACCCGAACCCTGTCCGGCGGTACGTCCAGCTCCCTCAGGGTCTCCTCCACCCGCCGGGCCAGCTCCGCGTCGTCCACGAGGAAGGCCTTGAGGACGTCGTTGCGGCTGACGATGCCCACCACCTGCCGGCCCCGCACCACCGGCACCCGGTTCACGTTCTTCCGGGCCATGAGGGCCGCCACCTGGTGCAGGGGCGTGTCCTCGTGGGCCGTGACCACCTCCCGGGTCATCACGTCCGCCACCACCCGGCCCTCGTACCTGCGCAGGAGGGGCTGCACCTCGGGCGGCGGCCCCTCCGCGTGGAAGGCCACCAAGGGCAGCCCCCCGGGTCCGGCTTCTTTGAGGAGCAGGTCCGCCTCGGTGACGATGCCGACCAGGTGGCCGTCCTCGTCCACCACGGGGAGCCCGCTGATCCGCCGCCGCGCCATGATCCGCGCGGCCTCCACCACCGGGGTGTCCGGGCGCACCGTCACCGCCGGGGCGGTCATCACGTCCCTGGCCAGAAGCCTCCGCATGCGGCCCCTCCCCGCGGCGAGCTTCCCGGGTGGGATCTCACCGCACCACTAGGGTACCGTGCATGCCCGCCTCCTTGTGCCCCCCCACCGTGCAGTCGAAGGGGTAGGTGCCCGGCTTCAGGTCCAGCACCACCACCTGCTCCTTCTTCGCGGCGATGTACTCCGTCTTGACCCCCAGGGCAGGGACCGCGAAGTCGTGGGGGATCACCCCCTCGTTGCGGAGCACCAGCTCCACCCGGCCCGCCTAGACCTCCACCCGGGCCGGCTCGAACTTGAACTCCCGCATCAGAACCTCCACCCGCTGCACCGCGGGCCGGGCCGCCTCGGGGCCCGCCGCCTCCCGCGCGGGCGCCAGGAGCAGCCACACCGCGGCCACCACGCCCAGGAAGGCGGCGAGGCTCAGCCACCCTGCGGAACGTACCAGCAGTTGGTCCACGGTGTCCATGTCAGGGCTCCACCACGAAGACGCCGATCATCCCCTCGTCCGCGTGCAGCACCACGTGGCAGTGGAACAGCCACAGGCCGGGGTTCCGGAACTCCACGAGCAGGGTGTCCATGGCCCCGGGCACCAAGGGCAGCACGTTCCCGGGCCACTTCCGGCCCTGCAAGACCGCCAGGGACACGTGGGGGACTTCGTGGGCGTGGAAGCTGTGGTCGAGGTTCCCGATGTTGATCACGTGCAGCTTCATGGCTTCCCGAACCTTAAGCTTGAAGAACGGGACGGTCTTACCCAGCTGGGCCACCACACCCTGGAGCCCTTGCTTCTTGAAGATCTCCTCCAGGGCCAGTTCGCCGCCCGGGATCCCTTTCCCGTTCATCACGTAGAAGGGCGGGTTGGGTCCGGACCGCAGCTTCCCCAGTTCCCCCATGAAGATCACGCCCTCCCGCATGGGCTTCATGGCGGGGTCCTCCACCAAGATGGCGCCGTACAGACCCTGCAGGATGTGCTGGTTGATCGGGAACTCCCGGTCCGCGCTGTGGCAGTGGTAGTAGGTGGCGCCGGCTTCGTCCGCCAGGAACTCGTACACGTACTCTCTGCCCGGGGGGATCATGGCCTGCGGGGCCCGGCCGGTGATGATGTTCGCCTGGGAACCGTCCATCTCCAGGGGGTAGTGGGACAGGTGGGCGTGGAAGCTGTGGACGCGGTTGTGACGGTTGACCACCCGGACCCGCAGGATCTCCCCCTTCCGGACCCGGAGGGTGGGGCCGGGCACGGTGCCGTTGAACGTCCACGCCCGCCACCGGTTGCCTCCCCCATAGTCAAAGACCTTCTCCTGGATCACCAGCGTATACTCCCGGACGGTCCGCCCGTCCTTGGTGGACACCTGCGCCTGAAGCTCCCGCGGCTCCGGATCCCCTGCCTGCTGAGCAATCCATGCAGCTGCCTGCGCGGCCCTGGGCCCGCCCATGAGCAGGTCCATGAACATGCCCTGGGTGCCGTGCACATGGCCGTCCTGAGACCCTCGGGGCCCCGCCAGGGACCAGCCCAGGACCAAGCCAGAGATCACCAACGTCACGCCAGCGACGCGCCACCGCGACATGGTCTCCTCCTCTCCGAAGAATCTGGCGGAATGCTACGGGGCTGGAGGACTCCACGTCAACGGGCGTGCACCCGATTTTCCCACCCACGCCCGCTTTACCCGGGGACCGACCTCCTGCCGGGCCCGCGCCGGATCCCACCTCGCTCCCGCGCGCCTACGGTGGAGCGGGAGGGATGCGCCATGGGACAGCCCAAAGAACACCGATACGCCCTGGCGGTGGGACGTGGCCTGGGGATGCAGGCCGTGCGCCCCCCGGAGGACCACCGCGTCGTCCTCCTCCGAGAGAGGCGAAAGCTGCAGCAGGAGCGGCAGCGGCGGGAGGAGGCGTTGCACGTGCACCGGCAGACCTTGGAGCGGGTGCGGGAGCAGCTGGCCCAGGAGCGGACCTTCCACCGGAAGGCCTACGAGCAGAACCGTTGGTGGATCGAGCTCCTCCTGCGGTGGTGGGAGGCGCGCGGGGCGGCCTGAGCCACCGGCCGTCGTGGCAGGTACACTGCCCTCAAAGCCAGGTGGAGGTGTCCCATGCTGGACGGGCTGCTGGACCACCTGAAGCAGCTGGCGGAACGGGTGGGCGTGCGGGCGGTGTTCGGGGAACCTCTGGAAGTGCACGGCAGGACCTTCGTGCCGGTGGCCAAGGTCACCTACGGGTTCGGGTTCGGCGGGGGCCGGCGCCAGCGCCACGAGCACGAAGCGGACCAGGAGGAGGAACGGGACCACCAGGAAGGCGGGGGAGGGGGAGGCGGTCTGGTAGCGCGGCCGGTGGCGCTGGTGGAGATCCGGGAGGACCGGACCCGCGTGTTGCCCGTGTGGGACGCAAACCGCCTGGTCCTCGCGGCCCTCGGGGTCTTGGCCTGGACGGTGTTCTGGCTCGTGCGGCGACGCAGGGGGTAGACCAGCGGAGGGGTTTACCGGGACACCTCCTGGAGCACCCGGGGCTTACCCTTGCGGCAGTCCCCCGGGGTCCCCGGAAGGGAGGAGACCCCGGTCGGCTTCCAGCACCTGCAGGAACGCGGACACCACCGCGGGGTCGAACTGGGTCCCCGCGCACCGCCGGAGCTCCGTCACCGCTTCCTCGTGGGTGCGGGCAGGCCGGTAAGGCCGGTGGTCCGTGATGGCGGTGTACGCGTCCACCACGGCCAGGATCCGGGCACCCAAGGGGATCTGCTGCCCCCGCAGGCCGTCCGGGTATCCCGTGCCGTCCCACCGCTCCTGGTGGTGCCGGACCAGCCGCGCCACCCCCGCGAGCCTGCGCACGGGCTTGAGGATCTCCTCCCCACCACGGGGTGACGCTTCACCACCTCCCACTCCTCCGGGCTTAGGGGCCCGGGTTTACGCAGCACCGCGTCGGGGGTAGCGAGTTTTCCGATGTCGTGCAGCAGCGCCGCCCACCGCACCTCCCGGACTTCCTCCTCCGAACACCCCATCCGCCGCGCCACCGCCTCCGCCCAACGCGCCATCCGCTCGCTGTGGTCCGCGGTGTACGTGTCGCGGGCGTCCATGGCCCGCGCCAGGGCCACCACCGCGTCAACGTACGCCTGTTCCAGCTCCGCCAAGGCCGCGGCTCGGGACAGGGCAGCAGCACCCAGCTCCGCCACCGCCTGGAGCACCCGCAGCTCTGCTTCCTCGTACCCCGGTTCCTCCGGACGCCGGGCCACCACCAGGGATCCCACCCGCGTCTCTGCCACCACCAGGGGGGCTTCCGCCCGAGGGCCCGCGGCTTCCAGGACCGGGCCGGACGCCACCTGCTGGCCCTGGAAAGCCTTGTACGCGCCCGTGGCGGCCGCGACCCTGCAGCCGTCCCCGGAGACGAGCAGGAGGGCTGCGTGGGGCGAGGCGGTGACCGTGGCCGCGTAGTCCACCAGGACCTGCTGGACCTCCTCGGGCCCGGCCACGTGGCGGAGCCTCCGTCCCAGCTCCGCCACCGCCTCCAGCTCGGCGGCGCGCCGCCGCAGGGACAGCTCGTCTTCGAACCGTCGGACCGCGGCTCCCAACAGGGCTGCCACGGCCTGGAGGAAGTGCACGTCGTCCTCCGTGAAGGACCGCCGCTCCCGCGTGTGGGCGCCCAACACGCCCCACGCACCCTTGCGGCCCGGGATCACCACGCTCATCCCGCTCCGGACGCCGTGCTGGCGGAGCAAGGCAGGACCCTGGAACCTCGTCTCCTGCGGCAGGTCGTCCACCACCACCGGCCCGCCCGGCTGCAGGGTGTACCCCGCCTGGGAGTCCGAGCCCAGGGGGACCGTGGCGGTCCCCACGAAGCCTTCCTGCCAGCCCACCCCGGCCCGCAGCACGGCCACGGCCTCGCCAGGGAGGACCTGCAGGACCTTGCACAGCTCCACGCTGAGGGCCTGCGCGGTGAGCTCCGTGGCGCTCTGGAGCAAGGTGTCCAGGTCCGCCTCCAGGGCCAGCCGCCCCATGGCCGCCAAGGCCGCGTGCTGCCGGGCGCGGATGCGGGCGGTCTGCTCCGCCTCCCACCGGTCGGTGACGTCCCGGAAGTTCGCCACGATTCCGCCGACGTCGGGGTCTGCCGCGAGGTTCCGGGCCACCACCTCAACCCACCGCCACCTCCCGTCTCGGTGCCGCGCCCGGACCACCGCTTCCAGCTCTCGCCCTCCCTCCCGCAGGGCGCGGCCCGGCCCTGTGCGCAGCCACTCCAGGTCCGCGGGGTGCAGGAAGGCCGCCACGTCCTTCCCCACCACACTCCTCGGGAGGGTAGCCCAGGACGGACCGCACGGAGGGCGCTGCGTACCGCACCCGGCCCTGCAGGTCCACCACCGCCACCGCCTCCGCGCTGCGCTCCACCAGGGCGCGGAACCACCGCTCGCTGCGTCGCAGGGCCTCCCGGAGCCGCACCTCCACCAGGGCGTGGCTCACCACGTGCCCCACCTCTTCCAGGAAACGCGCGTCCTCCCGGGACAGGGTCCGCGGCTTCAAGGTCTCCACGCTCAGGGTCCCCAGCAGCGTGTGGCCGTCCTGCAGGGGGACGGCCAGCAGGGACTGGACGCCCGCCACGGACCCCAGGAAGTCCGGGTCTTGCGAGACGTCGGTGACCAGCTGCGGGGCCCGGGTGCAGGCGGCGCGGCCGTTGACACCTGCTCCCAGGGGTATGCGCACCATCGGCCGCTCGTGGGGGGGTGCGGTGTGGGCCCGCAGGACCAGCTCTCCGTTTTCCAGCAGGAAGACCCCCACCCGTTCGTAGCCGAAGACCTGGTGCAGGGAGGCCACCGTGGTCTCCAGCAACGCGCCCTCGGTGCCCTGCCGGTCCAGGGCCAGGTGCAGGCGGTGCAGCAGTTCCAGCTCCCGGCCCCGGCGCTGTGCCACGTCCCGCTGCCGCGCGGACTCCACCGCCACCGCGGCCAGGTCCGCAAAGTATTCCAGCAGGCGCACCTGCCCCGGGTGGAGCCCCCGGCCGGCGTCCGGGTGCCCCACCGCCAGCACTCCCACCACGCGCCCCGCGTACCGCAGGGGAAAGGCGGCCGCGCTGCCGGTCACGCCGGCGGGGAAACCCGGCAGGCGTCCAGGCCACGCGTCGTAGTCGGGCACCACCAGGACTTCACCCCGTTGCCAGGCCTGGCCCAGCAGCCCCGTGCCGGGCCGGACTTCGGGGGTCACCCAAGGGCACAGGGCTTCCGTGACCGCCTCCACCACCAGCAGGTCCCGGTCCGGGTCGTAGAGGGCCATCACGCCCTGGGGAAGGTCCGCCAGGGCACAGGCCTGCTCGAGGATACGCTGCAGGACTTCCGCCAGGGGCACAGGTTCCGTGAGGCTCAGGGCAGCCCGGTGCAGGACCGCCAGGTAACCTTCCCGGTGCGGGAGGGCTTCCCCGCGCCCGCGGTTCCCTCCGCCGGGACCCTCCATGGATCCACCTCCCGCCAGAGCTTCTACAGCGCCCTGGACTCCTCCAGCAGCTCCAAAAAGGCCTGGACCACCTGCGGGTCGAACTGGCTGCCCGCGTGCCGCTCTAGCTCCGCCACCGCCTCCGCGTGGCCCCGCGCCACCCGGTACCGGCGGTGGTCTGTCATGGCGTTGTAGGCGTCCACCACCGCGATGATGCGGGAGCCCAGGGGGATCTCCTCCCCCCGGAGGCCGTCGGGGTAGCCGGTCCCGTCCCACCGCTCCCGGTGGTGGCGCACCAGGCGGGCCACCCCCCGGAACCGCGGCACCGCCTCCAGGATCTGTTCTCCGATCACGGGGTACCGCTGGACCAGCGCCAGCTCGTCCGCGGACAGCGGGCCTGCCTTCCGCAGGATCTCCTCGGGGATGGCCACCTTGCCTACGTTGTGCAACAGGGCGGCCCACCGCACCTCCCGGGCCTCCGAAGGGCTGCAGCCCATACGCCGAGCCACCGCCTCCGCCCAGTGCGCCACCACGGTGCCGTGGCCGGGTCCCATGCCGTCGTGGGCGTCCATGGCCCGGGCCAGGGAGAGGACCACGTCCGCGTAGGCCCTCTCCAGGGCCGCCACCTCCTCCGTCCGGTGGAGGAAGTCCGCGGCCATTTCCGCCAGGGCCGCCAGCCTGTCCGCGTCGCGGTCGTCGAAGGGGCCCAGGGGCGACGTTGCCCTCCGGGCCACCCCCAGAGCGCCCAGGGTCCGCCAGCCGGTGCGGAGGGGCGCCACCAGGAGGGGGCCCAGCCCGTGGCCCTCCGCGAACACCACGTCCTCAGGGACCGCCTCCCACCGGGACGCCGCTCCCGTGGTCATGACGTGCCCGTACACCCCGGCCACGGGGAAGCTGGCTCCCGAAAGCTCCGACAGGTGGCCGTGCACCGCGGCCACGGTGAACGAGTCACCGTCTGGGTCCTGGAGGACCAGAGCGGCGTGGTCCGCCCGGAGGAGCTGCGCCGTCCGCTGTGCGATGGTGGCGGCGAGGTCCGACGCCGGCGACGCCCGCAGAGCCGCTTCGAACTCCCTGGCCGCCTCCAGCTCCGCAGCCCGTGCCGCCAGGGCTTCGTGGGCTGCCCGGGCCTCGGTAACGTCCCGCACGGACAGCACCAGCCCACCCACCCGGGGGTCGTCAAGGCGGTTGGAGGCCGACACCTCCACCCACACGGAACTGCCGTCGCGGCGTACCAGCCGCACGGGGAAGGTCACGGTGGCCTGCGGGTCCGCGTACGCCCTGCTGAGGGCCGCGCTGGCCTCCCCCCGGTCGTCCGGGTGCACGGAGTCCAAGAGCGGCCCGCCCACCAGCTCCTCGGGCCTCCGGCCCAGCAGCTGCGCCGCCGCGGGGTTCACGTACCGCACCACGCGGCTGCCGTCCAGCACCAGCACGCCCGCGGTCTCCGCCTCCAGGAGGTGGCGGTAGCGGTCCGCCTGTGCCAGCTGGTGCGTGGTCTGGTTCAGCCAGCGCAGGACCGCGGCCAGCTCCGGCACCGCGGCTTCCGCCATGGCCAGCTGGGAGGCGTCGAAGCCCTTGTCCGCCGGGCTTTCCAGGGCGAGGACGTGCGGCCTGGGTTCCCCGAGGACCGGGAGAGCCACCCCTTCCAACCCGTGGCCCACGAAGGCAGGGTCCGTCCGGGTGGGACGGACGGTCTGCAGCGTTCCCGTCCGCGCGGCTTCCGCCACCACCCCCTCGTGGGCCCCGAAGGTGGACGCGGGCTGGCGCTCGCCCGCGTGCCGCACCCGGGCCCACACCTCTCCCTCCAAGGCGTACACCGCGGCTCCGGTGGCGCCCAGGGTCTCCACCAGGGCCGCCAGCCAGCGGTCCGGAGCCGCCGCGAGTTCCTCCGCGCCCGCGGTGGAGTGGGACACCCGCTGCAGCCGCTGCAGCAGCTCCGCCGACCGACGCTCCCTCTCCGTCCGTACCAGGCCCGAGCCCACGGCCCCCGCAAGCCTGGCCAGGCGCACCACGGGGCAGGCGTCCTCCGAGGGCTCCGGGTCGTCCCCCTCCCACGCGACCACCAGCAGACCGAAAACGTCCTGCCCGCGCACGGGGACCACCAGGGCTCTGCGGAGCCGCCCTTCTGGCAGACCCAGGGTCCGGGCTTCCCCCGGGTCCGAGAGGTCCAGCCACAATGCCTCTCCCACCGAAACCTGTTCCCGGACCCGATCCCACGCCGGGTCGGAAACTGCACCCGTGGTCCGCTGCACCAGGGGCGTGGGGCCCACTACCTCCCAAAGGGCCACAGCTCCGTGCCGAGCCCCGGTCAGGTCCTGAGCCGCGTGCAGCAGCTGGTCCGCCAGGGCCGCGGGGTCCTGGGCCTGCACAAGCTTCCCCGCGGCCTCGGCCCAGCTCTCCCACCGCCGGGCCTCCCCCCGCGCAGCCTCCACCTGCCGTACGGCCTCGGTGACGTCCCAGCCCACCAAGACCACGCCGCGCCGGTTGCCTTGCGGGTCCAGCTCGGGGGCTGCGTGGTAGCGGTACACCCGCACGGTCCCCTCCGCAACCCGCCTCAGTTCCGCGGAGGCGGCGGCACCTGCGTGCCAGGCCTTCCGGGCCAGCTCCTCGAGACCACCCCAAAAGTCGCTGCGCGATGTTTGGCGACCCCAGTCCCCTTCCCCTGCACCGGAAGAGCGCTCGGGAAGGGCTCCCAGGTCCGCGCCTGAAGCCAGCTCCGCCAGAGTCTTCCCCTCCACCTCGGGACCCAGGACCCTTCGGGCGGCGTCGTTGGCGAACCGTACCCGGAGCTGGTCGTCCGTGCGCAGCACGCACACCGGCAAGGCCTCCAGGGTCCAGCGCAGGGAGGCCAGTTCCGCGGCCGCCACCAGGTCGGTGACGTCGGTGGCGCATCCCACCACCCCCACCACCCTACCGATGGCGTGGCGGATCGGGCCCACCCGCACGCTGTACACGCGTCCCCCGACCTCGAACCGGTAGCCCTCCACCTGCCCCTGCAGGGCGCGCAGGTGCGCCGCCATGGGCGGGTAGGTGGAGTCCGTGGTCTGAAAGTAGTCGTACACGCTGGTGCCCAGGACCCGCTCTGGATCCAGCCCCAGGGTTTTGGCCGCGGCCCCGCCCACCACCACGAAGCGCAGGGCACCGTCGGTGGCCCAGATGGCCTCCGGCATCTGATCCACCAGCCACTGGGACGGGATGCGCCCCTGGACGAACATGCGCCCACCTTCCGACTCCGTGCTCATCTGGCCCGCCACCTCTACAGTGTGCGACGCCGGGGGATTCCCGCCGAGCCACTTTTTCCGGCAGCAAGCTCCGTGCCACCTCCACGCCGAGGGCGAACACACGTACGCCAGAAACCGGTGTATGATGCCTGTACACCACCGCGCGCTCGGGGTGTCGGATGTCGGCCACGGTGCAGGCGGTCCAACCCGCCGCCCACAATCCGGGAATCGCCCTCGACCTCGCCTGGGTGCGATCCGTGCGGGTGAACCGCCCCGCCGCGGAACGGCGGGTGCAGACTCTCCCCGCGCGGCGGAGCCTCAAGGGGCCCTGGCAATTCGCGTGGCTTCTACGTGCGGTGCGGTGCCTGGACCTCACCACCCTGAGCGGTGACGACACCCCCGGGAGCGTGCGACGCCTCGCCGCCAAGGCCCGCCAGCCTGTGCAGCGGGAGGTGCTGGAAGGCCTCGGGGTGCGGCCCGAAGAGGTCCGCGTGGCCGCGGTGTGCGCCTACCCAAACTTGGTCCCTGTGGCACGGGAAGAGCTGGCCGGCTCTGGGGTACGGGTCGCCTCCGTGGCCGGAGGGTTCCCCGCAGCGCAGACGCCCCTCCGGGCCCGGCTCCTGGAAGTCGAAGAAGCCGTGCAGGCGGGCGCGGACGAGGTGGACGTGGTCATCTCCCGCGGCCACGTCCTCCGCGGAGCGTGGCGGGCCCTGTACGAGGAAGTGCAGGCGTTCCGGGAGGCCGCGGGGCCAGCCCACCTGAAAGCCATTCTGGGCTCGGGGGAGTTGCCCACCCTCCGCCACGTGGCCCAGGCCGCCCTGGTGTGCATGATGGCGGGGGCGCACTTCGTGAAGACCAGCACGGGCAAGGAGGCGGTAAACGCCACCCTGCCCGCGGGCTTGGTGATGGTGCGCCAAGTCCGAGACTACCTCGCCCGCACGGGCTACCGGGTGGGCTTCAAACCCGCGGGGGGTATTCGCACCGCGAAGCAGGCCCTGGAGTGGCTGGTGCTGGTGCGGGAGGAGCTCGGCGAGGAAGGGGCCCGCCCGGAGACCTTCCGCCTGGGCGCCAGCGGCGTGCTCACCGACCTAGAGCGCCAGCTCAGCTACCAGTGGACGGGCAGGAACTCCGCCGGCCACCCCACGCCATGACGGGCCGCCTGCAGGACGTCCTCCAGAGCCTGGAGTACGGCCCCGCGCCGGAGGACCCGGCCCCGGCCCTGCGGTGGTTGGAAAGCCGGGATCGCCGTTTCCCCCTCTTCGTGGGGAACGACTGGGTGGAACCCCAAAGCGGACGGTGGTTCGAGACCCGCAACCCGGCTACAGGAGAGTCGTTGGCCCGCGTGGCCCAAGCGGGGGCCGAGGACGTGGACCGAGCGGTGCGGGCGGCCCAAGACGCCCTACCCGCGTGGAGCCGCACGCCCGACCCCGTGCGGGCCCAGTCCCTGTACGCCCTGGCGGGGCAGGTGCACAAACACCGGCGGTTCCTGGCCGTCCTCCAGTCCTTCGAGACCGGCAGGCTCGTCCGGGAGAGCCGAGACGTGGACGTCCCCCTGGCCGCGCGGCAGTTCTCCCACCACGCGGGCTGGGCCCAGCTGCGGAGCCGGGAGTTCCCCGGCTACGAGCCCGCGGGCGTAGTGGGCCAGATCCTGCCGGGGAGCTTGCCCCTGCTCACGTTGGTGTGGAAGCTCGCCCCCGCCCTGGCCGCGGGCTGTACCGTGGTCCTGAAGCCTTCCCCCCAGGTGTCCCTCACCGCCCTGGCCTTCTGCGAGCTCGTCCTGGCGGCGGGCCTCCCACCCGGGGTGGTGAACGTGGTGCCGGGGGACGGGAGCACCGAGGATGCCCTGGTCCAGCACCCGGAGCTGGACCAGATCACTTTTATCGGCTCCCCGGAGGAGGGCAGGCGCATCCGGCGCCTCACCGCGGGAAGCGGCAAGCGCCTGTCCGTGGAGCTCTGCGGGAGCTTCCCCTTCCTGGTGTTCGAGGACGCGGACCTGGACGCGGCGGTGGAAGGGGTGGTGGAGGCCATCGGGTTCACGCAAATCCGGGGCACCTGCCCGGGCTTGCGCCTTTTGGTCCAGGAAAGCGTGGAGGACCACTTGGTGGAAAAGCTGCGGGCCCGCGCGGAACGGCTGCGGGTGGGGGATCCCCAGGACCAAACGGTGGACGTCGCGGCGGCAGCCCCCGTGCAGCCGGACCACATCGTGCAGCTGTGCACCACCTTCCGGTCGCCCACGGAAGCCGTGGCCCTGGCCAACACCCGCGACACCGTCGCGGCCAGCGTGTGGACGGAAAACGTCAACCTGGCCCTGGACGTGGCCCGTCGGATCCAGGCCGGCACGGTGTGGGTGAACTGCACGAACCTCTTCGACGCGGCCACCGGACTCGGAGCGTACCGGGAGGGGGGGTCTGGCCGCGAAGGGGGCAAGGAGGGCATGTGGGCGTACCTGAAGCCGGCTTCCCGCCCACAGGCCCTGCCGTGGCCAGGGACAGGGTTCTCGGCTCCAGAGCCCCTGGCGCGGCCGCTGCAAGAGCCCTCGGGACCCGAGGGGCCTGATGACCGTCCTGCCCCCAAGGACCTCGCCCCGCCTGTGGACCGCACACCCAAGCTGTACGTGGGCGGACGACACGTGCGGCCGGAGGCCCCTTCGGTGCGCCTGGTGTACAGCCCCGAGGGCCGAGTGGTGGGCGCGGTAGGGGAGGGCAGCCGCATGGACGTCCGCAACGCGGTGCAAGCCGCCCGCGCTGCCCTCCCCGGGTGGGCGGGAAGCTCCGGGCACGTCCGCGCCCAAGTGCTGTACTCCTTGGCGGAGAACCTGCAGGCCCGCCAGGAGGAGGCCGCGGCCCGCATCGCCCGCATGACCGGGGACCACGGGCTCGCGAGGCTGGAGGTGCGCCGGGCGGTGGAACGTCTGTTCACATACGCTGCGTGGGCGGACAAGGTCCACGGCGCCGTCCACCACGTGACGGACCCGGGCGTCCTGGTCTTAGCCCTGCGCGAGCCTACGGGTGTGGTTGGGATCGCCTGCCCCGACGAGTTCCCCCTCTTGGCCTTGGTTTCCCTCGCAGCGCCCGCCCTCGCCGCGGGCAACACCGTGGTGGCCGTCCCCTCCCCGCGCCACCCCTTGGCCGCCACGGACCTGTACCAGGTGCTGGACGCCTCCGACGTCCCCGCGGGCGTGGTGAACCTGGTCACGGGCGACCGGGACGCCCTGGCCGTGGTCCTGGCCCAGCACGAGGACGTGGACGCCGTGTGGTACTTCGGCACCCGGGAAGGGGCGGCGGCGGTGGAACGGGAGTCCGCGAGCAACCTGAAGCGCACGTGGACGTGCACGCACCCGTGGGAATGGCTGGACCCACGCTGGGCGGAGGGCTGGGAGTTCCTCCGGCACGCCACCCAGGTGAAGAACGTCTGGATCCCGCACGGGGAGTGAGCTTGCGGGGGAGCTGGGGGATTGCCCTCTTGGCCCTGGCTGCACTGGGCTGCGCGCGCCCCGCGGACGTGGCCGGGGTCTGGCACGGCACGTGGGAGTCTGCGGACGGGGCCGGCCGCGGCACCTTCCGGGCGGAGGTGGCCCAGCGGGGCAACCGCATCTCAGGCCCCATCACCCTGGAAGGTGCGTGGGTCTCGGAGGCGCGGGTGGAGGGCTCCGTGGAAGGCCTTCGGGTCCGGTGGGGCGTGGTGCGGGGAGGAGTGGTGGTGGCCTTCGAAGGGACCGTGGAGGACGGGCGTGCCTCCGGGGCCTACCGAGGGCCTGGGGGGACGGGCCGGTGGACCGCCCGCAGGGTCGCGAGGAAGTGAAAGTGCCGTACGACGTGGCCGTGGTGGGGCTGGGAGGGGCGGGCAGTGCTGCGGCGTACCACCTGGCCCGGCGAGGGCTGCGGGTGCTGGGATTGGAGCGGTTCGGCCCCGGCCACAGCCGCGGATCCAGCCACGGCCACACGCGGATCACCCGCCAAGCGTACTTCGAGCACCCGGATTACGTCCCCCTGCTGATGCGGGCGTACGAGCTGTGGGAGGACCTGCAGGGACACTGCGGCACCCAGCTGCTTCGGATCTGCGGAGGCCTTTGGGTGGGGGATGCCCAAGGCCACCTGGTCGCGGGGGCGCTGCGCAGCGCCGAGCTACACCACCTGCCCCACGAACTCCTGGACGACCGGGAGGTGCGGGCCCATTTCCCCGCCTTCCGGCTCTCCGAGGAGGAGGTGGCGGTGTACGAACCCCGGGCAGGCATCCTGTTCCCCGAGGCCTGTGTGCACGCGCACCAGCAGCTGGCCGCGGCCCACGGTGCCGACCTGCGCTTTTCCACCAGGGTCCTGGCTTGGGACAGCGACGGCGCCCGGGTCCGGGTGCGCACGGAGGCCGGCTGGGAGGAGGCGGCCAACCTGGTCCTGGCCGCGGGTGCTTGGATGCCGGAGCTCGCGGGCTTGCCCGTACTCCTCACCGTAGAACGGCAGGCGGTGTTCTGGTTCGCCCCGCGGCGGCCGGAGTGGTTCGGGCCAGACCGCTGTCCGGTGTTCGTGTGGGAAACCGAGGAAGGGTTTTTTTACGGCATCCCTGCGGTGGCGGGCCGGGGCTTCAAGGCAGCCCGCCACCACGGCGGTCAGGTCGTGGACCCCGAGGAGGTCCCGCCCGCGGTCCCCGAGGAGGCGGTGTGGCTGCGGGCCCAGCTGGCCCGCAGGCTCCCGGAAGCGGACGGAGGGATCCAGGAGGCGGTGGCGTGCCTGTATACCAACACTCCCGACGAGCACTTCCTCCTGGACCGTCACCCGGAGTTCGACAACGTGGTGGTCTGCTCCGCGTGCTCCGGCCACGGGTTCAAGTTCACCAGCGTGGTAGGGGAGGTGGTGGCGGACCTGGTCACCGTGGGCACCACGGGCCTCCCTGTGGGCTTCCTGTCCCTCCAGCGCTTCCGGCGCGGGCCGTAAGCTACACTACTGGACGAGATGGACCTACGTACCTCGACCGCGGCGCCCTCCGACCACGTCCCACCCGGGGAACTCCCCCTCTCCCGGATCCTGGAGGAGGTGCTGTCGCAGGCGTCCGGGGAGCCCCTGCGCGTGGGGCAACTGGCGGAACGCATGGAGGAGCGGGGTTTCGGACTCCTCCTCGTCCTCCTCAGCCTGGTCACCATGATCCCCATCCTGCCGCCGGGGTCCGCGGCCGCGGTGGGGCTTCTGTACGTGGTGGGAGGCGTCCAGATGGCCGCGGGCCGGCGCCGGCCCTGGCTGCCGCGCCGCGTGTCGGACTACCGGCTTTCCCACAGGGTGGTGGACGGGCTGCGCAGCCGCGGCGTGTCCCTCCTGCAACGGGTGGAGCGGTTTTCCAGGCCCCGGTGGACCCCTCTTACCGACGAGGCCCTTCTCCGCGCCTGCTCCGTGGTGGTCCTGCTCATGGGAGTGGTGCTCTTCCTCCCCCTTCCCTTTTTGAACACCCTCCCGGGGCTTTCCATGCTGGCCTTGGGTGTAGGGCTGATGAACCGCGACGGGGTATTCCTCCTGGTGGGGACGAGCCTGGCCGCGGCGGTGCTGGCTCTGGTGGGGTTAGGGGTGGAGGCCCTGCGGGCCTTCGCCCACTGGCTGGTCTCGTGGAGGCGCTAGGAGCTTGTCCCGGAAAAGCCCTCGACCGGAAAGGGATCGGGGTGGTCTAGCCCGCTTCCAGGCGGAGCGCGTGCCTGGCAAGGGCCGGGGGAGGGAGCTGGGCTTCCCCACGGTGAACCTCCGGGCGCCGGAGAACTTGCAGCTCCCGCACGGGATCTACGCTTGCTGGGTCCGCATGGGGGGGGTCGTGTACCCCGCAGCCCTCCACTACGGGCCCGTTCTCGCCTTCGGAGAAGAGGATCCGTCCTTAGAGGTGCACGTCTTGGACCACCTCCTGGACTTCACCCCGGACCGGGTGGAGGTGGAGGTGGTGCGGTGGATCCGGCCGGTGCAGGCCTTCGACTCCCCCGACCAGCTGCGCGAGCAGATCCAACGGGATCTGGAGGCCTGCCGCGAGGCCCTCGGGAAGGAAGGGGACCCGGTGGCGCGGCCCGCGCGGGAGCTCCAGCGCCGGGGGGTCTCCTTCGAACTCCGGCACTTCGCCCGCAGCACCCGCACTGCCCAGGAAGCTGCGGAAGCCGTGGGGGCCTCGCCCGACCGGATCGTGAAGTCCCTGCTGTTTTTGGCCGACGGGGAGCCCGTGCTGGTGCTGGTCTCCGGCGCCCACCGGGTCTCCAGGGAGAAGCTGGCGCGGGTGACGGGGGCCAGCCGGGTCCGGCCCGCGGACGCGGAGACCGTGGCCCGGGTAACGGGCTTCCCCGCGGGGTCCGTGCCCCCAGTGGGGCACGCCACGCCGATACGGGTCTTCATGGACCAAGCCTTGCTGGGGTTGGACTTGGTCTACACGGGGGCAGGCGCTCCCCAGGCCCTGTTCGCCCTCCACCCGGAGGACCTGCCCAGGGCGACGGGCGCTACCGTGGCGGACCTCCGGGAGGAGGGGTAGGTCACCCTGCGGACCGAGTGCCAGGCTCCGCGTTCTTGCCTTGGGAGGTTTCAGAGCCCGGGCGACCTCGGGGTTAGGAGGGGAAGGTTGAAGCACGGCTCGCGGTCGTGTGTTCGGCCCCCGCGGAGTGCCCACCGCCTGCCCAGCCGGCGCGCCGCTTGCACCCGCGGGAGGCTCGGAGTATATAGCCTATTGTGCTGAGAGCCAGAGCCCTCCCCGCCTCCCTGTGGCGAGCCCTCGTCGGCAGCCCCCTTGAGACGCAGCGCCTCAAGCACGAAAAGCTCACCAAGGTCAAAGGACTCGCGGTCTTCGGAGCAGACCCCCTCTCCAGCAATGCCTACGCCACCGAGGAAATCCTGCGGGTTTTGGTGTTGATGGGGAGCGCGGGGGTAGCCCTGACTATGCCCGTCTCTCTCGCCATCGTGGGACTCCTGGTAGTGGTGGCGGTCTCCTACTACCAGACCATCCATGCGTATCCGTCCGGAGGCGGCGCGTACGTAGTGGCACGGGAAAACCTCGGAGTGTTGCCCGCCCTGGTGGCCGCCTCCGCGCTCCTCGTGGACTACATCCTCACCGTGGCGGTCAGTACGTCCGCGGCCGTGGCGGCCATCACCTCCGCCTTCCCCAGTCTGTTCCCCTTCCGCGTGGAGCTGGCGGTGGCCACGGTGGCCCTGGTCACCGTGGTAAACCTGCGGGGTGTCCGGGAGTCCGGTACCGTGTTTTCCATCCCCACGTACTTTTACATCCTCACCTTCGGCGGAATGCTGGCGGCGGGCCTGTGGGCCCTCTTCACGGGGAACCTGCGCCCGCCCGCCTCCCCGGCGCTTGCCCTCGAGGAGGCACAGCCCCTCTCCTTGTTTCTCGTGCTCCGGGCCTTCGCCTCGGGGGCCACCGCCCTCACGGGCATCGAGGCGATCAGCAACGGGGTACAGGAGTTTTACCCGCCCCAGGCCCGGAACGCCAGCCGCGTCCTCGTGGGCATGGTGGTGATGCTGGGGACCTTCTTCCTCAGCGTCAGCTACCTGGCGCACCACCTCTCGGTGGTCCCCTCCGAGACAGAAACCGTGGTGTCGCAGATCGCCCGGGCGGTGCTGGGGGAGAGTTGGCTGTACTATCTGGTCCAGTTCGGAACCGCCCTCATCCTCTTCCTGGCCGCCAACACCGCGTACGCGGGGTTCCCTCGGCTGGCTTCCATCCTGGCCCGGGACCGCTACCTGCCCCGGCAGCTGGCGAACCTCGGGGACCGCCTAGTGTTTGCCAACGGCATCCTCCTGCTGGGCGCCGCCGCGGTCCTCCTGATCGTTACGTTCCGCGCAGATACCCACAGCTTGATCCCCCTGTACATGATCGGCGTGTTCGTCACCTTTACCCTGTCCCAGACCGGCATGGTCCTTCGCTGGCTGACCCAGCGGCCGCCCGCCTGGAAGGTGCGCATGCCCATCAGCGCCGTGGGCGCGGTGGTCACCGGGGTGGTGACGGTGGTGGTGGGCGTCGCGAAGTTCGCGGAAGGAGCGTGGATCAGCTTGGCCCTGATGCCGGTCCTGGTGCTCCTCATGCAGGCCATCCACCGCCACTACGAGGACCTCAAGCAGCAGCTGTCCCTGGAGAAGGCCAAGCTGCCCCGTCCCTTCAAGGCCCACAAGGTGATCGTGCCCGTGAACAACGTCCACCGCGGCATCCTGGAGGCCCTGCGGTACGCCAAGGCCGTGAGCGAGGACGTCACCGCGGTGTACGTGGAAATCGACCCCGGAGCCCGAGAGGAGATCGAACGGAAGTGGGAGCGGTGGGTCCCAGACATCCCCCTGGTGGTCCTCCCCTCCCCCTACCGGTCCGTGGTGGGTCCCATCCTCCTGTACCTGGACCAGGTGCAGCGGGAGGCGGGCCCGGACACCGCGCTCACCGTGGTGCTGCCGGAGTTCGTGCCCCGCAAGTGGTGGCACCATCTCCTGCACAACCAGACCGCCCTGATGTTGAAGTTCGCCCTGCTGTTCCGCCAGCGGCGCCTGCGGCGGTACAAGGTGCTGGCGGACGTGCCGTACTACCTCACCCGGTAACGGTCATGCGGCGGTGGGTCCTGCTCTGCGCGGGCTCAGCCCTGCTGGTCGGCTGCGCCCGGGGCCCCGCGCCGCCCGTCCGTTACGAGGACCCCTTGCTGCGGGTGGCCGTGGAACACCCCCCGGGCTGGGAGGTGCTGCGGTCCGGGGACGGCCGGTGGCTCCAGGTGGTCCCCGCGCGCCAGGGCCCGGAGCCCGACGCCGCCCAGTACACGGAGTTCCTCAGCGTGCGGGTGGTCCCGGGCCGGCCGCCGGGCCACGAGGACGCCCTGCGCCAGGAGGCTTTCTCCCTGCTGCCCTTCCACGGGGTGGCCAAGTTCCAGCGGGAGGAAGGCTCCGACCCTCCCCGGTACCGTTTCGAGGGCACGGGCACCGGCCTCACGGGGCAGTGGGCGGCGGTGGGCGTGCTGTTCGTGGAGCGGGACCGGCTGGTGCACGTGGTTTGCGCCAAGCCCCTGGACCGCTGGCGGCAGGAGCAGCGGGAGTGCGACCGTCTGGTGGACCAGGTGCGCCCTCTTCCCTGACCGGCCCGTCCGGACTCGCAGCCCGGGGGTCTACGGCCTCCCGCCCAGGACCTCCCACCGCACGGACCGGGCGGACGCTAGGTGACGAAACCGCACGGCCAGGGTCTCCGCGTGGCGCCGCATGCGTTCCGCGGGATAGGAACCCGGGCCGAACACCACCGCCAGGGCGGCCCGGGTCTGCGCCGTGATCCCCGTGCGCGCGGAGTCGTGGGTGGGGCTGCCCACAGGCCCCTGCGCGTCGCACACCACCAACCTCCCCTCCGCCCGCAGGAGCCCTTTCCCCAGGGACTCGTAGAACTCCCCGGACCGGCCCAGCCGCACCACCACGGGGCGCTGCAGGCGGTCCAGGTCGTACAGGCCGATGGGGAGGAGGAACTCCAAGGAGCACAGGTTGCACACGTCCACCAAGCTGTTCACCCGCGGCATGGGCTGGCCCCGGAGGGCCCGGCGCAGGAGGGCCTCCGAGGAAGGCCGCGTCTTGGTGGGGTCCTCGCCGGTACGCCGGTACAGCTCCCGCGCGGGCTGCAGGGCCTCGATCTCTGAGGGCTGGCGGCCTGCGTACCGCTCCCGGAGCTGGCCCGCCAGCCGGTCCAGCTCCTCCGCCACCTCCGGGTCCTCCGGGCGCACCACCAGCCCCTGCGCCTCCACCACGCCGAGGCACACCCGATCCGCCACCGCGGGGTCTAGTGTCACCTGCACCGGGACCGTTTTTCCGCAGCCGCCGCCGCGCCTCCTCCGAGCGTGTCCGTGAAAGGTATCCGCCAGAAAGGACCGGGGTCCCCCAAAATCGCGGAGGCGACTTGGGGTCGTCTTCCGCCCTTGCTCCGGCTAGGACGCGCCGCTACACTGCACCGCGGGCGGTCCCCGCCCCTTGCGGAGGCAGGCTTGGCCGTCGTCCGACTGGAAGCAGACCTGTTTTGCGTGCGCATGCCCATCCCCTTCCCCCTGGGGTCGGTGAACGCGTATCTGGTCCGCACCCGACGCGGCGCGGTCCTGGTGGACGCGGGCCTGCGGACGCCGGAATGCTTGGCGGCCTTGCAGGAGGCCCTGGACGCCGCCGGCCTGCAGCCCTCCGACTTCCGGGCGGTGATCCTCACCCACGCCCACCCGGACCACATCGGGCTGGCGGGGGTCCTGCAGGAGCTCACCGGTGCTCCTCTGTACCTGTTGGACGTGGAAGAACACCTGGCCCGCAGGATCTGGGTGGAGGACTACCGCTTCCGGGTGCAGGTCATCGTGGACATGCTCACCGTGCACGGCGTGCCGAAACCGTGGGTGGAAGAAGCCGCCAGGGGCGTGCAGGCCCTGCGGGAGCTGGTAGCACCCTTTGGCCCCTCGGTCCCCGTACGGGACGGGGAGCTCCTGGAGGTGGACGGCTTCTCCGCCCGGGTCCTGTGGACCCCGGGGCACAGCGACGGACACATGGTGCTCCTGGACGCACAGGGGAGGCTGTTCTGCGGGGACCATGTGCTCCCCGAGGTTTCCCCCAACGTGTCCCTGTACCCCGGCGCCCGCCCGAACCCCTTGGCGGACTACCTGGACTCCCTCCGGCGGGTCCGGGACCTACCCGTGCGGCTCGCCCTGCCCGGACACGGAGAACCCCTCACCAGCTGGGCCGGCCGCGTGGACGAGCTTCTGGAGCACCACCGGACGCGGCTGGAGGCTGCGTACGCCCTGGTCCCGCCAGAGGGCACCACCGCCTTCCAGCTCGCCCAGCACCTGTTCTTCGCGGACGCAGGCGACGGGGCGCAGCCTCCGGAGGTGCCCCTGCCCCTGGCGGTGGGAGAGGCCGCGGCGCATCTGGAGTGGCTGCACCAGGAAGGGCGGCTGTTCCGGGAACAGGGACCGCCCGTGGTCTACCGACGCGCGGAGGGAAGGCCGTGAAGCGTACACGTCCTGTGGACGAACGCACCGTCCTCCTCGACCTGAACTTCGGACAGCCGGAAGTGCTCGGGAGCTACCTGCTGCTGTCGGACTGCCCGGCCCTGGTGGAGACGGGACCCACCACGTGTCTGAGCTCCCTCGAGCAGGGCCTCGCAGAGCACGGGCTTCGGGTGGAGGACCTGGAGGCGGTGGCGGTGACCCACATCCACCTGGACCACGCGGGCGCGGTGGGGGTCCTGTGCCGGCGCAACCCCCGACTGCGGGTCTTCGTGCACCCTCTGGGCGCCCCCCACCTCGCAGACCCCAGCCGGCTGCTCCGGAGCGCCCAGCGGATCTACGGGGACTGGATGGACGTCCTGTGGGGCGAGGTCGCCCCGGTCCCCGCAGACCGCATCACCGTGGTTCGAGACGGAGAGACCTTCCAGGTCGGCGGACGCACCCTGCGGGCCCTGGATACCCCCGGCCACGCCAGCCACCACCACGTGTACGTGGACGAACACGCGCAGGCGGCCTTCACGGGGGACGCCGCGGGCATCTCCCTGCCGGGGTGTCCCGTGGTGCGGCCTCCCACTCCGCCCCCGGACCTGGACCTGGAAGCCTGGGAGCAGACCCTGGACCGCCTGCAAGCCCTCCCCCTGCGGCGGCTCTGCCTCACCCACTTCGGTGTGCGCGACGACCCTCCCACGGTCCTGGGGGAGCTGAGACGGCGGCTCCGGGAGGTGGAGCGGTTGCTGTTGGAGGGGTGGACGGCCGGAGAAGACGTGGACCGCCTGACCGACCGGCTGCGCGGGTACCTGCAGCCGGAGGTGGAGTCCCGGTGCGGCCGGGCCACCGCGGACCGTCAGGAGATCGCCGCCAACTACCGGATGAACGTCCTCGGCTACCTCCGGTATTTCGAGAAGAAGCAAGCCCCGCGGTGAAGGACAAGGCTGCTCCGAACTCCCCGCGGCCGTAAAATATTGCCGTGAACCGAGGAGCCTGTCCTGAAAACCCCTCCGGCAGATGGGACCGGGGTCCCCAACAATCGCTGCGCGATGGTCGGGGGGGGCTGGGCTACCCGGGCGAAGAACTCATCGCGGCCGGGCTCCAGGATCTGGAACGCGGGGTGGAGTCCGTGCCCGCCCTGCTGGTCTCCATCGGCGCACCGCGGCTGCGCAGGCTGGGTTTCGAAATCCCCCGACCTTTCCCCGAAGCGGAACACCGCCTCTACCGGCTCCTCACCCAGGACGACCCGGACTCCGCACACGCCCGCTACAACGCCCTGATCCGTCGCCTGGTGAGCTTCGAACGCGCCGCGGAATGCGCGCGCTAGCCGACGCCGACCGGATCCGTCGCTTCATGCGCGCCCTCGGCAGGGAAGCCCAGGCCGCGGTGCGTGCCTACTTCACGGGAGGAGCCACCGCGGTCCTCCTCGGCTGGCGCCCCGCGACCATCGACGTGGACATGAAGTTGATCCCGGAAGACGAAGGCGCCCTGCGGGCCATCCCGCGCCTCAAGGAGGAGCTCCAGATCAACGTGGAGTTCGCCTCCCCCCTGGACTTCGTCCCGGTCCCGCCGGGGTGGGAGGAACGCAGCCTGTTCATTGCCCAGGAGGGCCGGGTCGCCTACTACCACTTCGACCCCTACGCGCAGGCCCTTGCCAAGCTGGAGCGTAGTCACGCCCAGGACCTGGAGGACGTCCGGAGCTTCCTCCGCAGCGGCCTCGTGGATCCCCGGCGTGCCCTGGAATATTTCCGGCGGGTGGAACCCGAGCTCTACCGGTTCCCCGCGGTCGACCCCAGGAGCTTCCGGCGGGCGGTGGAGGAGACTTTCGCAGAAGCCCTCCCCACGGACCCTCCCTAGTACGAAACCGTCCGGTCCGCCGCCACCGCCAGCTCCACAAACTGCCGGGGCGTGAGGAACTGGGCGTTCTTGCCCCGCAGGTCTTCTTCCGTCACCCCACGGGCCACGGCACAGCCCCCTCACACGTACAGGGGCATTCCCTGGGCCACCACCTTGGCCAGCACCTCCCTGAGGGGCGGCCACCCCACGGGGACCACAGCCTTGGCCACCACGTCCTTCATCAGCACCACCGCGTCCCCGACCAGCGCCACCCACGGTTCGTGCCCCGCCTCCGCGGCCCCTACCGCGCTCAAGAACGGGAGCACGGACTTGGTGGGGTTTTCCGAGCGGCACGTACCCACGAACAGCATCCTGGCCACCGCTTCACCTCCCCGCCCGAGTACCCCGCCCGGGGGTGGGACCGCATCGTGAGGATTCCGCATCTTCGGGGGGGGTCAGTACGCCTCCCGCCGGAGCCGGTCCGGATCGAGGAGCAGCCAGCGCCCTCCCCACCGACGCAGCAGCCCCATCCGCTGGAACCTGCGCAACCACTTGTTCACGCTCTCCCGGGTGGCACCGATGAGGTGCGCCACCTCCGTCTGGCTGAGACGGGGGCAGAGGACCCCGCCCTCCCCGTGCTCCCCGTGCTCAGAGGCGAGCCGGAGCAGGGCGCTGGCAAGCCGCCCGCGGACGTCGTAGAAAGCCGCGTCGTGCAGCTGCAGGTCGGCCCTGCGCAGGCGGCGGGCGAGGAGGTGCAGCAGGCGGGCCGACGCCTCCGGATGCCGCCCGAGGAACTCCCGGAACTCCTCCCTACCCACGAAGATCAACGTGCACTCCTCGTGGGCCACCACGTCTGCGCAGCGGGGTTCCCCGTCCAGCACCGCCAGCTCTCCCAGGACGTCCCCCGGTCCCAGCAGGGCCAGGATCCGCTCCCTCCCCTCCGACGAGGTCACCCGCACCTTCACCCGGCCCTCCTCCACCACATACAGGCCCGTACAGGGGTCGCCTTCCCGGAAGACCGTCTGACCCCGAGGGTACCGACGCCTGTGCGCCAAGGACGCCAGGACCGTCCTCTCCCCCGCGGAACTGCCCGCGAACAAGAAGCAGCGGCCGAGGGCGTCCGCTACCGATTCCACGGGTCAACTCCTCAGGGCCCCCGGGAGGTCCGCGCACCGACGGGCTGTCTCCGCCAGCTCCCGGGCTGCGTGGTCTCCCGCCTGCTGCGCGTGTTCGGCCACCAGTTCCGCCCACTGCTCCAGCCGGTCCCGCGGCGTCTCCTCCAACCACCGCAGCACCACGGCGTGGGCCCTCCTCCGGTGCTCCTTGGGGAGCAGCCCGTAGGCCACATCCCGCGCCAAGCCGTGGCGGAAAGCGAACTCCCGGGCGCGCAGCACGGAGGAAGTGGGTCGGGGCACCAGCCACTCCCGAGCGGCCAAGTCCTCCACCGCCCGGGCCACCTCCCTTCGGTCCCGTCCGATGATCCTCGCCACCGCGGAGGGCCAGAACACCCGCCCCACCACGGAGGCCGCGAGGAGCACCGACCGCTCCAGAGGAGGCAGCCGGTCTATCTGGGCTGTCAGCACCGCCTGCAGGGTGTCCGGCATCCCCGCCGCGGCTCCCTCTCGCGCGATGCGCACGAGTTCCTCTGCGAAGAGGGGGTTGCCCTCCGCACGGCTGGCGACGAGCCGCTGGGTCTCGGGGGCCAGCGTGCCCGCCGACAGGCCCGCGACCAGGGCCTCCGAGTCCGCGGGACCCAGGGGTTGGAGACGCAAAATCTTCCCCCTCCAGGATTCCCACGGCCCGTGAGGCGGCTGCAGGTACTCGGAGCGTGCCGTGCACAGTACGAAAAGGGGTTTGTCCTCGACGCGTTCCACCACCGTCTGCAGGAGCTCCAGGGTTGCCTGCTCGGCCCAGTGCAGGTCCTCCACCGCCAGGATCACCGGCCGTCGGCTGGCCGCAGTCCTCAGGAGCTCGGCCCACGCCCTGGCCAGGACCTCGCGGGTACGGGCGGGGTCTTCTCCGGCGAAGTGCGGGCCACCGAA
>Ga0272447_1000510_pt1 | contig 28889 bp, 31 predicted proteins | sample YNPCB0133_FD_194589 | JGI IMG/M metagenome (GOLD analysis project Ga0272447, IMG submission 194589) | Hot spring microbial mat communities from Yellowstone National Park, WY, United States - YNP-CB-013-3 | ecosystem: Environmental > Aquatic > Thermal springs > Hot (42-90C) > Sediment | place... | reverse complement strand
TCCTTGGGGGCTCCGGCCTCCGGGGCAGGGGTCGATGGACGACTCCTGTTGCCAGTTCTTTGGCTTTGGGTTTCCGCTCGGGGCCACGACCGGAATACGCAGGAAACTACGTAAACCTTATAATGATTTAATAACATCAAATTGGAGGCAAATATGTTTAAAATTAAATCCAAATCGTGGGATCAATATACAATTCAGAGGTTTGGCGAGTATCTGGTTACTGCTGAGCTTTGTCGACGTGGATTTAGCGCTACGCCGTTTGCAGGAAATATTCCATATATCGATATTGTAGCAACGGATCAATCCGGAAATTTCATATATGTCCAAGTTAAAACTATAAAAAGTAACTCTTCATGGCAATTTGATGTCCGTAAGTTTGCTAATATCGAAATTAATAGGGGTCGTCAAATCCTAAAATCCCCGAAAGATTCATTGTATCCTGATTTAATTTGTGTTCTTGTTCAGCGCGGAAAATTTTATGGAGAAGATCTGTTTTATGTATTAACTTGGGAGGATTTAAGGAATTTGATATACAGGAAATACGAAGAAGAGATAATCAAGAAGCGAGGTGGTCGTAGGCCACGAACTCCCGAATCAACTCATTGTGCGATATATCCAAAAGATTTGAGTGAATACAAAGATAGGTGGGAGCTCTTCGAGAAGATTGCGACGGGTTTGCACCGTGAATAGTCGAAACATCAGCCGGGCGGAGGTTCTGGATCCCTCCGCCCGGCTGATGTCTGCCGATTAGGAAACGGAAACTGGAGCCGGGGTAGGAATGGGGGCGGGCCGTGTGGGGGAGCTCCGGCGGGCGGCCAGGTAGGCGTTGACCACGAGGTCCATCAGCCCGCTGACCCGGACGCCGAGCTGGTAGTAATCGTTCAGATCCCCGAGCTGCAGGCGGCAGTTGTCGCACGAGGCGACGACGATGCGGGCCCCGGTTTCCCAGATCTGCTCGACCTTGCGGTGCCCGGCCCGCATGCGCTTCTCATACCATTCCGGAACGGCGACCGGGCCTGCCCCGCCGCCGCAGCAGAAGTTCTCCGCTCGGTTTGGATTCATCTCCCGGAAATCCTGGACCACCGCCTGCAGGATCCGGCGCGGCTCCTCCAACAGCCCTCCGTTGCGGCCCAGGTTGCAGGAGTCATGATAGGTGACCGGCTCCGGGTTCGCCGAGGGATCCAGGGGCAAGCGGCCCTGCTGGATCCACTCCGCGGCGACCTCGATGATGCTGCGCACGCGGAAGGGGAAATCCTCAAACCAATTCGGGGCTTCCCAGCGCAGGGCGGCGTAAGCGTGCCTGCACTCCGCCAGGATGATCTCCTTCACCTTCAGGCGTCGGGCCTCCTCCACGATCCGCCGGGCGATGGCCTTCGTCCGCTGCAGGTCAGCCAGGAAATAGCCGTAATTGGCCGCCTCGAACATGCGGAGCGTCCAGTCGGCCTCCACGGCGTGGAAGAGGATGGCCGCGGGCAGGATGGTGTGGGCGCCGGAGAGGGCCACATAGAGGATCTCCGCGCCCTCCTTCTCCACCGGGATACAAGCAGAGGGGTCCCCGGTCTGCTCTCGAAGCTCTCGCTCCAGCTCCCGGATCGGGTCGATATAGAATTCCCGGAAGAGCTCCAGGTTCTCCTCCCGGGCGACGGCGGCGTCGGCCAGCTGCACCAGCATCTCGGGGGCCTTCCCGGCGGCGGTCAGCATCGCCCGGGCAGCCCGCATGATCGGGGCCATGTCCACCCCCATCGGGCAGTTCATCGTGCACCGGCGGCAGAGGGTGCAGGAGCTGAAGGCGAGCTCTGCTAGCTCATCCAGGTCGGCCTCGGTGAGATCCTTCGCCCCCACCCACCAGGGGAAGAGACGCCCGATGGGGTCGTGATGGCGTCGGTAAAACCGGCGGACCGCTTCCGCTTTGGCGGCGGGGGCGTTGCGGAAGTCCGGCTCGGCAGCGAACACATGGCAGGATTCGGCGCAGATCCCGCACCGCGCGCAGACCTCCAGGGCTGCCAGCAATCGCCGGTCCAGGGATTTCTCGAAGGCGGCTAATGCCTGCTGCACAAGCTCGCTCATCCGGTTCCTCCTGTCGGTGAGAAGGGGATGGTTCCCCATTGGATCTCCCGGTCTCCTAATCCAGCGCGGCCCGTCGGCCGTGGAACCGCCCGAAGAAGAAGCGGGAGAAGAAGAAATACAGGCAGTGACGGATCTTGGTGAGCGGGATGGCGACCAGGGTCAAGGCGGAGAGCCCGTAGAAAAGAGGGGGAGCGCTCCTGGATCTGCCCAGAGGGCCGTCCCGGCGGCCTGCCAAACGGTCACCAGGACCACCGCTGCATAGTCATTGGGATGGGCTCAGGGTCCGGAGCCGTTTGTCCACGATCCGCATCAGGATGCCGATCCACCCTCCCAGGGCGCCCATCAGGGTAAGCCCCAGGCCGACACCGGTCAGCGCAGGGGGGAGCGCATGACGCCATGGGCTGACGATCAGGGAAGCGAGGGTGGCGAAGATGCTGATGTGGAAGAGCACCCCCCCGCACATAGGGAAGGAAGTGGTGGCGGACGCTCTCCTTCGCCCACGGCATCATGCCCCAGGCGAACGCGTAGAGGATGCCCCGCCACGCGGCGCCGCGCAGGGCCGCCCGATCCGGATGGGAGGGGCAGGCCAGCAGCCGCTGGAGCCGCCACCCCAGGCCGACCCCGCACAGGACCAAGGCGATGAGGAGGATCCCATTCCACAGCGCCGTCGTGCTCATTTCAGCCTCCGCACCACGAAGCGGATCACCCTGTCCTGTTTCTCGATTGTGACCAGCTCGTTGCCGGCGCTTCGGCACCACGCTGGGATGTCGGCCATGACCCCTAGGTCGGTGGCGTAGGCCTCGATGGGACCGCCGACGGGGACGTTCTTGATCCCCTGGTTGATCTTGACCACCGGCATGGGGCACAGCAATCCCTTGAGATCCAGTGTGAGATCCAGCTTGAGCTCCATCAGACACCTCCTCAGCGGATCAGGCGGGGTTTCTCAGAGGAACAGCGTGATCTTCGAGCGGGACGCTTCCTCTAAGAAGGTGGCCACGCCCACCACGTCCTGGACCTCGTCGATGAGATCCTCGCGGCAGATCTCCATGACCTCCCTGCTCATCTGGCAGGCCAGCACGCAGACGCCCAGCTCCGCTGCGAGGCGGCGCAGTTCGGGCAGCGGGGTCACATTGCGGGCTTTCATCATCTTCTTGAACATCCAGCGGCCCAGGCCGCCGAAGTTCATCTTGCTAGAGCCAACTCCTTGGATGTCCTGGAGGAAGACGCCGAGCATGCGCCCGAAGAGGCTGCGCCCGGTGGGCTCGGCTTCTTGATGGCTTGCAGCCCATAGAAGGTGAAGAACATCGTCACGTCCGTGCCGGAGGCCGCAGCGCCGGTGGCGATGATGAAGGCCGCCATCAAGCGATCCATATCGCCGCTGAAAACCACCATCGAGAGGCGGTTCTGAACGGAGCGCTCCGCCTCCGCGCTCGGAACTGCCGCGATCTGCTCCAGAGCTATCGGGGCCTTCTTTCAGGTCTGCCCTAACGGGTGATCTGTTGGTAGAGATGGATGCGATCCAGCATAACCGCCCGCATCAGGTCCAGGGCCTGGATCACCCGGTGATCCGCCAGGGTGTATTCCACGACTCCACCTCGGCGGGTGGCGATCACCAGGCCCTTCGAGGCCAGGACCCGGAGATGGCGGGCGACGGTGGACTGAGGAAGCCCTAGGGTCCGGGCCAGGGCCGTGCCCGTTTGCGGGCCTTCCACCAGCTCGTAAAGGATCAGGATCCGGGTGGGATCCGCTAGGCCTGCGCAGATCTCCGCGTGCAGCTGGTAAATCTCCTGTCGAGTCGGCCGCTGCATCCTCTGCTCCTCTCCGGTTATCCGATTAACAGGATAACCGGACATCCAGCCCCAAGGTAGTGTTTTTTTTGTCACGAATTCCGACGCAGAACATCACAGGCTCGGTGCCTTTAGGATCATCGAGGTGATCGAGAAGGGCGCCCAGAGCACCGGGGGAGGGAGAGGCCTCGCTTCTATAGGGCAACAGTGCGGAGCGCTGCCGCCGTCCTTGCAGGTCCAGCACCCGAGCCCCTCTCGGGTTGGAGGCCATCCCTCGGCCTGGAAGACCGAAACCTTGGGGTGCAGAAAGGGCCTTGTCAGGCCGGGAGGGGCCCCTTATAATTCGAGATGTGCCCTGGCCGGTTGTCCGGAACCCCAAGGAGGAGCGGAGGTCCTCATGTGGAAGCGGATCCGAATCTGGACTCTGATCACCCTGGTTTTCACCCTGCTGCTGGCGGCGTGCGCCCAGCCCGCGACGCCGACGAGGATGGCCTTCCGGGTGGGCTTGGTGACGGATGTGGGTAAGATCGATGACAAGTCCTTCAACCAGGGCACTTGGGAAGGCGTGCAGAAGGCGGTCAGGGAGCTGGGCGTGGAGGCGAAATACATCGAGACCCAGGACCCCAACGATTATATGAAGAACATCGCCCAATTTGCGGATGCTGGCTATGACGTCATTGTCACCGTGGGCTTTGCTATCGGGGAGGCCACCCGCGAATCGGCCCAGAAGTATCCCAACGTCAAGTTCATCGGCGTCGATCAGTTCCAGGAAAGCGTCCTCCCCAATGTCGCCGGGCTGATCTTCGAGGAGGATAAGGCAGGCTTCATGACCGGCGCCCTGGCCGCCCTGATGAGCAAGACTGGCAAGATCGGCGCCGTCCTGGGCACCGACGCCGTCCCGCCGGTGTGGCGCTTCGGCGAGGGCTACCGCGTCGGCGCCAAATACGTCCGCCCCGACGTGGAGATCTTGTTGGTCTACCATAACGATGTGGGGCTGGACAAGACCTTCACGGACCCCGAGTGGGGCAAGTCCACCGCCCTCTCCCTGGTAGATAAGGGCGTGGACGTGATCTTCGGGGCGGGCGGCAAGACGGGCAACGGGGCCCTCATCGCCTGCGCCGAGTCCAAGAAGTGCCTGGCCATCGGCGTGGACGTTGATCAGTATTACACGGTGCCGGAGGCCCGCAGCGTCCTGCTCAGCAGCGCAATGAAGGACCTCACCGAGGGGACCTTCAATCTGATCAAGGCCGCTTACGAGGGGAAGTGGCAGGGCGGCAATGTGATCGGCCCGGTGCGCCTGGCGCCCTTCCATGAACTGGACAGCCAGGTCCCCCAGGAAGTCCGCCAGAAGCTGGCGGAGATCGAGAAGGGGCTGCAAGACGGCACGATCAAGACCAACGTGCCGCCGGCCAAGCCGCAATGAGCTTGGCCTTTCCCATAGATCCCGGTTCAGGGCACCGAATCGGGGCAGGGTTCTCCTGCCCCGATTTCGTTGTGGGGTGAAAGCAAACGGCCATAAGTCCTTCCTGATTCATCCGAAGATCGATATAATCCCTCTGGGGGCGGTTGGTCTCTGGTGAGGCCCCCGGTCTTCAAAACCGGTGTCGGGCCGCGGCGCGGCCCGGGGTGGGTTCGATTCCCATCCGCTCCCGTGATGGGCAGAGCGTCCGGCTGTACCCCCAAGAGCTGTTCCGAGGTGCTCTTCCCTGGTAGGCCCGCAATCACGTCTGCGCTCATAAAGATCTATCCCTCCTCACGCGGAGGCAGAAGACGATGCGCGCGGTTCGGATCCATCAGTTCGGCGGCCCCGAAGTCCTCCAGGTGGACGAGATCCCCGCCCCCACCCCCGGCCCCGGCCAGGTACTGGTCCGCCTTCGGGCTATCGGGGTGAACTTCATCGACATCTATCATCGGACCGGCCTCTACCGTATCTCGCTTCCTTTCATTCCTGGACAGGAGGGGGCAGGGGAGGTGGCCGCAGTCGGCCCCGGGGTGACGGAGTTTCGGGAGGGGGATCGGGTGGCATACGCTGGCGTCTCGGGCTCCTACGCGGAATACAACGTGGCGCCCGCGGATCGCCTGGTGAAGCTCCCCTCCAGCATCGATTTCCCGCAGGCGGCGGCAGCCCTGCTCCAAGGCATCACCGCGCAGTTTCTCACAGTCAGCACGTATCCCCTCAAGCCCGGGGAGACCTGTCTCATCCACGCAGCGGCCGGAGGCGTCGGGACGCTGCTGGTGCAGATGGCCAAGCGCCAGGGCGCTCGGGTGATCGCCACGGTCTCCTCCCCCGCTAAGGCGGAGGTCGTGCGCAGCCTGAGGGCGGACGCGGTGATCATCTACACCGAGCAGGACTTTGAAGCGGAGGTCAAGCGCCTCACCGACGGCCGCGGCGTCGATGTGGTCTACGACTCTGTGGGAAAGGACACCTTTGAGAAGAGCCTGAACTGCCTGCGCCCCCGCGGCTATATGGTGCTCTTCGGCCAATCCAGCGGGCCGGTTCCCCCCATCGATCCGCAGATCCTGAACCAGCAGGGCTCCCTGTTCCTCACCCGCCCCTCCATGTGGCATTATCTGCTGACCCGGGAGGAGTTGCTCTGGCGGGCAGGGGAGGTGCTTCATCAGGTGGCGACCGGCCAGCTGAAGGTCTTCATTGACTCCACCTTCCCCCTGGAGCAGGCCCCGGAGGCCCACCGCCGCCTGGCCTCCCGCCAGACGGTGGGGAAGGTGCTGCTGACCACATAACCTGGATCCCCGCTCCTCGGAGGCCTGTTCGTCGATGTTCGTCTTCCTGGACCCCTCTGGCCTGCGGTGGACCGCAGGGATCGCCCTCGAGGCAGTCGACGGTCGGACCTGGCCGTCGACCGTTTGGCATCTAACAGAGGAGCAGCGTTCCCCTATCCAAGATCTCCACGGGTCCGGTGAGGAGCTCCGGCAGGTCTTCCAGGCGCCCGGCTGGGAGGCCATCCGCCGGTTGCGTCGCTATAGGGGGGCGACCGCGGTCCGATTGCTTCTGCGCCGGCGCGCGGCTTCCCCCATCGCCCTACGCCGGGCGGCGGTGCTGACCGGGCCAGTGGAGGCGCCCCTGCCGTCTTCCCGCTGGCGGTTCTACCAGAACGGGTTCCATTCCTGGAGCTTCGCGGGAACCGTCCCAGCGGGAGGTCGGGACGCCGGGACCCTTTTCGGGCCCCTGGGCGCCCCCATGACCTTTGATGTGGCCACGCCCCCCGGCCCCCCCGGCGTGCGACGCAGCGATCTGGTCGCCGCCCTGATCGCAGGGGAGCGAGCGCTGATCGTCGGACAGATCACCACTGCGGATCAGTTCGTCAAGATCGAGCTGAACACGCGCGGGGCGCCTCAGCTCCACGTGTGTGCCGAGCTGGACGGGATCTCTGTCGCCCCCGAGGAGGAGATCGCCTCCGAGTGGATCTGGGTGGAGACGCGTGAGATCCCCGATCCCGATCCATTCGGAGGCTACGCGGAGGCGGTCGCCCGGGCGATGCAGCCCCGGACCCGGCCGCACGTCCCCTCTGGCTGGTGCTCCTGGTATTTCTATTACACTCACGTGCGCGATGCCGACGTCCGCTTGAACCTGCAGGCGCTCGCGGCCGGACAAGACGCTCTCCCCGTGGAGCTGATCCAGATCGACGACGGCTTCCAGGCCGCGGTGGGGGAATGGACCCGGTTCAGCCCCCGTTTCCCCGAGGGCGTGGCCCCGCTGGCCCGGGAGATCCGGGAGGCGGGCTTCACGCCAGGTCTGTGGCTTGCTCCCTTCATGGCGTGGCCGGAGACCTCCATCGTCCGTGCACATCCCGACTGGCTGCTGCGGGATGCGCGGGGTCGCCCGGTCTCCGCCGGCTTCAACTGGTATCACTGGCTCCGCGCCCTGGATCCCACCCATCCCGGCGTGGAGGCGTGGCTTCAAGAGCTGATCCACACCGTGGTCCATCGCTGGGGGTTCCCTTACCTGAAGCTGGATTTCCTGTATGCGGCGGCGTTGCCTGGTCGCCGCTATGATCCGAAGGCCACCCGGGCGCACGCCCTCCGCCGGGGGCTCCAGGCGATCCGCGAGGCAGCCGGGGACTCCGCTTTCCTGCTTGGATGTGGCTGCCCCTTAGGCCCTGCCATCGGCCTGGTGGACGGCATGCGGATCGGCCCGGATGTGGCGCCCCACTGGGGGCCGCGCATGTTCGGCCTGAGCCGCCCCTTGCGGGCCGAGCGCAGCCTCCCAGCGGCGCGGAACGCCGTTCGGAACACCCTCACTCGGTCCTGGATGCACCGCCGATGGTGGTGGAACGATCCTGATTGCCTGCTGCTGCGCGCCCATGCCACCTCCCTCACGGAGGATGAGATCCGCCTGATGCTCACCGCCGTCGCCCTAAGCGGGGGCATGATCCTGATCAGCGACCCGGTGACGGAGCTCCCGGAGGATCGGCGAGCGCTCTGGGCAGCGCTGCTTCCCCCTACAGGGGATCGGCCAGAGATATGGGATCTTTTCCAACAGGAGTTCCCCCGGGTGATACGCCGGGCGGGAGCCCTTTGCGGTGCTCCGGCAATGTGGGTGGGGCTCCTGAATCCAGAGGATCGCCCTTGGCGGACGGCGCTGCGCCTGAGCGACCTCGGCCTCCCGGAGGAGATCTGGGGCTTTGAGCGATGGTCTGGCCTCGCCCAGCGGCTAACCGGGAGCCTCCCGGTGGACCTGCCGCCGCACGGGGCCGCCCTCTGGGTTCTTCGGCCGATCCAGCCCGGCCCGCAATGGGTGGGCTCCACCCTTCGGATCCTGCCGGGCGTGGAAGTGGTCGAAGGGGAAGAGGGGGCGTCGCGCGGGCGCTGGGTGCTCTGTCGGGAAGCCCGGGCGCAGGGAGCCGTCTGGCTGGGGATCCCGGGCAAGGGGGGCGCGCTGGAGATCTGGTGGGACGGGAGGCCATGCTCAACCGAGCGGGCAGGGGAGGGCCTCTGGCGGGTCGAGCTGGCGTTTCAAGGGACCGGGGTGCTGGAGGCCTGCCGGGCTTCGCCCTGATCCGCGGTTTGCCGGATCCACTTCAGAACCCTGCGCGATGGAGGCGGTTCATGGAGCGGACGCTGGTGCTCATCAAACCGGATGGTGTGCAGCGGGGGTTGATTGGGGAGATCATCGCTCGTCTGGAGCGCCGCGGATTGAAGATCGTGGCGTTGCGGATGATGCGGATCACCCCGGAGCTGGCCGCGCGGCATTACGCGGTTCATCAAGGCAAGCCCTTTTATGAGGGCTTGATCCGTTACATCACCTCCGGGCCAGTGGTGGCGATGGTGGTGGAGGGGCCTCAGGCCATCGAAGTGGTGCGCAAGACGATGGGGGCGACGGACCCGGCAAAGGCGGAGCCGGGGACCATTCGGGCAGACTTCGGCCTCACCATCGGGCGCAACCTGGTTCATGGCTCTGACGGGCCGGAGACCGCCGCCTTTGAGATCGGGCTGTTCTTCCGCGAGGATGAGATCCTCTCCTACGAGCGGACCCTCGATCCATGGGTCCTGGAGCGCTGATTCAATCGAGGGCCAGTGAGGCCTGCGTCAGCGTCTCCAGATCCTCCACCCGAAGGGTGCGCACATGCGGGGCGATGCGGCGGATCAAGCCGCTCAGCACATCCCGGGGGCCGAACTCGATGAAGACTTCCACCCCCCGGTCCACCATACAGCGCACGCTCTCCGTCCAGCGGACGGGGGCGGTGAGCTGGCCGGCCAGCTCCCCCCGCAGAGCATCGGGATGGCCGTCGAGGGGGCGGGCCTCCACATTCCCGATCACCGGGACGCGGGGCGGGGAGAAGGGGATGGTCTCTAGCACTGACCGGAAGGGCTCCACAGCAGGGGCCATCAGGGGAGAGTGGGCCGCGATGCTGACGGCCAGGGGGATCACCCGACGGGCGCCCCGGGCTCGCGCGAGCTCGCCGGCCCGAGCGATGGCCCGCTGGCCTCCGGAGATCACCAGCTGCCCCGGGCAGTTGTCATTGGCGACCACCACGGCCTCCCCAGTCTCTCGCCAGGCTTCCTCACAGATCTCCTCCAGAACGGCCCGCTCCAGGCCCAGCACCGCCGTCATCGCTCCCGGTTGCTGCTCGCCTGCCCATTTCATCCACCGTCCGCGCTCCTGCACCAGCCCCAAGGCGTCGGAGAAAGCAAGGGCCCCGGCGGCCACCAGGGCCGAGAACTCCCCCAGGCTGTGGCCGGCCACCAGATCGGGCGGAAGCCCGCCCCGGGTCCGCCACGCCTCGTAGGCGGCGATAGAGACAGTGAGCAGCGCCGGCTGGGTGTAGAACGTGTCGTTCAGCTGCTCCTCTGGTCCCTCGAAGCAGAGCCGCGAGAGGCCGTATCCCAGCCGGCGATCGGCCTCCTCGAAGATCGCCCGGGCTTCGGCGAAGTTCTCATACAGCGCCCGGCCCATCCCAACATACTGAGAGCCCTGGCCGGGGAAGACGAAAGCGAGCCGCGGAGACATCCCGCATCCCTCCTCACTCAAGAGTTCCCGCTCCTCGGATTGGGGGTGAAGGTCTGGACGATGCGTTCGATGGGCTCCAGGAAGAAACGTTGCTGGAAGCCGGAAATGAAAGCGATCAGATACGCGAAAAGCAGGTTGGCTGGCGCAGGGGTCCCCCGGATGGTGAAGAACCCGACGGGGATGATCACGAAGATGATCGTCCCGATCCGGCTGCCCAGGATCGGCTGGACGGGATACCACATCACGCACTGGCGATCGAAGTCCCGCCGGATGGCTACGTGCCAGTAGAGGCTATAGAAGATCCTGCAGACCCCGCCCAGGCCGCCCCACATGATGGGCTCCTAGATCCCCTCGTGGGCGGGAGGAACCACCCGAGCCCTGTAGCCTCGCCCAGCGGTCAGCGCCTGGAGATACGCGCCCAGCCACGCCAGCCCCCAGGGGAACACGAAAAGCCCGTGGGTGTAAGACCAGCGCCAGAGCCGGCGGGCGATGGCGTAGCGGGTCGAGGCGAGGCCGTAATAGTATCCTGCCTCATCATCGCCATCGGGTTTCAAGAGCGCCTCGCAGGCCTGCTTCAGCTCGTTCAGCGCCCGCTCCGTGGAGCCCAGGTCCGGGATCACCCCGCTGGCGATGTGCCGGTAGAGCTCATCGACCCGCCCGTGGAGCTGACGGATTTGGGCTTCGTCGACGGGGCGGGGGCGGGGAGCAAAGGGCTGCTTGGGGGAGGATGGGATCAGGCCCAGGGCCTCGGGCTCCAGCGGGCCTGGGAGCCGCAGCCCCTGCATCGGCGCCTCCGGGGCAATCCCAATCTCCTCCGAAGCTGGGGGAGGGGCTTCCCGGCGCCAGGAGGGAAGAGCTGCCCCGGGAAGGGGCGACGGCCTCACCGCTGCGGCCTGTGCGGCCTCCAGCGTAAGGAAGCCGAAGCCATCTCCATCCTGATCCCCACCCGGGGCCTTGCCGGGAGCCTCATCGACGGAGGTGGGGGCCCTTGCTTCCACGCCCGGAGCCCCTCGGGTTTCCGGCGCTGAAGGAGCCGGCGCAGGCGCAGCAGTCAGCTTCCCAGCGGACGTCTCCGGCAGCGTGGGAGATAGTTCCACCCACTCGGTCAGGTCCGCAAACATAGCCCGTCCTTTCCCGCGCAGCGAGATCTCCGGTGGCCCTCGTTTTCCCATCGCTCCCCTCGCTCCGGATTCAGGGGCAAAGATCTGTTCAAAAGAATCCTTCTGCCTGAGGCCCGATGGGTTCCAGATATTTGATCTCCACGATGTGGCGGGACCAGAGGTGATCGCCCTCCCAGGCTTCCGCGATGACCTGATAGCGTCCGGTCGGCATTTGCCCGAGGACGGCGCTTGCCGCATCCAAGACCTCCCGCTGGTCCAGCGGGGCTTCGAAGAGCTCCATCACCTCGAACACCCGGCGGGCCTCATGAGGCCCCAGGGTCACGGTCATCTCCCCCAGTGGGAAAGCCACTGGCCCTTCCAGGCGGAGGGAGACCCGCAGGGAGAGCGAGCGGTCCAGGTCTGAGATCACCCAGGCCTCCCGCAGGGGCGGTTGGCCCACCCCTGCTCGCTCCACATACGGGACGATGGAGACCAGGACCGGGCTGGAGGCTTGCTGCAGGGCGAAATAGCCCTGCTTGGGGACGCGTTCTACGTCTACCACCGCCCAGGTGATCCCTTCCCAAGGCTCGACGAACATAAAGTGGAAGTAGCCGGTGATCCGCCCTTTGGCCCGGCGGTAGGTGTGGATGGCGAACTCAATGAGGCGGGCCTGGTAGCGCTGGCTGTTCTCCAAGAAGGCCTCCAGGCTCTCCCCCATCTCCACCCCTGCGATGCGGAAGGTCTGCTCCGGCTGGAAGTTGTGGTAGACCCATTTCTCCCACCGGGGCGGCCAGGCGTCGGGGCCGAGGACCCGTTGGAGGAGCTCCGCTCGGGGCAGTGCCTGCGCGCCGAACTCCGAGGGCAACGGCGCCCCGGGCAGCGCCTGGAAGTCTCGCATGTGCCCCCAATACCAGCCGGGATACGGGTGCTCTCGGAAATCCGAGGCCTCTTTCACCGGTCGGGTGGGATCCGCAGCCCGGATGGCGGTCGCCACCAGGGGCGCTAGGGTATACCGGTTGTGGGCGGGCTCGTTGTGGGCGCACCATAGGAAGATCGAGGGATGCGCCCCGAAGTGCGTCACCATCGCCTGCGCCTGACGGACAGCCTCCTGGGCGAACGCCTCATCGTCGGCATAGCCCCACTGCAGGGGGAAGTCCTGCCAGACCAAGATCCCTTCCCGATCGCAAGCCTCATAGAAAGCGTGATGGGTGAGGTGGGCGTGCACCCGCACGGCGTTGAGGTTCGCTGTTTTCAGCAGGTGGACGTCCCGCGCCGCGTCTTCCGGGGTGTAGGCAGCCAGCCATTGGGTGGGGATGATGTTGGTGCCCCGCAGGAACACCCGGCGGTCGTTCAGGAGCAGCCACGCGCCCTCTTGGGCAAGGGTCCGGAAGCCGATGGGCGCCGCCACCCGTTGATCCCCCAGGGCGGCCTCCAGCCGGTAGAGATGGGGAAATCCCCGCTCCCAGATCTCCCAACGCGGAAGCTCCGGGAGATCCCAGACGAGGGAGATCGTCTGCCGCCCGGCCTCCAGGTCCAGCGTCCGCGCGGTTGTGAGGGAGGGCCCTCCAAAGTTCTCCGGCCGGAGGAGGAAGGCGACCTCAGCGCGGCCGGCAGCGAGAGCGTCCAAGGCGAGCTGGATCCGAAGGCGCCAGCCCTGGGGGCGGCGGAAGGTCTGATGGGTGAGGTAGAGCAGCGCCACCGGTCCGGTCTCGAAGATCGTGAGTCCCCCCCACAGCCCGCCGGTTCCCCGCTCCTGCCCGCGGGCGGTGGTGCCGCCGGGGCGACAATCGTGCTGGCCAAAGATCCCTTTGATCTGCCGCTTCAAGCGGGGCCACACCGTGCCGTGAGGCTCCTTCGGGGCGGCCACGCGGAGCCAGAGGGTGTGCGGCTCCTGAGGGAGCTCCAGGAGCCAGGGCTCGAAGTATCCCTCGTGGGCGCCGAGGAACCGCTCATCCGCCCAAGCGCGGCCGAAGTAATCCGCATACAGACGGGCCCAGCGGCGGGGCCCCGTCGCCGCCGGCAGCTCCAGTCGATACCAGCCCACCTCCGCCTCGATGCCCTCCAGGGTCCACTGATGGGGAAGGGGAACCTCCCGCCAGCCATCGGAGGGCAGCCCGGAGGGGATTTCCGCGGGATGCGCCAAGAAGTGTGCGCGCATTGGGAAGCATGCCTCCACCTCGGGATGTACACAGAGCGCCCTCCAGTATACCGGGGGCCGATGGAAAGGAACAGCCTGGAGCCGAGGGTCGCTGGAATGCAAGGCCCGTGATATCCTGAGGCCGATCTTTGAGGACGTCTGAGGGATGGGCCTGCGAGCGCGCATCGCGTCGATGGCTTTCCTCCGGGCAGGCAGGCGTGGGTACACCCGGTGGCGGGAACGGCTAGCCGTTCAGTCGGCCCTCTGGGGGATGGCCCTGGCTTGGTCCCGGGTCCTGGGGTTCTTTCAGACCCTCCTGCTGGCCCACTGGCTGGGCCCGGCCGATTTCGGACGGTTCAGCGCCCTTCAGAGCTGGTTGCGCTTTGGCCACGAGAGCGGCGAGTCCGGCCTCTCGATGCTCATCATTCGGGATCTGACCCGCGGCGATGCCCCCCGGGTGGGGATGTATGTGATCCTGCGGGGGCTCTGGATCGCGGGCCTCTGTGGGCTGGCTGGGCTGGCGGCGTGGGGGGCGGTGGCGCCTCCAGCGATCCGGCAGGAGCTGCCGGCGCTGACCCCTGTGCTGTTTCTGATGCTGATCATCCCGCTGCAGGGTGCTCGCCTGGCAGCGATCGGCCGGCTGGACCGCGCGGCGGTGGTGGTGTTCCTGACCCGCACGGTGGGGCTCACCGGCATGACCCTGGCAGCGCGGTGGGGATGGACAGCTCTATGGCTTGGCTTCGCGGCGGCGATGGCACTGGACAGCCTGGGCCTCTGGATGGCTGCCCGGCGGGTGGGGCCGCCGCTCTGGCCGTCCGCCGGACAGCGGTGGGCGCCCGAGGCCATGGGGGAAGGGTTTCAGATGCTGGCCTTCGGGATCCTGGGATCCCTCTACGCGCGGGCGGACAGCATGCTGCTCTTGAGCCTGCGGGGATCTGTAGAGGCGGGCTTTTACGGCCTGGCGTATCGCTTTTATGAGGCCGGGCTGTTGCTCAACAACGCCCTCACCGTAGCGCTGCTCCCCCGGCTGGCCCGAGAGGAGGCCCCGGCCCATCGAGCCCGTCGCCTCCTCGGCGCCTACTTGGCGCTTCCTCTGGGAATGGCGATAGGGATTGCCCTGCTGGCGGAACCGTTGATCCAGCTTCCCTTCGGCCCACGTTATCTCCCGGCGGTCCCGATGTTGCAGTGGCTGGGGCTGTCCTGGATCCCCGCTTTCCTCTCCGGCCTGGGGTCGACGGTCTGGATCAGCACGGGGCGATCCGGGAGACTCCCGGTCGTCTTCGCTGTTGGGGCGGCTATGAACCTGAGCCTGAACCTCATCCTGATCCCCCGTTGGGGCGGGGTGGGGGCTGCGATCGCCCTGCTTGCCTCCACCACCGCCATGGCCCTCGCCTTCCTTCCCACCCTGCGGCCTCGCTGAGCGCCTGAGCGCGCCGGACGTCCCAGGCCGCGGCCGCACAAGTCGACGAAGTGGGGATCGATGGGCACGCCGTGGAGACTGGGCTGGGTGACGATCCTGCAGGGGAAGAAGATCCGGGAAACGGAGGCCGGCGGCGCGTTCCCCGTCGAGTGGCTGGGGGAGGTCCGCCTCCCATTGAGGTCGTTCCCCTGTCGGGGGCTCCTGGCTTCCCCCAGCCGATGCCGCCGCCGGAGGTGGCCGCACAGGAGCCGTGCTGGACGTGACCGAGGGGGCCCACCTGACCTGATCCCGACATCCCGGTCGATCTCTGTTCCCTGAACGGTCTTGCGGGCTGGGCGGTTGCTGGGTGGACCGCCCAGCTTGTGTTTCACACCCATAGAAGATCCGCAGATTTTCCTTCCAGCCGATCGCGGAGAGGCGGAGGGGAGGATGGAAGGATATAGAGTGTGGCTGGAGCCGGTGGCGATTGCCTTAGGGATCGGGTTGTTGATCGGACTAGAACGGGAATAGGCCCACAAAGATGTGGGACTGCGGACGTCCGCGCTGGTGGCCCTGGCCGGATGCCTCGGATGGCTGATCCATCCGGTGGCGGCGTTTCTGGTGCTGGGGGCAGCGATCGCGCCGGTGAGCCTGCCGAACATCTGGAACCTTTGGGTGGGCTGGGCGCCGAAGACGACGACGTCGGTGGCGCCGCGGGTGACGCTGCTGCTGGGGATGATGGTAGCCCAAGGACATGGTCTAGTGGCAGCCGCGATAGCGGTGCTGGTGACGACGCTGCCGGCTTGGAAGGCGGAGCTGGTGCGGTTTACGGTGGGGCTGTCGCAGGAGGAGCTACGCTCCATCGCGCTGTTCGTGTGGCTGACGCTGATGATCTATCTGTTGGGACCCCATGGGGGTGGTGAACTTGCGGGCCGCGCAGCGGGTGGTGATCCTCTCTGGGATCGGGTTGGTGAACTACGCTTTGTTGCAGCCATATAGAGCGCGGGGGATCCATTTCACCGGACTGCTCGGGGGCTTGGTGAACAGCAGGGCGGTGGGGGCGCTGGCGCGGCGGTGCGGAGGCCAGGAGGAAGGAGCCGAGGAGGTGGCGCTGGAGGGGATGCGGCGGGCGAACGTGGCGATGATGGCCTGGAACGGGTTGATCCGGGCGATCTTCGCCCTGGCGGCGCTGGGCTACCGATGGCTGGCGGTATGGGGAATGGGGATAGCGACGGGGTGGCTGGTGTTCCGAGCGATGCGGGAGGGCCGTGAGACAGCGGCGCCGAAGATCCAGCCGGCCTTCCCGTTTTCGCTGCGGCAGGCCCTGCCGCTCGGAGCCCTGCATCTGGCGCCGCGGGGCGCGGTGGTGATGGCGGGACAGTGGTTGGGGACCGGCGGCTTCCTAGTGGTAACTTTCCTCAGAGGGCGGGTCCGCAGCGCCTCGATGACAGCGGCGGTGGCCACGTAGGCTGGGCGGGGAAGGATCGGGATCGAGGTGGCTGGCCTGGGGGCGGTGCTGGCCTCGATGGCCAGCCTGCCGTTCCACGCGCCCATGGCCTGGCTGGGGCGCCTGCGCGGGCAGGGGTTGCAGACCCTGGCCCGCTTCTCGGTCCTCACCGCCCTCGTCGGTCTCCTCGGCCTGGCCACTGAGCGCATGCTCCGCTGAATGCACAGTGGATCGAAGAACAGAGCAGGGGCGACCCACTGGGCGCCCCTGCCGGGCGATCCAGCATCTGTTGGCCAGGAGCCGATCCCCTATGCCTCTATAGAGTCCCGTCCCTCAATCGGATGCCGCTCGCGCCGGGGCTTCCGCCTTCCACAGCGCGAAATGATCCATAGGGCCGTAGGCGCCCCCGCCTAGCTTGAAGGCCCGCGAGGCCTGAAGCAGCGCGGTGAGGTATTCCTTGGCCTGGCGGATGGCCTCCAGGGGCGGGAGGTCCTTTGCCAGCCCCGCGGCGATAGCAGAGGCCAAGGTGCATCCCGTCCCGTGGGTGTTCACCGTGTCCACTCGCGGCGCGTCCAGCTCATAAAAATCCCGCCCGTCGAACACCACGTCCACGCTGCGATTATCTCCCTTAAGATGGCCGCCTTTCACCGCCACCCAGCGCGGCCCCATCCCGTGGATGATCCGCGCCGCCTCCCGCATATCCTCCAGGCTCCGCAGCTCCCGTCCCACCAAGGCCTGCGCTTCATGAAGGTTCGGGGTGACCAACAGGGCCAGCGGGAACAGCCGGCGGATCAGCGCTTCCTGAGCTTCCGGACGCAGGAGGGGATCCCCGCTCTTGGCTCGCATTACCGGGTCCACCACCAGGCGCTCCACCCGGTGTTCCTGCATCTTCTCCGCCACCACCTCAATGATGGCGGCGTTGGCCAGCATCCCCGTCTTCACGGCGTCGGCCCCGATGTCTCCCAACACCGAATCGATCTGGGCGGCCACGAAGTCCGGCGGGAGCTCGAGGACCGTCTGGACCCCCTGGGTGTTCTGGGCGGTGAGGGCCGTGAGGACGCTCATGCCGTAAACCCCCAGGGCCCCAAAGGTCTTCAGATCCGCCTGGATGCCTGCTCCGCCGCCGGAGTCTGAGCCGGCGATGGTCAGTGCGCACGGCAAGCGCTTCATCGTCCACCTCCCGATATGCATATGCTGGCAATGATGTCCGCTTTCATTCTCCCAAGCGTCGGGCGGCGAGGGCCTCGTCGACCGCCTGACGCAGCGCCCGGGCTGCTGCCTCCGGATCGGGGGCTTGAGTGATGGCCGAGATCACGGCCACGCCCGCCGCCCCTGCCTGGATGCACGCTGCGGCGTTCTCTGCGTTCACCCCACCGATAGCGACCACGGGGAGCCGGGTGGCGCGGACCACTGCCCGCAGCCCCTCCGGGCCGATGAGCCGAGCGCCTTCCTTTGAGCCGGTGGGGAAGACCGAGCCGGTCCCCAGGTAATCGGCGCCCGCGGCTTCCGCAGCCTGCGCCTGCTCCGGGGTGCGCGCGGAGACGCCGATGAGGGCCCGCGGGCCCAGCAGACGCCGCGCCACCTCCGGCGGGAGATCCTCCTGTCCTACATGCACGCCATCCGCTTCCAGGGCCAGGGCCGCGTCCACCCGATCGTTGATCAAAAAGGGGACGCGATATCGCCGGCAAAGCTCCCGCAGGGCGGCTCCCCAGCGCAGCATCTCCCGCAGCGGCCCGACCTTCCAGCGCAGCTGCACCACCGTGACGCCTCCCCGCAGGGCAGCCTCGGCTACCTCAAAGGAGGAGCGTCCGCCGGTGTGCGCGGGATCCAGGACCAGATAAACCCGCAAGTCCAGGGACACCGCACCTCCTCGCGGCAGGGGATCGATTCCTGGGCGCGAGCAGGCCGCATCCGGGGAAGCCACCGGTAGAAGGGAACGAGTCCGAGGGAGATCGAAGAGCGTGAGGACGACGATCCCTCCGCCGGTATGACCCGGATCAGGTTCGATGGGTCGGCGCCGGGGCCGGATGGCCTCCGGCAGGGCGCCCTCTCAGCCCGCTTGCCCGCGGACTCCCCATGTCGCCCGGTGGTTTCATTCCGCCGATCCAGACTGTAATCCGCCTGCAGGGATCTGTCAAGAGCGGAGCAGGCGGAATGAGGTTTTCCGCCTTCGCTTTGCCTCGCGCTCAGAGGCGGCCCCTCGCCTGAAGAACCCGGGTGCGCGGAGTGTGGAAGCTTGCGAATCCCTGCACGCCCCGGATTTTCTTCAGCGCAGAGCCTCATGAACGGCCTCGGCGATGTGCGGGGCGTCGGGAAGGGAGAGGCGTTCCAGCGTCCGGTTTCAGGGGACGGGAACATCCTGCCCGGCTACTTGGTGCGGCGCCGCGCGCAGGAGACCCCAGGCCGCCTCGCTGACTTAGGCGACCACCTCGGCCCCGAAGCCGTGGGTGAGGGACGCATCCTCCGCCACCACCCGCCGTTGCGTCTGCGTTACTGAGACCGGGATTGTCCGCAGAGCCAAGGGGACGAGCGTGCGCACGTCCACGACCTCCGCCTCGACCCCCTCGCAGGCCAGCCCCGCTGCGGCCCATAGAATGCGGGAGAGAACCGCCCCAATGCTCACCACTGAGCGGAAGCAGCCCGTGGGTTTTCTCCGGAGCCGGATCGCTCAGGTTGTATGGTGGGCGATGCGAGGATAGAGTAGTTAAAAGAAGGCGCTGCGACTTCGCATAGACATCTACGTCAGAGAGCGGGGGTGGTGGGATGGATTGGGAAAGGGTAGTGAGGCGGTTACGGGAGCGGTTGCGGCCGGATCAGGTGGAGACGGATCTGGCGGGGCGGCGGGTGTATGGGCGCGATGCGACGTGGGCCGAGGGGATGCCAGACGTGGTAGTCCACGCGGAATCGACGGCTGACGTCGCCCACGTTCTTCGCATAGCCAATGACCTTCGCATCCCGGTGGTTCCCCGGGGTAGGGGAACCGGCTTAGCCGGCGGAGCAGTCCCCAAAGGAGGAATTTGCCTCAACCTCGCCCCGATGAACCGGATCCTGGCCATCGACCCGGCAGACGGCATCGCCATCGTCCAACCCGGGGTGATCACCCGAACCCTCCAGCAGGCCAGCGAAGCCCACGGCTTGTTCTACCCCCCGGATCCCGCCTCGCTGGAGACGTGCACCATCGGTGGCAATGTCGCCACCAATGCCGGAGGACCTTGCTGCCTGAAATACGGCGTGACCCGGGATTATGTCCTGGGGCTGGAAGTGGTCCTCGCGGGTGGGGAAGCGCTTCGCCTGGGCGGAAGAGTAATGAAGGATGTCTCCGGCTACGATCTTAAGCAGCTGTTCATCGGCTCCGAGGGCACTCTGGGCGTGATCACCGAGATCACGCTGCGTCTCCTCCCCATGCCGCCCGCCCGGGGAGCTCTGGCCATCGCCTTCAATCGCCTTGAAGGCGCATGCGAGGCCACCGTCGCCCTCCTCTCCAGCGGAATCCTTCCCCTGATGGTGGAATTCATGGATCAAACCACCATGCAAGCCGTGGAATCCTTCCGCCCCTCAGGGCTCCCAACCCAGGCCGAAGCCCTCCTGCTGCTCGCCGCAGACGGAGAGCCCGCTGCCGTGGAGGCTGACCTTCAACGGATGATCTCCGTGATGCAGCGCCATGGCGGGCAGCTGCTCCGCACCGCCTTCGACGCCGGCAACACTCCTCACACCGAGGAGCTCTTGGAGATCCGCCGCAATGCATCGCCTGCCCTGGCCCAGCTGGCCCCGCACAAGATCAGCGAGGACATCACTGTCCCTCGCAGCAAGATCCCTGCGATGGCCCGTCGCATCCAGGAGATCTCCCGAGAGACTGATATTCCGATCGCCCTCTACGGCCACATCGGCGACGGCAACCTCCATCCCACGCTCCTGTGCAATCGAGGCAACCCGGACGAGATGACCCGTGTCGCCCACGCATCCGCCGCGATCTTCGAGGCTGCCCTCTCCATGGGTGGCGTGCTCTCCGGCGAACACGGGATCGGCCTCCTCAAACTCGATTTCGTTCCCCGAGCCTTCCCCATCGCCATTCTGGAAAAATTCCGGGCCCTCAAAGCCCTATTCGACCCGCAAAACATCATGAACCCGGGCAAGAAACTCCCCCCAGCCACCCACTTATCGGAGGAACCATGAACGCGCTGCCAATCGGAGATCCAGCCCCACGGATCTTCGGATCCACCTCGGATCGCAAGCCATGCTCGAAGAACCCCCAGGAGGCCCGCCATATCCTACTTGTCACGTTCTGCAAAAAATCGTGCGCAGCCTCCCGGCGAATCCTGCATGGCCTGGAGCGCTCTCCCCGGGCATACCACACCGATTGTTGGCGAATGATGGGAATCTGGCAGGATCTCCCTCAAAGCCTTCGGGAAATCGCGCAGAAATTCCAGATCTCCTTTCCTCCCATCGCGAACAGGGATTTCGAGACCTCTCGGGCTTACCGGCTCACCCACGCGCCGATCCTGTTCCCGATCTCGCCCCGCGGTTGGATCCAGCGGATCCTGATCCGCTTCCATTGGGAGGAACTGGAAGGCCTCTTCCGCAGCCTAGAGCGCTCACTGGACCGAGGGCCCTGGCCCATCATTCAAGGGGAGGATCCGTCCCTTTAGACCGCTGGAGCGTCCGCCCACCTAGAGCCTCGATGAGATTCCTCATCCTACGGAGGCGCCCAACAGCGATGAAACCCTCAACGCCGAAAACGATGCAAACCGAAATTCCATGCGGCTCGGCTCACACCCATCAGAGGAGGCAAACCCCATGCGCATCCTGGTGGTGATGGCCCATCCCGATGATCCTGAGTTCGCCGCCGGCGGTACCATCGCCCACTGGACCCGAGAAGGGCACGAGGTGGTCTACTGCCTGGCCACTCGAGGCGACAAGGGCAGCCGGGATCCTGCCATGACCCCGGAGCGTCTGGCCGCCATCCGGGAGGCCGAACAGCAACAGGCCGCCGCCCTCCTCGGCGTGCGCGAGGTCCTCTTCCTGGACTACCCAGACGGCATGCTGGAGCCGAACACGCACCTGCGCCGCGACATCGTCCGGGTGATCCGCAGCTGCCGGCCGGAGATCGTGGTGACCATGGATCCTGAAACCCTGATTCAGGGCCATCGTTACATCAATCACAACGACCACCGGGCGATCGGGATAGCCACCCTGGACGCCATCTTCCCCGCGGCAGGGAACCCGATGTATTTCCCGGAGCTGCTTCGGGAAGGCTTAGAGCCCCATCAGGTGCGGGAGGTATACCTCTCCGCCACCGAACACGCCAATCACTGGGTGGACATCACGGATGTCTTCGATCTGAAGCTGGCTGCCCTGCGTTGCCATGCCAGCCAAATCCCAGATCCAGCCGCGCTGGAGCGTCACCTGCGAGAACGGCTGCGTCGGGAGGTAGACGGCAAAGAGATCCTTGCCGAAGGGTTCCGCCGCATCGTGCTGGAAGGGTAGGGAGATCTGACGGACATCTGATGCATTCGCTGCTGCTGCGCCGCTCCTCATGATCCATATGCCCGGCGTTGCCCATAAGGGAAACCGTCGCCGAGGGCGCCCCGATCGTCCGCCCACCTCGAGGCCGGGAAATCATGGGAGCAAGCCGGATCAGAGGGGATCCGAGGCAACCAAGCCACATGGACCCGCCATGGCCCGCTCGTCGAACCTGCAGGCGCCCTTCGCCTGTCTGCACGTTCGGGCAGCCCGGAAGGCCGACCGGACAGTGATCCGGCTGAGAACCCGGAGCAGCCTGAAGACACCCCAAGGGTACATCTCCATCACCAGCACCTTCCATCTGCATGGCTATCATGTTTATAGAGGAGGAAACACCGGGATGGAAGACACCAACACCCCATGGCTCACGATCAAGGATCTCCCAGCGGAGGAACGACCTCGGGAGCGGCTGCTCCAGCACGGGCCAGCCGCGCTGTCCGCGGCGGAGCTACTGGCGATCTTGCTGCGCACTGGGCGGCGCGGGGAGAACGCCTTACAGCTGGCACACCGCATCCTGCAGCGATGCGAGGGATTGAGCGGGTTGGGTCGGATCCCTGCTCATGAGCTCGCTCGGATCCCGGGGGTGGGCCTCGCAAAAGCCACTCAGATCCAGGCCGCTCTGGAGCTGGGCCGGCGCGTCGCTGCTGCCGCCCCAGAGGAGCATCCCTGCGTTCGCTCCGCGCACGAGGCCTATATGCTGCTGGCGGACATGGCGGACCTGGAGCAGGAAACCCTGCGGACCATCTTGCTGGACACCCGGGGGCGGGTGGTGGCGATCCGGACAATCTATGTAGGGAACGTGAACACCACCCTCGTGCGGCCAGCGGAGGTGTTTCGAGAGGCCATCCGGCGCAACGCGGTCTCCCTGATCCTGGCCCACAACCATCCTTCGGGAGATCCCACGCCCTCTCCAGAGGACATCGCGCTCACGCGGGATCTCATCGCGGCAGGACAGCTGCTGGGGATCCGGGTGCTGGATCACCTGATCATCGGGCGCGGCCGATATATCAGCCTGAGGGAGCGAGGCCTATCCTTCAACGCTCCATCCTCTCCTCATCCCGGTTCAGGAACCTGAGCGCTCACCTTGCGTTCAGTGGGCGCAGAAACCTTCCGCGGACCTCCATGGAAAATCCGGCCACCGGGGGTCCGCGGAAGGCTTATAAAATGATCCCTTCGAACCCCTCTCTTCTCCCCCCATCCCCAACCATCCGCTTCCCTTTCCATCCGAAAAGATCCCTCCATAGGGATCTGATCCCATGGTTCGGAAAAGGCTTCCGCGGACCCCCCGTCGTCCCCAGATCCGTGGAGAAGCCCGCACCCCTTGACAAACCGCACGATCGATGCTATATTTAAGGCGAACTGGATTTCCGAAGGGGGTTCTCTCTCCCTTCCCCCGCTCACCCCCTGAAATCGCAGGGCCTCAATCGAACCAGCGTGGGATTGAAACGATTCTGCGCTGGTGGAAGGCGCAACACGGGATCGAGCCTCAATCGAACCAGCGTGGGATTGAAACCGAAACCCCAACATACCCGGAGGTGCACAAGAATGTTGCCTCAATCGAACCAGCGTGGGATTGAAACAGTGAATCCCGACGTCTACGCCGTGGGAAGGGCAATGCCTCAATCGAACCAGCGTGGGATTGAAACAAGATCCTGCAGGGTCTGGGCTACGAGGTCGAGGTCGCCTCAATCGAACCAGCGTGGGATTGAAACCCTTTCTAGTCTGGGGCTTATCTAGGCGTTTTATGGAGCCTCAATCGAACCAGCGTGGGATTGAAACTGACGTTGGGCTCGTTGAGCAGCTGGACGTAGACGCCGCCTCAATCGAACCAGCGTGGGATTGAAACCTCTGGGGAGGTAGGCGAAGTTTCAAGAGGAGGTGGGCCTCAATCGAACCAGCGTGGGATTGAAACCCCGGATCCTGGGCGGGCTGACGACCCCGGAGATCCGCGCCTCAATCGAACCAGCGTGGGATTGAAACCATCCAGCACAGTATTCGCGGCGACAAAGAGGAAGTGCCTCAATCGAACCAGCGTGGGATTGAAACTGTAGACCTGGAGGGCGGGATCCTGCGCCTTTCGGGCCTCAATCGAACCAGCGTGGGATTGAAACGGGAAAACGTTCCTCAAGCGGAACCACCACATTCCGAGCCTCAATCGAACCAGCGTGGGATTGAAACTGCGGAAGTCCTCTACCGGTTGACCAGGGATGAAGGGCCTCAATCGAACCAGCGTGGGATTGAAACCTCGCTACACCAGGCCATCGGAAGCAGATCTGGAGGGCCTCAATCGAACCAGCGTGGGATTGAAACGATACCCCAGCTGGGGCCCGGGGATAAAGATAAAGAGCCTCAATCGAACCAGCGTGGGATTGAAACGACAAGATGATTGTCTGGGCCTCTTCTCCTCCCAGTGCGCCTCAATCGAACCAGCGTGGGATTGAAACGGCAGCGTGGGCCAGAAGCAACAGGCCCCCAATGAGCGCCTCAATCGAACCAGCGTGGGATTGAAACGGGATTCGTGTGGGTTGAGAGGGTATGGCATCGGCGCGCCTCAATCGAACCAGCGTGGGATTGAAACGTTTGCAAGGTGCTATATGAGTTGGATATGGTGGATCGCCTCAATCGAACCAGCGTGGGATTGAAACCCCATTGATCCATTCAACGCTACCCAGGCGGACCCGTGCCTCAATCGAACCAGCGTGGGATTGAAACTGGATAGACCACGGGCGCGATTTTCAGCGTAGCGCTCGGCGCCTCAATCGAACCAGCGTGGGATTGAAACGAGGACAACGTAGACGCCAATGACAGAGGCCAACACCGCCTCAATCGAACCAGCGTGGGATTGAAACCGGGAACAACGGAAGAAAATTTGTTTCATGATTAGAGCCTCAATCGAACCAGCGTGGGATTGAAACTGATTCGCACAGTCGGAGTCACACCAGACCCCAGCGCCTCAATCGAACCAGCGTGGGATTGAAACATCCAACAGAGGCGGTATGACTCAAGAATGCCTAACAGCCTCAATCGAACCAGCGTGGGATTGAAACTCAAGACGCCACCGGCCAGCAAGTATAGGCCAACGGGGGCCTCAATCGAACCAGCGTGGGATTGAAACTCTCAATGAAGGCTACGAGGAGCTGCGGCGGGCGGGGTTGCCTCAATCGAACCAGCGTGGGATTGAAACGTAAAGGGACGCGGCCACGGCGATCACCGCTGCGGCGGCCTCAATCGAACCAGCGTGGGATTGAAACAGGCGGAGAAGATCGGGACGGAGCGGGCGCTGCAGGGCCTCAATCGAACCAGCGTGGGATTGAAACGAAGAAGCAGCGGTGGCGCGCTAGGTGTCAGCAGCTCGCCTCAATCGAACCAGCGTGGGATTGAAACCGCCGGGTGGGGAAGGTGGCGAAGGGGCCGGAATCGGCCTCAATCGAACCAGCGTGGGATTGAAACCGGACCTCCTCCTCCGGGAAGGCTCGCAGCCACCCGCGCCTCAATCGAACCAGCGTGGGATTGAAACGAAGAGTGGATCGCTGTCGGTGCTAGGTTCAGGCCAGCCTCAATCGAACCAGCGTGGGATTGAAACGGAAGATCAAATGCCGGGCGTTCTGCACATACGAGGCGCCTCAATCGAACCAGCGTGGGATTGAAACGGTGTCTCTGGGCTTTCTGGACAGGCGGGCTACTTTGGCCTCAATCGAACCAGCGTGGGATTGAAACAGATGAAGACCGCCGCGATGGGGTCCTCGGGGGAGGGGCCTCAATCGAACCAGCGTGGGATTGAAACGAGCCCGGGCCTCAGCCGTCGTCAGCAAGGAAAGCGGCGCCTCAATCGAACCAGCGTGGGATTGAAACCTCCTGGGGATAGGGCGGGTAGGGAGGCTCATCTGCCCGCCTCAATCGAACCAGCGTGGGATTGAAACTCAGCCGATCCAGGATGGCCCGGCCCAGGACGACGGGCCTCAATCGAACCAGCGTGGGATTGAAACAGAGGATCGGCGAGTTGATGGAAACGGACCTTCCCGAAGGCCTCAATCGAACCAGCGTGGGATTGAAACATACGTTAAATGAACGACAATGAAGTCAAGGCCCACCGCCTCAATCGAACCAGCGTGGGATTGAAACCTTCAGACGCCAGCAGAACCCTGGACTCCATTCCAGAGCCTCAATCGAACCAGCGTGGGATTGAAACTCAAGACTGCGATGAAGTCCGCCTCCTCCTTTATGGCCTCAATCGAACCAGCGTGGGATTGAAACGCGGAGAACGGGGATTACGTCATCGGAGGAGGGAACGAGCCTCAATCGAACCAGCGTGGGATTGAAACGGTTCAGCGTGAAGATAAAGAAATGATCCGCTTCGCGCCTCAATCGAACCAGCGTGGGATTGAAACCTTGACAGTTTTGTTATCCCGCGCTATGATGATCCCGGCCTCAATCGAACCAGCGTGGGATTGAAACCTTGCTCTGTGTAGCCATGATTCGCCACCGCCCCACGCCTCAATCGAACCAGCGTGGGATTGAAACAAAAAGGAGGACGCGATGGGAGAGCAGCGGGAACGGGCCTCAATCGAACCAGCGTGGGATTGAAACTAATGCGGGTCGTATGGGTCCTGGGCGAAATAAATCGCCTCAATCGAACCAGCGTGGGATTGAAACGATCAGGATCGGCGGGAGCGCGCCCAGGAACATCAGCGCCTCAATCGAACCAGCGTGGGATTGAAACGGAGAAGATGATCGCCCCCTCCGGGTCCCGGAGGTACGCCTCAATCGAACCAGCGTGGGATTGAAACCCAAGATGAAGGGCAGGACGTGCTCCTGGTAGGTCGCCACGCCTCAATCGAACCAGCGTGGGATTGAAACGATGAACGGCTCACGTACTCCCGGCACTGGGAGATCGGCCTCAATCGAACCAGCGTGGGATTGAAACGCTGGATGGAACGACTTGGAGAAACAGTACTGCTACGCCTCAATCGAACCAGCGTGGGATTGAAACCGCAATAGAGCGGGCTGGACATGCAGGAGGTGGTGAGCCTCAATCGAACCAGCGTGGGATTGAAACCAGGGATGCCGTAGGAGCTGCCAGCAGAGTCAACTCCGCCTCAATCGAACCAGCGTGGGATTGAAACGGACGATCTCCAAGGGCGGGACGGCAAGCCACTCCTGCCTCAATCGAACCAGCGTGGGATTGAAACCTCATCCTGGATACCAAGGGCGAAATGTATGGCGGCGCCTCAATCGAACCAGCGTGGGATTGAAACATGCCTGGGCTGTATCCAACCACCTCGTTTTCACCGATAGCCTCAATCGAACCAGCGTGGGATTGAAACGGAAGGATACGCTTGGTCGTGCGCCATCACAATCCCGCCTCAATCGAACCAGCGTGGGATTGAAACCTGGCGATCTTGAGGAGGTTTTCCGGGCGGGGGTTGAGCCTCAATCGAACCAGCGTGGGATTGAAACCGGGAACCTTCAGGGTGATGGCCACCCGGGGGGACCGGCCTCAATCGAACCAGCGTGGGATTGAAACTGATCGTCCGGCCCCGGGAGACGCCCTGGAAGTACTCCGCCTCAATCGAACCAGCGTGGGATTGAAACTTCTGCTAGGGAAAGACGAGCAGAGGCGCGAATACAGCCTCAATCGAACCAGCGTGGGATTGAAACGTTGGCAGTTCGTTGCCAATCTCGGCCCTCCACCGAGCCTCAATCGAACCAGCGTGGGATTGAAACACGTAGTAGGTCCCACCCTCCGTCCCGATGATCAGAAGCCTCAATCGAACCAGCGTGGGATTGAAACTGCTATGAAATGTGGTTAGACTACTGGAGGAGTGATGGCCTCAATCGAACCAGCGTGGGATTGAAACACTCCCTTCCCTCTGGGGCGCACACCCCTGCGCTGAGGCCTCAATCGAACCAGCGTGGGATTGAAACCTTGCTGGATAAGCACGGCGGGCGGGAGGTCTCGTTCGGCCTCAATCGAACCAGCGTGGGATTGAAACCCCGAGAAGGACCCTGGCCGCCCCTGCGGGCCCTGCGAGCCTCAATCGAACCAGCGTGGGATTGAAACAGGGATGCAAGCCACAACCTCCTCCTTCACCAGCTGGGCCTCAATCGAACCAGCGTGGGATTGAAACGCGGGTTCCGGGAGGGGGACGTCGATTCCATCGTGGAAGCCTCAATCGAACCAGCGTGGGATTGAAACGGTGTGGTGAAGGCGCCCGGGGCGTGGCGGATCGGAGCCTCAATCGAACCAGCGTGGGATTGAAACCAACAGGAAAGCCAGCGTGGCGATGGTCACCGTCCGCCTCAATCGAACCAGCGTGGGATTGAAACCGCGTAGCTCGTGTTGCCCGCGGATGCGACGATCCCAGCCTCAATCGAACCAGCGTGGGATTGAAACTGCCCTGGCCTCGTCCCGCCGGACCGAGGGGTTCCCGGGCCTCAATCGAACCAGCGTGGGATTGAAACCGGGAAGTGGACGAGGCCGATCCAAGCCTTCTGCCGCGCCTCAATCGAACCAGCGTGGGATTGAAACGCCCGGAGGGCTGTTCGGGCACAGCCAAGGCGGGGCCGCCTCAATCGAACCAGCGTGGGATTGAAACGCAACCTCTAGAGAGCTGCCATCGGCAACGACGATCTGGGCCTCAATCGAACCAGCGTGGGATTGAAACGGCGAGGAGAGCCCGGCGTCAGGAGGGGTTCGCGGGCCTCAATCGAACCAGCGTGGGATTGAAACAACAGGCCCAGCTGAAGCATGTCCTCGCGCCAAATCCGCCTCAATCGAACCAGCGTGGGATTGAAACGTAGGCCTGGAAGGGCGGGCGGGCGGCGGACATGGTCCGGCCTCAATCGAACCAGCGTGGGATTGAAACCGGAGAGGGCGGCGAACTGGAGGAGGTTGGCCGCCGCGCCTCAATCGAACCAGCGTGGGATTGAAACCTCGCAGATGGCCCGCAAGGCGGGCTCGGT
>Ga0272447_1000509_pt1 | contig 29006 bp, 28 predicted proteins | sample YNPCB0133_FD_194589 | JGI IMG/M metagenome (GOLD analysis project Ga0272447, IMG submission 194589) | Hot spring microbial mat communities from Yellowstone National Park, WY, United States - YNP-CB-013-3 | ecosystem: Environmental > Aquatic > Thermal springs > Hot (42-90C) > Sediment | place... | reverse complement strand
CCAGCTCGATCCGGTCCTGGGACTCCGAGTACGTGATGCGCTCCGCCTGCGCGCTCTTGTCCACCTGCTCCAGCTGTACCCCCTCCTGGGCGGTGGCTTCCTCCGTGCCCAGCCACGCGTACTTCATCGGACCCCGGGAGGTGATGGTGGTGTCTTCCTTGGCCAACGCCGCAAGGACCCGGTCGCCCTCGCGGCCCCGGGGCGGGAGGCCGCCCTTCCGCACGAGCCTGGCGGGCCCCTTGGCCTCCGCCAGCTTGTTCTTCAGGTCCGCCCACAGGGAGGGTGACTGGAGCTGGCCGTTGCGGGTCTGCAGCTGCACGTCCCCCTCCGCGAAGGCCACCTCGTCCTGGTGGCGGTACTTGAGGGTGCGGGCCCGCAGCTCCACGCCTTCCTGCAGCACCACCACCCCGCCGGAAGCGTGGGTGATCTTGGGTCTGGCCTCGTACCGTACCGCGGGCGCCCGCAGCGTGGTGGTCTTCTGCACCACCTCCACCTTCCCCTCCGCCCACGCCACCCGGTCGCGCTCGTGGTAGGTGAGGACCTCACACGTGATGGTGGTCTCCCCCAGCTCCAACCGCACGTTGCCCCGGGCCTCGAACACCCCGTTGCGCGCGTCGTAGCGGACCCGCTCCGCCCGGAGCCGGCCCCGCTCGCCTTCCGGAGGAGGCACGGGCTGCTGGGCCAGGGCACCGCCCGCGAAAGCCGCCACCAGGGTGCACACCAAAACGACGCGCCTCACCGCCCCGCCTCCGGAGTCGGAGGTGGGGTGGGCAGCTCCCGCACGTCCAGCTGCAGGTCCACCCCGCCCTCCATCTCCACCACGTCCTGCTTCACAAAGTACCGCAGAGAGCGCACCTTGGCCCGGGTCTTCCCCAGCTGGAACTCCACCCCCTTGGGGAAGCTCAGCACCGCCCGGTCGTTGTGGTAGACGAGCTCCGGGGCCCGCAGCCAGTCCCCCCTGGGGGAGGTCACCTCCACGCCTCCCGTGGCCACGAAGTTCTGGGTGGACCGGTTCAGGACGACCCGGCGCGCCCGCACGTACAGGAACTCCTGGCCCTCCCGGAACACCACCGCCCGCCGCACGTCCTCCAGAGTGGCGGTCAGAAGGTCAGGGGAGACCTCCACCCGCTGGGCCTGCAGGTCCACCTGGGGCTTCCCCTCGTGCCGAACCACTAGGCGCGTTTGGTGCGCCTCCAGGCGGACGGGCACGGAGGCCTGCGGCTGGGGCGGTGGCTCCCTCGCAACACCCGCGGCCCACAGGTAGCCCGCGCCCAGGAGGGCCAGGCCCGCCAGGGACAGAAGACCCCACCCGCGCAAAGGCCTGCGAGCGCGTCCCGAAAAATCGCTGCCCGATTCTTCGGTTGGTCTAGCTCGCGCCACCGGAGGCAACCTCCTTCACCCGCGCCTGTCGCGCCAAGATCTCCGCGGGGCGGAAGAAGATGCCCTCCACCCACAGGTACGCCAGCACACCCCCTCCGAGGAACAGGAGGTTGGCGGCCCACGCGGCCAAGAAGGGGTGCAGGGCGCCCGCCCGGCCCCACGCGCGGGCGGTGGACATCACCACGTAGTACACGAAGACCAGCACGATGGCCGCGGCCACCCCCGTGAAGCGGCCGCCCCGAGCCCCGTGCAGGCTCAGGGGAGCTGCCACCAGGGCGAACACCAGCACCGCGAAGGGAGCCGCGTACTTGAAGTAGTAGTCCACCGCCACCGCCCGGCTCTCCAGGCCGCTGCGCTCCAGCTCCCGCAGGTGCTCCCGCAACTCCGCGGCGGACATCTGGTCGGGCGTTTTCTGCTGGAGCAAAAACCCTCGGAGATCCCCCTCCACCCGCACGTCGAAGCGGGCAAAGGCCGCTTCGTACGTGGTGAAGCCCCGTTCGTCCAGCTCCCGGACCACCCCCTGCTCCAGGTGCCACCACCCCTCCCCGTAGCGGGCGCGCTGGGCGGTGATCAGGCGGGGGAAGGCACCCCCCACCTCGTAGATCATCACCCCTTCCAGGAGGCGGTTGGTCTCGTCCGCCCGGCGGACGTAAAAGTACCGGTTTTGGGGCCCGCGGAAGAACACGTTCTCCCGCACCCGGGGGAAAATCTCCCGGAAGATGCTCTGGCGGATGAGCTGGTCCGCCCGCTGGTTGGCCCACGGGGTGAGGTGCTCGTTCACCCAGAAGGAAAGCCCTGCCACCCCCAGGGCGAAGGCCGCCACGGGCAGGAAAATGCGCGCGAAGGGGAGCCCCGCCATACGCAGGGCGGTGATCTCGTTGTCCTTGGCCAGCCGACCCACCCCCAGGAGGGTGCCGAAGAGGGTGGACACGGGGAAGGTGAGGACCAGCATGTGGGGGAGCTTGTAGAACAGCAGCCGCAGCAGGGCGCTGAGAGGTACCTGTCCCCGGGCCAGGTACTCCGCCAGGACGTAGAGGATGTCGCCCACCAGGAGGACCAGGAAGACGGAAACCCCCATGAGGAACGGGGGCACCAGCTCGCTCACCACGTAGCGGTCCAGGGTCCGCACCACGCGGCGGCTACCTCCTGCTGCGCCCTGCCCAGTGCTGTCGCAGCTGGTCCGCGTTGGCAGTCTGCAGGGCTTGCTGGACGAACTGGTTCAGGTTCACCTCGCCCCGCTCCAGGGCGTCCAGCCGGCCCGCGAAGTGGCGCACCAGGATCAGCCCTTCCTGGAAGGAAGCGTCCAGGAAGCTGTCCTGCTCGTCCCGGCCCGGCAAGAACAGCCGCGCCTCCACAGCCCGCACCAGGCTCTCCCGCACCACGTCTTCCCACTCCCGGAAGCCCCTCAAAACCGCTTCGTCCTTCACCAGCTCGTGCAGCGCCCGGAGTCTGTCTACCTGGTCCTTGGCGGCCGCGGTGGGCGGGTCCAGCACCGCCCGGAGGAAAGCCCGGAGTACACCTCGCACGTTAGGGCCGGCAGAAGGTCCCACCACCACGTGCAGGACAGGACCTACCCGCACTTCCCGCACGTCGTCCCGGGGGCCCAGGAGGTTGGGCACCACCGCCAGGCGCTCGAACGGGAAGCCCGAAACCCGCAGGTACGTGGTGGCCTGCCGGACCCGTTCCTCCGTGGGGATGCGGTACTGCTGGGCGAGCTGTTCGTGCTCCGCCCGCGCAGTCTGCCAAAGCTCCCGGCCCTGGGCCTTCTCGTACACCTCCCGCACCAGCTCGTCCAGGCCCGGGGGCAAGGATCCGGCCGCCCGGGCCTCGGGGGCGGGACCCGCAGGCGAAGCCGCGGGAGCAGGCTGCGGGGAGGCGCTCGACGCGGCTTGCCCGTTCTCCGGCGGCCGGGCCGCGGGCGTGGGAGAAGGAGACGGAGGGGCGGCCGGTCTGGCAGGGGAGGGGGTCGGTCTGGTTGTGGGGGAGCCGGGCCCCTGAGGGGTGGGGCTTGTGGGCTGCGCGCTGAGGACCGCGGAGGGTGCGGGGTGGTTTGAGCCCCGCAGGTCAGGGGTCAGCCAGTAGGCGGCCTCCACCAGCTGGCCTGTGGAAAGCGGGTTCTGGCTGAAGAACTCTCGGGCCTTGCGGGCAGCCTCCGGAGCGCGCTGGGCCACCACCTCCCGCAGGCGCCGGTGCTCCTCGGGCGAGGCCTGCAGGGCCCGGTCCGGCTGGCCCGCGACCCACGCCAGGAACACCGCGTACAGCCGCTCGTCTACTGCGCCGAAGACCCTGTTCTGCACCAGGTTCTGGGCCACCACGCCCGCCTGGAGCAGGGCTCCCGTGGTGAACGAGAAGGACGCGGTGCCTGTGAGGTTGTTGCCCGCCCGGTCCCGGCCGCTGACCCGCACGGTGTAGCGGGTGTTGGGGCGCAGGTCTGAGGGCACGAAGGTCACGGTGCGGTCGCCGTCGGACCACGTAGGACTCCCCCAGACCACGCTGGGAGTGGCTTCCAGCCGCACGGAGGCCGTGGACATGGGCTCGCTGAAGGTCACCACCACCCGGGCCTCCGTGACGTTCTCCGCCCCGTTCCCGGGCAGGGTGGCCACCACGGTGGGCGGGGTGGTGTCCGTGGCGGTGGTGCGCACCAGGTTGGACTCCGCACACCCCGCGGCCAGCAGCACACACAGCGCCAAGGACCAGGTGCGGACCATGCGAACCCTCCTCCGTTACGGCACTTTCACCAGAAGCGTTCCCCCTACCACGTCGTAGCCGGAAGGCGCGTCCCCCTTCTCGTCCGCGAAGGCCCGGTACACCTCCCGCTGCAGGTCCAAGGTGACGAAACCCGTGCGGTCCTCCACGCCGCGGCCCAGGGCGTCCAGGATCCTGCGGTCGGGGTCTGCGGTCACCACGTTCACCTTTACCTGCCGCGGGGCGCGCCCGGCCACCGCCAGCAGGCCCAGGGGGATTTCTACCTGCCAGCCGCGCCGGTCCCGGGCTACCGTGCCTCGGGTGTACGGCTCGGGGGGGCGGGTGAACCGGAACAGCCGCGGCGGGGGGTCGAAACTGGTCACCGTGCCGAGGTAGAACCGGTCCCGGTGCAGCAGGACGTAGGTCACCCACCCCTCGCCGTCCGGCTCGGGGCCCCGCAGAAACCCCTCCTGGTTGCCGAAGGCCACGTAGTAGAAGCCCTCGGGCTGCACGGTCCCCTCCAGGGAAACCGACACCACCACCCACCTCGGGTCCGGTACCGCAGCACCGGTGAGGAGGGCCACGGCCAGGAGGCAGAGGGCTGCGGACCGGAGCCGCACGAAAGACCTCCCGGGCACCCCAAAAAATCGCTGCGCGATTTTTGGGGACCCCGTCACTATCGAAATGTTGATACACTCGAAAGGCCTTTCCGGGACAGCCTCCCGGCGGCCTGGTGTACCCGCGAGCATTCTATCAGAACAGGTGGTCGGGGAGCCGGAAAGGTTCACCTAGGAATAAACGCGCCCCGCCGGCCGTCCGGCACAGGGCCTCAGGCGCCAGGTGCCAGACGCGCGGTCCGAACGAAGGCGTAGCCCTCCATGAGGCGGCGGGCGGTGCGGGAGTAGCTAGCCCGTTCCACCGTCCAGTTCCCCGGCTCGCCGGCGACCCTGACCCGCACCGGGAAAGTCCCACTGGGGTGGCCCAACACCACCTCCCCCTCCGCCCGCTGCCGACACGCCTGGAAGGCCACGGTCCCCGGGATGCAAGCGGCTACCGCCGCGGCCGCGGCCGCGGTGGCCGCGAAGGCCTTGTGCAGGGCCAGAGGACGGCCGCCCAAAAGGCGCACCAGGAGGTCTGAGTCGTCCTCCCGCACCACCGCGCCCTGCACCGTCCGGTACTGCGCGGGCGGCGCTACCGCCACGGGGATGGGCACGAGGCCGTCGGGAGGCAGGTCCAGGCGCCGGGCCGCCTTCCGCTTGATGGCCTCCGCGGCCCGTAGGTGGTTCGCGGTCACCTCAGAGGGCCCCTCCGTCCCCTTCCAGCCCAGGACTTCCGCGGGGAAAAACACGCAGGCGTTGGCCACGTCCACCACACTCACGGGCACAGAGCCCAGCTCCGGAACGTGAAGCTCCTCGCGTTCCACGCCGGTGGGCAACAGCCGTCCCGTGGTGGCTCCCACGCTCTGGGCGTAGTCCAGGACCACCTCCGCACCCGTGCCGGGGACCCCGTCGATCCGGCAGTCTCCCTCCACGCGGGGCGCGCCGTCCCGCACGGGCACTTCCGCCACCAGGATCTTACGCGTGTTCCAGTTGAACATCCGGACCCTGGTCGTGGGCTGCTGGGTCCGCACGAAGCCCTCCTGGATGGCGTACACCCCCACCGCGGCGGACAGGTTGCCGCAGTTGATGTCGTAGTCCACCACGGGTTCGGTGATGCTCACCTGCCCGAACAGGTAGTCCACGTCCGCGTCCGGCCGGGAGGGCGGTCCCACCAGCATGACTTTGCTGGTGAGGATGTCCGCCCCGCCCAGGCCGTCGATCTGGCGGGGGTCGGGGCTCCCGAACAGGGCGAGGATCACCCGGTCCCGCAGGGCGGGGTCTTGCGGGAGGTCGTTGAAGCGGAAAAAGAGCCCCTTGCTGGTCCCGCCCCGCATGATCACGCACCGGATGGGCAGCTGTTCCACGTCTCCCTCACCGCACCGCCACCAGGACGGTGCACGCCGCGCCCTCCACGCCCGCGGCCTTGCCGCCCCGGCAGTGCGCCAGCCCGACCTTGGCGTCGGGGATCTGGCGCGGACCCGCCTCGCCCCTCAGCTGCCGCACCAGCTCCACCACCTGGGCCACCCCGGTGGCGCCCAGGGGGTGACCCTTGCCCAACAGGCCGCCGCTGGGGTTGACCGGTAGCCGGCCACCGATGTCCGCTTCGCCCCGGGCCGCGCGCTTGGGGTACTCTCCCACGGGGTACAGGCCCAGCCCCTCTACCCGCAGGACCTCCGCGATGGAGAAGCAGTCGTGGACTTCCGCGAAGTCCACGTCCTCCGGCCCCACCCCCGCCCGCTCGTAGGCGTCCTGCGCCGTGGCCCGGGTGAGGGGCTCGAAGGCCATGGAGGGCAGGCCCACTTCCACGGTCCCCGTGCGCAGGGCCGCGGCGGCCAGCCGCACCGCCCGCCGGGGATCCAGCTGGGCACACAAGCGCTCGCTGGCCAGCACCACCGCCGCGGCTCCGTCGCTCACGGGGCAGCAGTCCAACAGGCGCAGGGGGTCCGCGATGGGCCGGGAGTTCAGCACGTCCTCCACCGTCACGGGCTTCTGGAACTGCGCGGAGGGGTTGAGGCTGGCGTTGCGCTTGTTCTTCACGGACACGTACGCCAGCTCCTCCCGGGTGGTGCCGAACTCTTCCATGTGGCGCACCGCCCGCATGGCGTACACCGCGGGCATGGTCAGTCCCAGGGCTCCCTCCAGGTCCTCCTCTCCCGGGGTGAGGGCTCCCCGGAAGCGGGTGGTGAGGTGCTCCACGCCGAAGGCCAGCACCAGGTCGTACTCGCCCGCCCGGATGCCCAAGTACCCTTCCCGGATGGCGGTGGCACCGCTGCTGCACGCGTTCTCCACGTTGGCCAAGGGGATCCCCGCCAGCCCCACCCGGGCCAGGACCTTCTGGCCCAGCACCATGCCGCCGTACACGTGCCCGCAGTACGCGGCCTGGATCCGGCGGCGGTCCACACCCGCGTCCCGGATCGCCTCGTTCACCGCCTCCACCGCCAGGTCCACCGCGTCCCGGTCTGGGTGCTTGCCGAACTTGGTCATCCCCGCGCCCACCACGTACACGTCCATGGCCTTCCCTCCTCACGCCTGCACCGGCTGGAAGCGCCACCCCACCACGGGCCGGCCCTCCGGGTCTTTGCCCACCTCCTCGAACACCACCTCCACGGGCATTCCCACCCGCACCGCGTCCGGTCCGCAGCCCACCAGCTGGCCGAGGACCCGCACGCCTTCCGGGAAGTCCACGTACACCAGCACGTACGGGGTCTGGAACTCGGGGGTGGACTGCCGGACCACGGTGTAGGTGTACACGGTGCCGCGCCCGCTGAGATCCACCCGCTCCACCTCCTGCCCCTGGCAGCGGGCGCACACCTCCGGGGTGGGGAAGTAGTACGCCCCGCACTCCCGGCAGCGCCCCCCCACCAGAACCCCCCGGCCTCCCTCAAACCGCAGCAGGCCGGGCCGGAAGGGGACGTACGGTTCGGCCGCCGCGATCTCCGACATGCTCTCCCTCCTCACCGCGCTCCCACGATGGCCCGCTCCACGAACCGGGCCTCCACCATCTGGTCGTAGCCCGCCCGGAAGTCCCGGCTCAGCAACCCGTCGTCCCACAGGGACCGGACCACCGCCCGGACAGCCTCCGGCAACACCCGCCCGTCCGCGGACAGACCGCTGAGGTTGGCCCGCAGGATCTCCTGCGTCCAACCCAGCTCCCTGGGTAGCGCCGCGGCCACCAGGTCCAGCCTGGACCGGTGGGCCCGCAGCCACCGCAGGGTGCGCACGAACACGTTCACCACCTCCTGCACCCGCTGTGGGTCCCCCCGGACCACCTCCGCCCGGGTCAGCAGCCCGCTGCTGATGTACGGGGCTCCGTACAGGCGCACCGTGCCCTCCACGGTGCGGGCGTCGTACAGCAACCGCGCGGAGCCCTCCGCAAGGAGGGTGGTGATGACCGGGTCCAGGTACACCAGAGCGTCCACGGCCTTCCGGCGCCACGCCGCCAGGGCCGTGGCAGGCCCGCCCACGGCCACGTACTGTGCCGCGTCCGGGTCTCCGTGGAAGTGACGGAGGATGTGGCGCGCTTGCATGTGGGTGGCGGACCCGAAGCTGGTGATCCCGATGCGCCGGCCGGCCAGCTGAGCAGGGCTCTGCACGGGGAGGTCCGGTTGCGCCACCATGGCCATCGCCTGGGCGTTGAAGAAGGTGAGGAGGAACTTCAAGTCCTTGCCCTGCTCGTGGGCCTTCACCACGTGGGTGAGGGTGATGGTGGCGAAGTCCACGTTGCCCGTGATCAAGGCGATGGCCGCCTCCGTCCCTCCCCGGAACTCCAGGAACCGCACCTGGATTCCCGTGCGGTCTTCCAGCTCCCGGAAGTAGCCGAGCCCCTGGGCCGCGTACACGGGCAGGTAGCCGATGACCGCGGGCGGGCCCATGGCCATCTCCACCGTCCTCCGGGCAGGGCCCGCCCCCGCGGAGGCCAGGGGCAGGGCCAGCAGCACCAACACCACCGTGAGCGCCCGCATGGAAGCTCCCCCCTTACGCGCTGGACAGGCTCCGCCCCCCGCACACGTACAGCAGCTGGCCGGTGATGTAGCTGGCCTCGTCGGAGGCGAAGAACAGCACCGCGTGCGCCACGTCCCCGGGGGTCCCCACCCGCCCCACGGGCACGGTCTGTACCAGTTTCTGCTGCACCTCCTCCTTCAGGCTCTGGAAGAGGGGGGTGTCGATGAGGGCGGGGGCGATGCAGTTCACCGTGATCCCGAACTTCGCCAGCTCCAGGGCCAGGGTGCGGGTGAGGCTCACCACCCCACCCTTGCTGGCGGCGTAGTTGGCCTGCCCGGGGCCCCCCAGCCAAGCCCGGGACGAGATGTTGATGATGCGGCCGTACTTGCGCTCCATCATCTGGGGGACCACCGCCCGGCAGCACAGGAACTGGCTGGTGAGGTTGACCCGAAGGACCTCGTCCCAGTCCTCGTCGTTCATCTTCACCAACCACCGGTCCCGGGCGATGCCCGCGTTGTTCACCAGAATGTCCACCTGCCCGAAGGCCTCCAGGGCCCGGGAGGCCAGTTGCTCCGCTCCCTCCTTGCGGCTCACGTCCGCGGCTACGGCCAGGGCCTGGCCCCCTGCCTCGCGGATGCGGGAAGCCACAGCCTCCGCCCGCTCGGCCACCACGTCGTTCACCACCACCCGGGCACCCTCCGCAGCCAGCCTCTCCGCCACCCCGGCGCCGATCCCCTGGCCCGACCCTGTCACGATGGCCACCCGGTCCCGCACGCCCATGGTCCTCCCTCCTTCCTGAGCGGCCTGTCCGGGAATCCCCAGCAGATGGACCGGGGTCCCCGAAGACCGCGCGGTCTACCGTCCCACGAAGCGCGGCTCCCGCTTCTCCAAAAAGGCCTGGATGCCTTCCTTCCGGTCCTCGCTGTGGCGCAGCAGGGCGTGGCAGCGTGCCTCGAAGCTGAGACCGGACTCCAGGTCCACGTCCAGGCTCATGTTCACCGCCCACTTGGCGTACCGCAGGGACAACGGTGCCTTGCGGGCCACCTCCGCGCACAGCTTCTTGGCCTCCTCCAGGTAGCTGTCCACCGGCGCCACCCGGTTCACCAGGCCGATGCGGTACGCTTCCTGCGCGTCCACGCGCCGGCCCGTGAAGATGAGGTCCTTGGCCCACCCGGGACCCACCAGACGCGCCAAGCGCTGGGTGCCTCCGGCCCCGGGCATGCTGCCCACGTTGGCCTCCGGCAGGCCGAACTGGGCCTTCTCCGACGCCACCCGGAGGTCGCAGGCCAGGGCCAGCTCCAGGCCGCCCCCCAGGCAGTAGCCGTGCACCGCGGCCACCACGGGCCGGTCCAGGGTCTCCAGCCGCCGGAGCAGCCGCCGGATCTGGCGGCCCATGGGGTCCTCGGTCAAGCCGGCCTCGTACTCCTGCGCCCGGGCGCGCAGGTCCGCGCCCACGCAGAAGGCCCGGTCGCCCGCGGCGGTGAGCAGGACCACCCGGACCTCGGGGTCCTGCTCCACCTCGTCCAGGTACGCGTTCATGCGGTCCAGCATTTCCACGGTCAGGGCGTTGAGGGCCTCCGGCCGGTTCAGGGTCATCACCGCCACCCGGTCCTCCCTCTGGGAAAGCACCACGTCCGCCATGGCTCACACCTTCACGGGACGCTTCCAGGCCTGCACGACCCCGCTGCGCACCAGCTCCGCCACGTGCCCCGGTGGAAACCCTGCCTCCTGCAGGACCTCCACCGTGTGCTCCCCCGGAAGAGGAGCGGGCCGGCGCACCTGGCCCGGGGTGGCGCACAGCCGGATGGGGATCCCCGCCACCCGCGCCGTCCCCGCCTTCGGGTGGGCCACCTCCACCACCATCCCGCGTTCCGCCACGTGGTGGGAGGCGACCAGCTCCGGGTAGGTGAGCAGGGGGGCGCACAGGATGTCCGCCTCCTCCAGCACCTGGATCCACTCGCTCGTGGTGCGGGTCCGGAACACTGTCTCCAGGACCTCCCGCAGGGCCGCTCGGTTCTGGACCCGGAGGTGGTTGGTGGAAAAGCGCCCGTCTTCGGCCAGCTCAGGCAGGCCCAGGACCTCGCACAGCTTCCGCCACCGGTCCGGGCTGTAGGCGGCCACCATCACGTACCCGTCTCGGGTGGGGAAGGCCTCGTTGGGGGCAGCGTACGGGGCCGCGCTGCCGCTGCGCCGGGGAGGCTGGCCGGAGCAGAAAAACATGGCCAGGGGCACGCTCTGGAACGCCAACAGGGCGTCCAGGAGGCTCACGTCCACCACCTGTCCGGCTCCCGTGCGCTGCCGGGCCACTAGGGCCAGGAGGATCCCCGCCGCAGCCAGGAACCCGCCCACCATGTCCGCGGCAGGCACCCCCACCTTCACCGGCGGCCCGTCCTCCGTGCCGGTCACACTCATGAGCCCGCTCATGGCCTGCACCACCCCGTCCACCCCGGGCCGGTCCTTCCACGGGCCGTGCTGCCCGAAGGCGGAGATGCTGCAGTACACCAGGCGGGGGTTGCGGGCCAGGAGCGTTGCCGCTCCCAGCCCCAAGCGGTCCGCCACCCCGGGCCGGAAGCTCTCCGCGAACACGTCCGCGCGTTCCACCAGCCGCAGGAGCACCTCCCGTCCTTCCGGCCGCTTGAGGTCCACCACCACGCTGCGCTTGTTGCGGTTCATCCCCACGTAGGCGGCCGCGGTGGTGCTGCCGTCCGGCAGGGGGTAGAAGGGCGGGCCCAGCTGTCGGCCCCAGTCGCCGCCCGGAGGCTCCACCTTTACCACGTCCGCGCCGAAGTCGCCCAGCAGCTGCGTGCACACCGGGCCCGCGGCACCCTGGCTCAGGTCCACCACCCGCACGCCCTCAAGGGGAGGAGCCATCGCGCTCCCCCTCCCCGGGGTGAGCCACAGGCCACGGCGGGTAGCCGCGGCTGAGGGCGCGCACCGCGAACTCCCCGAAGTGGGTGGCGATCTCCTGCGCGGTGTAGGGCCCATCTCGGCGGTACCACTTGGCCACCCAGTTGCACATGCCGAGAATGGCCCAGCCCGCCAGCCGCACGTCCGTCAGGCGGAACTCCCCGGCCTGGATCCCCTCCTGTACGATGTCCCGGAAGAAGCGCTCGTAGCGGTCCCGCTGCTGCACGTAGGCCCGCATGCGCTCGGGCGCCAGATTTTTGCCCTCCTCGATGAAGCACACCACATTGTCCAGGTCCTCGATGAGGTGGACGATGTGGTTCTCCACCGCCAGGCGCAACCGCTCCGAGGGGGACAGGGTGCTCCGGGCGATGCGCTCCAGCCTGCGGATGGCCCGGTCCACGGTGTGCTGGAGGATCTCCAGGAGCAGGTCCTGCTTGCCTCGGATGTGGTGGTACAGGCTGCTCTTGGTGAGCCCCACCACCTCCGCGATGTCCCGCATGCTGGTGCCCTTGTAGCCCTTGGTGCGGAAGAGGTGGGCGGCCACTCGCAAGATGTGCTCCCGCCGCTTCTCCCCGTCCAGCCGCGCCAGCTCCGGCACCGCGCGGTGGGGCCGCGCCGCCACCCGGGTCCGTCCACCCTTCACTCTGCCGCCTCCTCCCGAAGGCTGTGCCCCAACCGCAGGCCCACCTCCAGGGCCTTCAGGTTCTGGGCACCCGCATTTCCCCGGAACCGATGGCGGACCGTCTCCCGCAGGGCGTCCTCCGCCACGAGGTCCGTGAGGGCACACAGCAGGCCCAACGCCGCCACGTTGCCCACGGTCTCCGTCCCCACCGCCTCCCGAGCGGTGCGGAACAGTGGCACCGCCACGGTCCGGTACGGGCCGCTGGGGAGGCGCGCCACTCGGCCGCTGTCCACGAGGACGAGCCCCCCGGCCCGCACCGCCGTGGTGTGGCGGTCGGCGGCGTCCTGGGTCAGGGCCACCAGCATGTCCACCTCTCGGGGTACAGGGTAGTCTAGGGGCCCGTCTGCGATCACCACGTCCGCCCTGGCGGCCCCACCCCGGGCCTCCGGGCCGAAGGCGTGGAAGCAGGCTGCCCACTTGCCCTGGCGCAGGGCGGCCTCGCCCAGCAGCACGCTGCCGAGGACCACTCCCTGGCCTCCCGAGCCCGCAAGCCGCACCGCGGTCCGGTTCACTCCACACCTCCCTGCCGCGCCTGTCCCCAGCACACCCCGGTGAACTCCGGCCGCTGGGTGCGGTGGAGGATCCCGAACTGCAGCCCGTCCACGCGCCCCGGGGGAACCGCCCCGTCCGGGCTCACGAACCGCTTCTGCACCAGCATCTGCCCGACCTCCGTGAAGCGCGCCTTCTGGCTCCACAAAAGCTCCGGCCCCTCGCCCAGGCGGTTGTAGCGCCCGAAGTACACGGGACAGTCGGTGAGGACCTCCACGTAGCTGAAACCCGGGTGGCGCAAGGCTTCCCGGAAGATTTCCTCCAACCCCCGGGGGTCATACGCCATGCCCCGGGCCACGAAGGTGCCGCCTGCCCCCTGCACCAGGGCGCAGCCGTCGAAGGCCGGCTCTGGGTGCCCGTAGGGTGCGGTGGAGGCCACCCAGCCCGGCTGGGTGGTGGGAGCCACCTGGCCCCCGGTCATGCCGTAGACCGCGTTGTTGAACAGCACGCAGGTGAGGTCCACGTTCCGGCGTGCCGTGTGGATCAGGTGGTTGCCCCCGATGCTCAGCCCGTCCCCGTCCCCGGTGAGCACCACCACGGTGAGCTCGGGCCGGGCTAGCTTCAGCCCTGTGGCGAAGGCCAGGGCCCGGCCGTGGGTGGTGTGCAGGGTGCAGGCGTCCACGTAGCCCGCGAGCCGGCTGCTACACCCGATGCCGGCCACCACCGCCAGCCGGTCCTGTGGAACCTTGAGGGCGTGCACCGCACGCAACAAGGCCCCCAGGACGATCCCGTGCCCGCACCCCGGGCACAGGATGTGTGGCATCCGGGCTTCCCTCAAGTAGCCGCGTACGTCCGCGATCATGCCGTCCTCCCCACCGGCACCCGGCACCCAGCCCGGCTGCCCGCCTCCGCCACCGCCTGGAGGATGGCCTCCGGGTCCAAGGGGGTCCCGTCCACCTGGTTCACGGAAACCACCTCCGCGGTCCGGCACACCAACCGCTCCACCTCCCGGCCCCACTGCCCGAAGTTCATCTCCGCCACCACGAAGGCCTGCACCCGGCTGGCTAGCTCCCGCAGCACGCGCTCGGGGGAGGGCCACAGGACCCGGGGACGCAGCAGCCCGACCCGCAGCCCACTGGAACGCGCCTGTTTGACCGCGGCCTTGGCGGACCGGGCGGTGATGCCGTAGGCCACCACCACCACCTCCGCGTCCTCGGTGGCGTACAGCTCCGGCTCCAGATCCTCCGCGGGTAGTTCGGGGATCTTGCGGTTCAGCCTACCCAGCATCTCCCCCACCTTGCCTGGGTCCACGGTGGGGAAGCCGGACTCGTCGTGCACCAAGCCCGTAATGTGGTACCGCACGCCCTCCCCGAAGCTCACAAAGGGAGGAGGGGTGCCGTCCGCGTACCCGTACGGCACATACGGGGCCTGGACCTGGGGGGAAGGCCTGCGCCAAGTCCCCGCCTGCTCCAGCTCCGCCACCGGCGGCAGGGTGGCGGGCTCCATCATGTGGCCGATCACCTCGTCGTACAGCACCACCACGGGAGTCCGGTAGCGGTCGGCCAGTTCAAACGCGCGGGCGGTGAGGTCGAACACCTCCTGGACCCCCGCGGGGCTCAGCACCAGGGCGGGGTAGTCCCCGTGGCTTCCCCACCGCGCCTGGCACACGTCGCCTTGCGCGGGGGCGGTGGGGAACCCCGTGCTGGGACCCAGCCGCATCACGTCCACCACCACGCACGGGATCTCCGCCAGGGCCGCGTACCCGAGGTGCTCCTGCATGAGGGTGAATCCTGGCCCGCTGGTGGCGGTCATGGCCCGGAGCCCGCCCAGGGAGGCACCGATGCACGCCGCGAGGCTGGCCATCTCGTCCTCCATCTGCACGAACACCCCGCCCACCCGGGGGAGCAGCCGCGCCATCTCCTCCGCCACCTCAGAAGAGGGCGTGATGGGGTACCCCGCGTAGAACCGGCAACCCGCGCGGACCGCACCGTAGGCGCACGCGGTGTTTCCCCGCACGAGTCTCAGCCTAGTCAAGGGCCGCCACCTCCTCCCGCACCACCACGGCGAAGTCCGGGCACAGGAGCTGGCAGAGCTGGCAGCCCGTGCACCGGTCGGGCTCCACCGCCGCGGCCTTGTCGTCCGGCCCGAAGGCCAGCACCTCCTCCGGGCACACCCGCACGCAGATCCCGCAACCGCGTCCCTTGCACCAGCCCGCGGCGACCTCCACCCGGAAGCGTCGGGGCGCTGCCTGTGGCCAGGGTGAGGGAAACACCGAGGCCAGCGGGAGGGCCCGTCCGGCGTGGAACGCCTGCAGGTTCGGCTCCACGGCCTGGTGGGGGACCACCTCCCGGATGGCCTCCTCCCACTCCTCTACGGTGAACTCCAGCTCCCGGCTCACCGCCCCCAGGAGCACCACGTTGGCCATGCGCACGTCTCCCAGCTCCGCGGCCTGCCGGCTGGCCTCGTAGGGCCGCACGTCCCAGCCCGCCTCCCGCAGCCGCTCCACCTCCACCGCGGGGTAGGCCGCCTGCCAGGTGCGGTGGTCCAGCTGCGCCGCGGGCGGCAGGATCTGCACCAGGTCCACCGCTAGCACCCCGCCCGGCCGCAGGTACGGAGCCCACCGCAAAGCCTCCGCCCACTCCAGGCTCAGCACGAGATCCGCGTGGCCCCGTTCCACCAGGGGGCTGAAGACCACGTCCCCGTAGCGGAGATAGCTCACCACCGCGCCGCCCCGCTGGGCCATGCCCTTGACCTCGCTCTTCTTCACGTCGAGACCCCGCCGCAGGCAAACCGCGGCCAGGACGTTGCTGGCCAGCAGAACTCCCTGGCCGCCCACGCCCACCACCAGGACATTGCGGGTACGCACCTCACTCCCTCCCCCACCCGGCGTCGACCCGCACGATGGCGTCCGCCGGGCACACCTGGGCGCACAGAGTGCAGCCCGTGCACGCGTCCACCCGGATGGTGACCTTGGGCCGGCCTTCGTACGTCTCGGTGGTCCACACGATGGCCGGACAGCCCAGGTCCATGCACAGCTGGCAGGCGGTGCACCGCTCCGACACCACCCGGAAGGGCTCGTCCCGCACCTTCACGGGGGCTTCCACGCACGGCCGGTTGGTGATCACCACGCTCACCCCGGGGTACCGCACCGCCTCCTCTAGGGCCACGAAGGTGCTGCCGAGGTCGTAGGGGTCGACGACCCGCACGAACTCCACCCCCATGCCCTTGCACAGGCTGGCCAGGTCCACCCGGGGTGCGGGCTCGCCGCGGATGAAAGTACCCGTGGAGGGGTGGGGCTGGCCTCCCGTCATGGCGGTGGTGCCATTGTCCAGGATGAGGACCGTGATGTTGGCCCGCTTGTACACCGCGTCCACCAGGGCGGGCAGGCCCGCGTGGAGGAAGGTGGAGTCCCCGATCACCGCCACCACGGGGCCTGGGGCAGTACCCGCCAAAGCCAGGCCCGTGGCCATGCCGATGCTGCTGCCCATCGCCAGGCAGGAGTCCATGGCCCGCAGGGGCTCCAGGGCGCCCAGGGTGTAGCAGCCGATGTCCCCGCAGGCTACCGCACCCAGCCTCCGGAGGGCCACGAAGGGGGCGGTGTGGGGACAGCCCGCACACAACACCGGGGGGCGCGGGGCGGTGGGCAGACCGACGGAGGGCGGCGGGAGTGGCTCCGGCAGCAGCCCCGCCTTCACGAACCCTTGCCGCACCAGCTCCGGGGTAAGCTCCCCTTGCTGGGGAAAGTACGCCTTGCCCTCCACGGGAAGGCCCGCGGCCCGCAGGGCCTCTTCCAGGAACGGCTCCAGCTCCTCCACCACCAGGAGCCGCCGCACCCGGGAAGCGAACTCCCGGACCGCACCCAGGGGAAGCGGGTAGCTCATCCCCAGCTTCAAGACGCTGGCCTCCGGCAGCACCTCCCGGACCAGGCCGTAGCACACCCCCGCAGTCACCACCCCCACGGAGGGGTCCCGCACTTCCACCCGCAGGAACTCGGGCCGGGCGGCCGCCTCCGCCAACCGCCGCACCCGCTCCAGGACCTTCGGTCGGCGCTGCCGCGCGTAGAGGGGCATCATCACGTACTTGGCGGGGTCCCGCTGGAAGGGCCGAGGCGGCACGGTCCTCCGGCTTCCCGGCTGCACCACCCCCCGGGTGTGGCTGATGCGGGTGGTGGTGCGGAGCAACACCGGGGTGTCGAACTCCTCACTGAGCTCAAAGGCCAGCTCCGCGAAGGTCTTGGCCTCCTGGCTGTCGGAGGGCTCCAGGAGGGGTACGGCCGCGAACTTGGCGTACAGCCGGTTGTCCTGCTCGTTCTGGGAGCTGTGCATGCCGGGGTCGTCCGCGCTCACCACCACCAGGCCTCCGCGGACCCCGGTGTAAGTCGCCACCAGGAAGGTGTCCGAGGCCACGTTGAGGCCCACGTGCTTCATGGTGCACAGGGCCCGCACCCCGCCCATGGACGCGCCCGCGGCCACGTCCAGGGCGACCTTCTCGTTGGTAGACCACTCCACGTACACGTCGGGGAGGGTGCTCAGAAACTCCAGGATCTCCGTGCTGGGGGTTCCCGGGTAGCCCGTGGCCACCGCCACCCCCGCCTCGTACGCTCCCTGGGCGATGGCCTCGTTCCCCGTCATCAGCGCTACGTGGGCGCGTTCCCGAACCTCGGTGTCCATGCCTCACCCCGCCTTCCGCTCCACTGGCCGTAGCGCGGCCAGGATCTCCTCGTCCGTGAGCACCCGGTCTGCCACCTTCGCCGCATTCAGCACCCGCTCCACCGCCTCTTCCGTCACGGGCAGCCCGTGCCGCTCCAGCCAGAAGACCACGTTGGCCTGCCCGCTCATGGGCCCTACGGTGATGATCTGCTCCCGGCCCACCTCGTCCGCGGGGACCCCGCTGTAGATCCGGTTGGCCAGCCAGTGGTCGCCCTTACGGAAGGCCTTGGCAATGGCCGCGGCGTGGACGCCCGTGCTGGTCTCGAAGGCGTCCTTGCCCACCACGGGGTAGTTGCACGGGATCGGGATCCCCGTGGCCCGGGAGACCGCCTCGCAGTAGTCCGGGAGCTTGCGCAGGTCTTGCTGGATCCAGCCCAGCAGCTTGAGGTTCACGAGAAGGAGGTCCATGGAGGTGTTGCCCACCCGCTCCCCGATGCCGAGACCGCAGGCGTGCACGCAGTTGGCCCCCGCCTCCAGGGCCGCCAGGGAGTTGATGAGGTCCAGCCCGCGGTCCCGGTGCCCGTGCCAGTCCACCTTCACCTCCGGCCCCAGCTCCCGGCGGAGGAACCGCACCAGCCGCCGGGTGCCCCACGGGGTGGCGTGGCCCACGGTGTCCGCCAGGCACACCCGGGTGGCTCCCGCCTCCACCGCCGCGCGGTACAGAGCCCGCAGATGTGCGGGGCGGGCACGGGTGGTGTCCTCCGTGACGTACATCACCTCCAGCCCCAGGCTGCGGGCGCGCCGGACCGCCTGCTCCGTGGTGCGCAGCAGGAAGTCCAGGTCCCAGCCCTCCGCGTACTGCCGGATGGGGCTGCTGCCCAAGAACAGGGCCGCCTCCAGGGCCACCCCGGAGCGCTGCTGGGCCTCCGCGATGGCCACGATGTCGGGTTCCGCGGTGCGGCCCGCGCAGTTGGGGCGGATGGGGAGCCTCGCCTGCTCGATCTCCCGGGCCAGGGCCACCACGTCCGCCAGGGCCCGGGGGCTGCTTCCCGGGTAGCCGATGTCCGCCCGGTGGATCCCCAGCTCCGCCATCCGGTGCAGGATTTCCTTTTTTTCCTCCACGGTGGGGTGCCGCACGGACGGACTCTGCAACCCGTCCCGGAGGGTCTCGTCGTTGAGTTCCACCGGGAACGGAGGCCTCCCGAAAGACCCGGGCCCCACGTTCCAGTCGTAGATCCACGCCTGGCTCTCTTCTCCCCGCAAGACCCGCACCCGAACCACCCCCTCCCTACAGGTTCCGGCGGTCCACCACCCGCACGGCCTTGCCCACCTCCGTGCGGGGCAGCTCCTTGGGGTGCAGGACCGTGACCCGGGCGGACACCCCGAGGCCTTCCCGCAGCCGCGCAGCCACCCGCTGCTCCAGCTCCCGCACCGACTCCTCGCGGTAGAACCCTTCCCGGGCCTCCACCCGGACCTCCAGCACGTCCAGGCTGCGCTCCCGGTCCACCACGATCTGGTACTGGGGCTCCAGCTCCCGAAAACTTGTCAGGACGTTCTCCACGTCGGAGGGGAACACGTTCACTCCCCGGATGATCAGCATGTCGTCCACCCGCCCCGTGACCCGCGCCATGCGCACCAGGGTGCGGCCGCACCGACAGGGCGCGCGGTACAGGCTCGAGAGGTCTCCCGTGCGGTAGCGCAGGACGGGGGTGGCCTCCCGGGTGAGGGTGGTGAACACCAGCTCGCCCCGTTCGCCCTCGGACAGAGGCTCGCCAGTGCGCGGGTCCACCACCTCCACCAGGAAGTGGTCTTCGTTCACGTGCAGGCCGTCCTTGGCCTCCTGGCACTCGCAGGCCACCCCAGGGCCGATGACCTCGCTGAGCCCGTAGATGTCCACCGCGGTGAGCCCCAGCCTGGCCTGGATCTCCTGCCGCATGCCCTCAGACCACGGCTCGGCCCCGAAGATGCCCACCCGCAACGCCTGCGGCCGCGCCTCGCTCTCCTCCATCACCTCCGCGATGCGCAGGGCGTAGGAGGGAGTGCAGCACAGGACGGTGCACCCGAGGTCGCTCATGAGCTTGACCTGCCGCGCGGTGTTCCCCGAGGAGATGGGCAGGACCGTGGCCCCGACCCGCATGGCCCCGTAGTGGAAGCCCAGTCCTCCCGTGAACAGCCCGTAGCCGTACGCGTTGTGCACCCGGTCCCCCGGCCCGACCCCCGCGCAGCCCATGACCCGGGCCATCACCTCGCCCCACAGGTCCAGGTCGGCCCGGGTGTATCCCACCAGGATGGGGGAGCCCGTAGTGCCGGAAGAACAGTGCAGCTCCAGGACCTGGTCCTGGGGTACCGTGAACAACCCGAAGGGGTACCCAGCCCGAACGTCGGCTTTCGTGGTGAACGGGAGCCTGCGCAGGTCGTCCAGGTTCTGTACGTCCTCCGGCTTCACCCCGCTGGCCTGTAGCCGCTCCCGGTAGAAGGGAGACCGGTGGACCAGGCGCTCCACCAGCTCCGCAAGACGCCGCGCCTGTAGCTGTGCCAGCTCCGCACGCGGCAAGGTCTCCGCCTGCGGGTTCCAGATCATCCTTCCTTCACCCCTCGGGGGGTATCCCCCCGCGCGCAGCACTCCACGCCCGCAGCCGCTCCAAGATCCCTCCCGCCTGCAGGATCTCCACCATGACCTCCGGGAGGGGCTGGCCCTGAAGCTCCCGGCCCGTGCGCGGGTTGCGGACCCGAGCCTGGGCCACCACCACCTCCGCCGGGTCCCCGTCCTCGAACAGGGCGGAAACACCCGGGCAGGGGAGGACGGGCAGTCCCAGGGCCACCGCGTTGCGGAAGAAGATGCGGGCGAAGGACTCCGCCACCACGCACGCCACGCCCAAAGCCTGCAGCCCCTCCGGGGCAGTCTCCCGGCTGCTGCCGCACCCGAAGTTCCGGCCCGCCACCACCACGTCCCCCGGCCGGACCTCGCGCGGGAACTCGGGCCGCACCGCCTCCAGCACGTGCCGCTTGCGCTCCTCAAGGGGTGCCACCGCGTACGCGCCCGGGGCCAGCAGGTCCGTGCTGACGTCGTCCCCGAACTTCCACACCCGGCCCACCAGGGGGCGGCTCAGCCGGTCCTCACGCACGCGCCAACACCTCCCGGGGATCCGCGATGTGCCCGCACACCGCGCTGGCCGCCACCGTGGCGGGGGAAGCCAGGTAGATCTCCGCCTGCGGGCTTCCCATCCGGCCCTGGAAGTTGCGGTTGTGCGTGCCGATGCACCGCTCCCCGTCCCCCAACAGCCCCAGGTGGCCGCCAAAGCACGGGCCGCAGCCCGGCGGCAGCACTGTCGCCCCCGCGGCCACGAGGTCTGCCAGGATCCCCCGCCGGCTGGCCTCCTCGTACACCGCCCGGGAGGCGGGGCCCACCAGGAGCCGGGTTCGGGGGTGCACCCTCCGGCCCCGCAGGTAGCGGGCCGCCTCCTCCAGGTCCTCCACCCGGCCGTTGGTGCACGACCCCAGGAAGGCTTGGTCGATGGCCAGCCCTTCCACCTCCCGCACGGGCCGCACGTGGTCCACCCGGTGGGGCAGGGCCACCAAGGGCTCTAGGCGTGAGAGGTCCACGGAGACGACGCGCTCGTAGCCGGCGTCGGGGTCCGGCCGCGGCCAGTCCAGCCCCTCCTCCTGGTAGAAGGCACGGGTCACCGCGTCCGGGGGAAAGAAGCAGAACTTGGCCCCGGCCTCCACCGCCATGTTGGCCACGCTCATACGGCCTGCCAGGTCCACGGAGCCTACCGCCTCTCCCGTGAACTCCAGGGCCCGGTACTGGGCGAACTCCGCCCCGTACTGTCCCAGCAGGTGGAGGATGAGGTCCTTCCAGCTGGCCCCCACGCCCAGGCGCCCCTGCAGCTCGCAGCGGATGGTGGGCGGCACCTGGAACCACAGGGTGCCCGTAGCCACCGCATACGCCATCTCGGAGGTGCCGATGCCCGTGCCCGCCGCGGCCACCGCCCCGTAGGTGGTGGAGTGGGAGTCGGTGCCCACCACCAGCATTCCCGGCCGCACCAACCGGGTCTCCACCAGGAGCTGGTGGCAGATGCCCTGCCCTGTGTCGAAGAAGTGCCGGATCCCGAACCGCTCCACGCCCTGGCGGATGCGCCGGTGCAGGCTCGCCACCGCCGCGGAGGGGGGAGGGGAGAAGTGGTCCAACACCACCGCCACCCGGTCGGGATCCCAGACCCGGTGGATCCCGAGCCGTTCCAGAGTGTCGAAGAGGGTACCCGCGAAGATGTCGTGGACCAGGCAGAAGTCCACCGCGCAGGTCACGAACTCCCCGGCCCGCACCAGCCGGCCCGCGGCCCGGCCCAAGATCGCCTCTGCGAGGGTGTGCCCCATGTCGGCTGCCCGACCGTTCGGTCGAATCCAGCGTGGTCCGCGAGGCTCCCGGCTTCAATGGGCCGTCTGGGGGTTTGTCCTGGTGCATCCGTCTTATCCTTGCCGCGGGCTAGGGCACCTAGAGGAGCCGCCTTGGCGCGCCCGCTTCATTGACAGCTCCCGGGGGCGGGGAGACAAATAGGCCAGGCGACCGGAAGGTCGGTCGAGACCGTGTCGTGTATCATACACTTTGGGACGGTGGCGAGGAGGGTGGGGACGGAACGAAGGGTCCAGCACCGGGGGTCCCCACGCGAATCTTGCGCCGGACGGTGGTGTGCTCTTCAAAAACCCAAACGGGAGGTGGGTCATGAGGCGTCCGTGCCCTGTTCGGCGTTGGCGGACCGCCCTCAGCCTGGGGGTGGCCGCGGTCCTGGTGGGGGTGTTGGTCTACCCCCTTCTGGCAGGTCCCGCGGCCCGGGTGGGGGCGCCTTACCGAGTCGGGTTCATCGCTTCCGTGACGGGCCCCGGCGCCAGCCTAGGTATCCCGGAGCGCGACGTGGCCCGGCTGGTGCAGGAACGGCTCAACCGTGAGGGCGGCATCGTGGGTCCCGACGGGGTGCGGCACGAGGTAGAGATCCTCATCCACGACGACCAGAGCCGCGCGGACGTGGCGGCCAGCCTGGCCCGGCGGTTGATCGAACACGACCAGGTGCACGTGCTGGTGGGCACCACCCTGAGCGGGCCCAGTCTGGCCATCGTGCCCATCGCCACGGAGCTGCGGACCCCCAACATCTCCATGGCCTCCGCCCGAGCCATCATCGAGGACCCCGCCACCAAGCGCATGCGCACATGGATTTTCAAGCCCGTACCCGAGAACCTGCACTCCGCGGCAAAGCAGGCGGAGTACCTGAAGGCCGTGGGGATCGACCGGGTCTGCCACCTGTACGAGAACACCGCCTACGGCCACGACACCTTCGCCAGCGCCAAGCAGGAGTTCCCCAAGCTGGGCATCCGCATCCTGTACGGGGACTCCTTCGACCGGTTCGCCACGGAGTTCCCGCAGGTAACCCGGGTGCGGGCCAGCGGCTGCCAGGCGGTGGTCATCGGCTCCATTCCGCCCGCCGCCGGGGTGATCAACGTGGCGGTGGCGGGCCGGGTGGGCCCCCGGAAGATCGTGCACGGCCACGGGGCGTGCAGCCCGGACCTGGTCCGCACCGCGGGCCAGGCCGCGGAGGGCACGGTGATGCCCTGCGGGAAGATCCTGGTGGCGGACCAGCTCCCCGTCAACGACCCCGTGCGCCGGGTGAACCTCCAGCTCATCGAGGAGTACAGCCGGTTCACGGGAGGGCAGCCCATCAGCACCTTCGCGGGGCACGCCTACGACGCCCTGCAGTGGGCCCTGTTGGGGCTGCAGGCGGTGCCGGACGGGCAGCCCCTGGCGCGGGTGCGGGAGCTGGCCCGGGACGGGATCGAGCGCATCCGCAACTACGTGGGGACCCACGGGGTGATGAACCTGAGCCCGGAGGACCACCTGGGGTTTGACCCCAAGGACTTCGTCATCGTGACGGTGCAGGGCGGGCGGTTCGTGCTGCTGCCGCCCAAACAGTGGAAGTGACGGTCCGGTGAGGTCCGCGGCGGACCCCGCCACCAGGGAGCTTGCCGCACGGACGGCACGCGGGCCGCGGGAGCGCGCTCCCGCGGCCCGCGTGGCTAGGCCTCGGGCGGGCTTGGTGGGCGGCGCCTTCGTCCTGGTCGGCCTGTGGCTTCTGGGCAGGCGGCTGGGCTACGGCGCGGGGGAATACCTGCAGCTCCTGGTGGACGGCACCGTCACCGGGGCGGTGTACGCCCTGGTGGCGGTGGGGTTTACGGTGGTCTACCGGGTCACGGGGGTCATCAACTTCGCCCAGGGTGCCTTCGTGATGCTCGGCCCCATGCTGACCGTCAGTTTCTTTCCAGCCCTGGGCGGCGCGGGGGCCGCAGCCTTGGCCGCGGCCGCGGTGGCCGCGGTGACCCTTACCGCGGGGCTGGCCATGGCCATCCACCGCTTCACCCTCCACCCCGCCCGGAGTGCTTCCGCCCTCACCCGCATCATCATCACCGTGGGCGTGTACATCAGCCTGCAGGGGCTAGCCCTTCGGATCTGGGGCCCACGCCCCCAGGTCATGCCCGCCTTCACCACCATGCAGATGGCGGACCGGCTCTTGGAGGTAGGCGGGGTGGTCCTCCAGGCGCAGAGCCTGTGGGTGTGGGGCACCGGTGCGGTGACGGTGCTGGCCCTGGCTGCGTTCTTCGAAGGGACGGTGGTGGGCAAGGCCATGCGGGCTTGCGCGGTAAACCGCACCGCAGCGCGGCTTATGGGGATTCCCGTGGACCGCATGGCTACCCTGGCCTTCGGGCTCGCGGGGGTGCTCGGGGCGGTGGCGGGCATCGTGCTGGCCCCCTCTACCCGGCCCACCTACGATATGGGGCTGGACCTGGGCCTGAAGGGGTTTGTGGCAGCCATCGCGGGCGGCCTGGTGAGCGTGCCCGGGGCGGTGGCAGGCGGGCTGGTCCTGGGCGTACTGGAAAGCCTGTGGGCGGGGGTCACGGTGGCGGGCTTCAAGGACCTGTTTGCCTTCGTCATGCTGATCCTCCTGCTCCTGTCCCGGCCCCAGGGTTGGCTGGAGGCGGGTCACGAATGAGGCAAGGGTCCTGGGGTTTCCGGTGGCTGGCCGCGGCCGCGGCGGTGGCCGCGGTGGGCGTCTGGGACCTGGTACAGCCCGGGGGCCTGGCCCGCCTTACGGGCGGCCTGGTGACCACCGACCTCCTCATCCGGACCGGGCTGTTCACCGTGGTCCTGGTGGGCCTGAACCTCCTCATGGGGTACGCGGGACAGGCCTCCCTGGGACAGGCGGCCTTCTACGGGATGGGGGCCTTCGCCTCCGCCATCTTCACCGTGCGGGCTCGGGTCCTGGGAATCCCCCCCGCGGTGGCGGAGGCGTGGTGGTGGCCCTGGGTGGTGATGGTGCTGGCGGCCCTCGCGGTGGGTGCCTTCGCCCTGGTGGTGGGGCTGGCCATTTTGCGCCTGCGGGGCCACTACCTAGCCATGGCCACCCTGGGGCTGGGGGTGATCGTGTACATCGTCCTGCGGGAGAACCTGGGGATGCCGCACCTCAACCTCACGGGCGGGTTCGACGGAATCGTGGGGGTGCCGCGGCTGCGGGTGGGGGGCGTGGAGCTCTGGCCGGTGCAGGTGTACTACTTCGTGGTGTGGGCCGCGGCCTTGGCCAGTGTGGCCCTGGGCCTGAACGTGGTCCACTCCGCGGTAGGCCGTGCCCTGCGGGCCCTGCACGGCAGCGAGCTGGCCGCGGAGAGCGTGGGGGTGGACGTGGGGAGCCTGAAGGCGAAGATCTTCGCCCTCAGCGCCGCCCTGGCCTCCGTGGCGGGCAGCCTGTACGCGCACTTCCAGGCCGCGGTGGTCCCCGACACCTTCGGGTTCGTGCCCTCCCTGGAGCTGGTGGTGATGTCCGCGGTGGGCGGGATGAGCAGCATCTGGGGCGCGCCCCTCGGGGCTCTCACGGTGCTGCTCCTGGAGCAGCTGCTGCGGACCCACGTCCTCGGCCTGGTCCCTGCGGTGTCGGGGGAGCTGGAGCCGGTGGTGTTCGGGGCCATGCTGGTGGTCATCATGATGTACTGGCCCGGGGGCCTGGTGAGCTCCCGCAGGACCCAGGCCCCGGTGTGGACAAGCCGATGACGGGGGACGTCCTCCTCCACGTGGATCGGGTCACCAAGGCCTTCCACGGCCTGGTGGCCCTGTCGGAGGTGTCCCTGCAGGTCCGGCCGGGACAGATCAAGGGTCTCATCGGCCCCAACGGGGCGGGGAAGACTACCCTGTTCAACCTCATCGCCTGCTGCCTCGCACCCACGGAGGGCGACGTCGTGTTCTCCGGCCGGTCCCTGGTAGGCCTCCCGCCCCACCGGGCCGCGGAGCTGGGCATCGCCCGGACCTTTCAGAACGTCCAGGTGTTCCCGGGGATGACGGTGCTGGAGCACGTGCTGGTGGGGCTGCACCGCCAGGCCCAGCCGGGGCTGCTGGGTGCCGCCTTGCAGTCCCCGGGGGTGCGGCGCACGGAGTTGCGGCTGCGGGAGCAGGCGGAAGCCCTGCTGGCACGGGTGGAGCTCACCTCGTGGGCAGAGGCGCCCGTGGAGACCCTCCCCTTCGGGCTGCTGCGCCGGGTGGAGCTGGCGCGGGCCCTGGCGGTCCAGCCGAGGCTGCTGCTCCTGGACGAGCCAGGGTCCGGCCTGAACCCTACGGAGAAGCAGGGCATGAGCCAGCTCATCCGCAGCCTGCGGGACGAGGGGATCACGGTGTTCCTCGTGGAGCACGACATGACCATGGTGATGGGCCTGGCGGACGAGGTGGCGGTGTTGGACCACGGGGCCCTGCTGTGCGAGGGACCGCCCGGGGAGGTGCAGCGGGACCCGCGGGTGGTGGCCGCTTACCTGGGCGAGGGAGAGGATGCTTGAGCTGGCCGGGGTGAGCGCGGGCTACGGACGGCTGCTGGCCCTGCGGGAGGTGTCCCTGGAGGTCCCCGCGGGCCGGGTGGCCGCGGTGATCGGCGCCAACGGCGCGGGCAAGAGCACCCTGCTGCGGGTCATCTCCGGACTGTTGCCGCCCCGCTCCGGGTACGTCCACCTCAACGGCCAGGACATCACGGGCTGGTCCCCCGAGCGGGTGGTGGCCTCCGGGGTCGCCCACGTCCCGGAGCGCAGGCAGCTGTTCGGGTCCATGCGGGTGGAGGACAACCTGCTCCTGGGCGCCTACGTCCGGCTGCGCGGGGGACGGAAGCGGGAGGTGCAGGAGGACCTGGAGAGGGTGTACGCCCTGTTCCCGCGCTTGCGGGAGCGCCGCCGTCAGATGGCGGCCACCCTGTCCGGGGGCGAGCAGCAGATGCTGGCCATCGGCAGGGCCCTCATGGCACGGCCCCAGGTGCTGCTCCTGGACGAACCGTCTCTGGGCCTGGCGCCCTTGCTGGTGCGGGAGCTGTTCCGGGTCATCCGCCAGCTGCGGGCGCAAGGGTACACCGTCCTGCTGGTCGAGCAGAACGCGCTCCAAGCCCTGCGGGTGGCGGACGTGGCCTACGTAATGGAGACGGGCACCGTCACCCTGAAGGGGCCGGGAGCGGAGTTGCTTTCCGCGCCCCAGGTGCAGGCCGCGTACCTAGGCGGGACGCGTTAGACCACCCGCAAACCGCGGCGCGCCTTTCGGATGCTACAAGCGCTCGTCCGCGGCACGGCGGGATCACCGCGCGGACTCCAGCCAGCCCCGGGGGATCAGGGCCTGCACGTGGCGTCCTTGCCCCACCTTCTTGTGCTGGTTGAAGGCCTCCACCCAGGTGTACACCTTCCGTCCCTCCACCTTCTCCAGGGTGGCCCGCACCAGGACCCGCATCCCCACGGGGGTCGGGGCCAGGTGTACCACCTCCACCGCCCAGCCCACCGCGTCCTCGTGCGGTTCCAGGTACGGCAGGATCAGCTTGCGGCTGGCTTCCTCCATGTGCCGCACCATGGCCCAGGTGGCGTACACGGGGTGCACCAGGCCCAGGGTGTCGAACCGCGCCACCATGGACTCGTCCACCCACACCTCCAGCTCCGCGGCCTCACCCGGTTCCAGTCCCGGCTTCATCTGGTGAAAATCCCCGCCCTCCTCCCTATAGCGCTTCGGGGCTCTCCTCCTCCGGCAGCAGGTCCACGAAGCGGTGGCCTTCCCGCTCCATGAGCTGCCCCATCCGAAAGCGCACCGGCCGCGGAAAGGCGGGGCCGGAGAAGACGAAGGTGTGGTACTCCCCGAACTCCCCGCAGGGGTCCGCGCCCGCTTCCTCTACCCCCCGCAAGAACGCCTCGTCCACCCGCGCTCCCACCCACCCGGCCCTGCCCAGGCGGAGGTCCACGGACACCACCACGGCCCCGTAACCCAGGCGCAGGAACTCCCGGACCAGCTGCCCGGGCGGGCTCCCCCAGAGGGGTTCCAGGTGGGCCAGCCCCGCGCCCCGCACCCGCTCCTCGTACCAGGCCCGCACGTCCTGCAGGTGCACGTTCCCAAAAGCCACGGCCTCGCAGCCGCGCGCCCGCAGTTCCTCCAGGACGCCCCGAAAGGCGGCCTCAAACCCCTCCGAGGTCACCGGCCGCTGCACCAGCTCCAGCCCCAGTCCGGCCGCCTGCGCCCGCACCAGCTCCGCCCGCACGCCGTGGAAACGCACCCTCCTCGAGCTCTGCTCGAACAGGTTCACCAGCCACTGCACCGCCGTACCCTGTGCCCGCAAGCGGTGCAGGGCCAGAACGGAGTCCTTCCCGCCCGACCAGCACAGGGCGCAGCTCCCTACAGCCAAGCCTCCAACCGCTCCTGCTCGAAAAGGTGCTTCTCCCGCCACGCCTCGTGGGTGGGCTCGGACACCTGCACCTGCGGCCCGGGCTGTGCCAGGAAGTTCCCCAGCACCTTGGCCGCCTTCTGCCCACCCACCTCCACGAAGCAGTACCCGAAGCCGTCGAACTCGAGCGCACGGCCCAGCCCGAGCTCGTGGAGGATGTGGGAAGCCGCCACCCGGGCCTGGGCTTCCGCGAACACCCCGGCCTTGGGCAGGGGCATCCCGTTGGCCATGGGGAGCTCTACCACATCCCCCACCGCGAACACCCGCTCCTCCCGGGTCCGCAGGGTGCGCGGATCCGCCCGTACCCACCCGTTTTCCACCAGCCCGCTGCGCACCACCGCCTCGGGCGCCCGGTGCGGCGGGACCGCCACCAGCGCGTCGCAGGCCAGCTCCCCGTCCTCGAACACCACCCGCCCCGGCTCCACCGCCACCACCTTCCGGTTGGGGTGGAAATGGATCCCCTTCGCCTGGAGCTGGCCTTCCACCGCGGTGCACGCGGCTGGTCCCGCGGCAGGCAGGGAGCTGGGTTGGGGAGTGAAGGCCACTAGCTCCACCTGGTCCCGGACCCCCTGGCTCCGGAAGAAGTCCTCCAGCAACATGGCGGCCTCGTAAGGCGCGGGTGGACACTTGTACGGCAGCCCCAGGATCCCCACCGCCACCCGGCCCCGGCGCAGGCCCTGCACCTCTCCGGCACGGCGTTCCACGTCCTGTGCGTCGTACAGGTTCAACGCCCAGGCCGCGCCGGGCACCAGGTCCGGCCGGGGTTGCGCTCCCAGGGCCACGATGAGGTAGTCGTAGGAGAGCTCCCCCTGCTCAGTCCGCACCCGGCGGACCCCGAGGTCCACCGCCACCACCTGATCCTGCACCCACCGGGCGCCGTGCCGTGCTATCCCCCGGAGGGAGCGGCTTCCCG
>Ga0272447_1000508_pt1 | contig 29068 bp, 23 predicted proteins | sample YNPCB0133_FD_194589 | JGI IMG/M metagenome (GOLD analysis project Ga0272447, IMG submission 194589) | Hot spring microbial mat communities from Yellowstone National Park, WY, United States - YNP-CB-013-3 | ecosystem: Environmental > Aquatic > Thermal springs > Hot (42-90C) > Sediment | place... | reverse complement strand
GACACACCCCAAAATCATCCGCCGCTTCTCTCGGTTTTGCATACCTAGTCATGCTAAGTAAACACGCTGAACATATGATACATTATTTTCAGCATGGTTCAGCATATCATGGACTAGAATCAGACTCCTATTTTTTAAGAATGGAACCACAGCGCGACCCATCCCGATGGACCACTCAAGAACCATCCCTAAGCCCCCTCACACTTCATTGCTCACTGTAGTATTGCACATGACACCTAACCCCGGCATCCTTGGTCTGGCTAGGTTGTGGGTTTCGCCGTACTTAATAAATACAAAACTGCCATGCGTACTGCCACCCCATGACTGACCTGCTGGGACACCAGACTCACTTGGGGATCATCCAGCACATCGGAAGCCAACTCCACCCCCCGATTCACCGGCCCCGGATGCAAAACTTTCACCCCTGGACGGCATAGCGACAGCCGCTCGCGCGTGATGCCGTACTCCCGGTGGTACTCCCGCAGACTGGGAAGGAAATGCTGATCCATCCGCTCGGTCTGTAAGCGTAATGCCATGACGAAATCCGCATCTTGTAAAGCAGGCGCTAACTGCCAATGCACCTGGACTCCCAGGGTCTGCCACAGGCGGGGCACCAGCGTCGGCGGGCCAGCGAGATGAATGTCCGCACCAGCAGCACGCAAACTGTAGAGATTGGAACGGGCGACCCGGGAGTGGAGAATATCGCCAACAATGGCAATTTTGCAGCCTTGTAAACTGGTGAGGCTGGGTTGTTGCGGGTTACGTTGGCAGCACAATGTAAATAAATCTAGCAGGGCTTGGGTAGGGTGTTCGTGTTGCCCATCCCCGGCGTTGATCACCCCAACACCTGTGCCCAAGCGGTCGCACTCCTGGGCAATTTGGTGGGGCACACCGCTGGCTGCGTGGCGAATGACCAGCAGATTGGTGTGCATAGCCAGCAAGGTTTTGGCCGTATCCAAGATGGTTTCCCCTTTGTTCAAGGCGGAGGTGCCGGGCGCAAAATTCAAAGTGTCGGCAGAAAGGCGTTTGGCCGCCAGTTCAAAGCTGTTGCGGGTGCGGGTGGAGGATTCAAAAAATAACAGCGCCACCACCCGGCCTTGCAAGGTGGGAACCTTAGGGGTAGGGCGGCGCAACACCTCAGCAAAACTGGCACTGGTTTGCAGGATAATGTCGTACTCCCAAGGCTGCACATCCCGGAGGGAAACCAGATGCCGCCGTTGCCATTGGTGGGGGGTCATCGGCGCGCCCGGCGGATACCCAGCAGCCAATTCACAATCGTGGCGCGGCGGGTGCGTTCGGGGGTCAGTTCCGCCACTCGGTACCCTGGGAACCCCAATTCTTGCTTGAGGAGTTGCTTGGCCTCTGGGGGAATACTGCGCGTCAGTTGCACCACCGCCGCCCGATCCCGCATAAAATCAGGGGGGGTGGGAAACCGCTCTCGCCAGGGGGAAGCCACCCGATCCGAACGCCAGGTGTGTTGCTGGGGGTCATACACATACCCCAAATAGACCCAAACCAGTTCATTGACCGCCGCAGCTGGCAGTCGCTCCTGGAGAATGTCCCACAACAGTGCATCGGTTAATTCGGCAACGTCTCCTGTCGGTACCCTCATGACCCTACCCCACCTCGTGCTTTATAGTAAACCCGGTTGTCATCTCTGCGCCGGTTTGCGGGAAAAATTAACCGCCCTTGCGCCGGGCCTGTTCACCCTGGAGGAGCGGGACATCACAACCAGACCGGAATGGTGGCAGCAATATCAATATGAGATTCCCGTGTTGACCCTGGTGCAGGGAGCACAGGAAATCCCTTTGCCCCGCTTGTCCCCCCGCCTGTCTGCTGCCCAATGTCGCCATTACCTGGTCACGTGGTTAGCTGCCAGGACCAAGCCGCCGCCAAGCTAAGTATTAATACCTAAATTGCATCCTAGAACACCATTTGGAGAGAACCGTTATGATGAACTATGGTGATTAAGTAAACGTTAACGGGTTTAGGAGCGGATCGGCGGCGACATGGATCGAGGCCCAACCTTGGTGATCGGTGGTGCGGAGGACAAAGTTAACAGATTAGAAATTTTGCAGACCTTCTGGCGGCGGGCAGGGGGTAAACAGGCACGACTGGGGATTATTCCGGCGGCTTCGGGGGAACCGGCGATGATTGGTGGGATGTACCAGCGGCTGTTTGAAAATTTGGGCTGCAAGTCGGTGCAGGTATTGGATGTGCGGGAGCGGGAACAGAGTGAGGACCCCAGCTGGTTGTCCCGTTTGCGGGATATGACGGGAATTTTTTTGACTGGGGGTGACCAACTGCGGTTGGCGACTCTGCTGGCGGATTCGGCCTTGTTGGAGGCGCTGCATTTTTATTGGGAACGGGGGCGGCTGACCCTGGCGGGAACCAGTGCGGGAGCGGCGGCCATGGGTCATCATATGATTGCGGGGGGAGGCAACGGGGAATGTCCCCATCCGGCGTTGGTAAACATGGCGTGGGGGTTGGGTTTTTTGCCGGGGGTGATTGTGGATCAGCATTTTCACAATCGCAATCGGGTGGCGCGGTTATTTAGCGCAGTGGTGATGCACCCGGAATGTTTGGGGGTGGGGGTAGATGAGGATACCTGTGCGGTGTTTGAACCGACGGGGGAATTGCAGGTGGTGGGGCGAGGGACGGTGATGATTCTGGATGCGCGCGAGGCTTCGTCGTTTTGTGAACCCCAACCCCACAGTAAGACGCCGATGAGTGCCCACAATTTGCGGGTTCATTTGTTGCGGCGGGGGGATCGGTTTGACGTGGAGCGTCGCCGGGTGTTGCCGCCGGTGCTGGATCATTGTCCTGTCTGAGGAGCTGGGTGTGGAAATTTTGCGGATTTTGACCTTGTCGGGGCCAAACTACTGGAGCGTGGAACGCCCCAAATTGATTGTCCTGCGGTTGGATTTGGGGAACTGGGCAGGGGTCAAAACCGTAGATATACCGGGGTTTCATGGCCGGTTGACCCGACTGTTGCCGGGGCTGGAATCCCACTATTGTATTCCGGGGCACTGGGGCGGGTTTTTGGAGGAGGTGGCCCAAGGTACGTCGCTGGCCCATGTGGTGGAGCATGTGGCCCTGGAATTGCAGTACATTGCCGGGATGGATGTGAGTTTTAGTCGCACCCAGTGGACGAGTACGCCGGGGGTGGCGCTGGTGGTGTATGAGTACGAGCAGGCGGAGGCCGGGCGGGTAGCAGGACGGGCGGCGGTGCGGTTGGTACACACGCTGGCCCAAGGCGAGGATTATCCCCTGGAGGAGTTGATTGCTGATTTGGGGGAATTGCGGCAGATTCGGGCGGAGGCGGCGTTGGGGCCGAGTACGGAAGCCATTGTGCGCGAATGCGAGCGGCGGGGCATTCCCTGGCAGGAGCGGGCGTTGGGGATGATTCAGTTTGGCTATGGCTGTTACCAGCGGCGCATTCAGGCCACCCAGACGGATAGGACCAGCATCCTGGCGGTGGAATTGGCAGGGGATAAGGAGGGCACCAAACGGATGTTGGCGGAAGCGGGTATTCCGGTGCCCAGGGGGACGGTGATTCGCCGGGAGGCGGATTTGGCGGAGGCCATCCAGGAGGTGGGGGGGTATCCGGTGGTGCTCAAGCCCTTGGATGGGAATCATGGCCGGGGGATTACGCTGGATATTCACACGCTGGAGCAGGCGCAGGTGGCCTACGATTTGGCGATGGCGGAATCCCGGGCGGGGCGGGTGATTGTGGAGCGGTTTCACCGGGGGCATGACCACCGGATTTTGGTGATCAACGGGCGGGTGGTGGCGGTGGCGCAACGGGTGCCTGCCCATGTGACGGGGGATGGGATTCATACGATTGCTGAGTTGGTAGCGCAGGTGAATCGGGACCCGCAACGGGGAGAAGGACATGACAATGTGTTGACGAAGATTGTGTGGGATGAGACGACGGATCAGGTTTTGTCCCAGCAGGGTTACCATCCGGGCACGGTATTGCGCCGGGGGGAGGTGGCCTATTTGAAACGCACGGCCAATTTGAGCACTGGGGGAACGGCCGTGGACTGCACGGATGACATTCACCCGGAAAATGCCTGGTTAGCGGTGCGGGCGGCAGCGGCGGTGGGTCTGGATATTGCTGGGATTGATGTGGTGACGACGGATATTCGCCAACCGTTGCGGCTGACGGATGGGGTGGTGGTGGAAGTGAATGCGGCGCCGGGGTTTCGCATGCACTACCGTCCCAGTGAGGGTTTGGCCCGGAATGTGGCGGCACCGGTGGTAGATGCCCTGTTTCCGCCGGGGGTGCCCTACCGGATTCCCATCATTGCGATTACGGGTACCAATGGCAAAACCACGACCACCCGTTTGACGGCCCATTTGGTCAAGCAGATGGGAAAGGTGGTGGGATTTACCACGACGGATGGGACCTATGTTGGGGACTACCTGGTGGACGCGGGGGACAATACGGGACCCCAGAGTGCCCGGTTGGTCTTAAATGACCCGTTGGTGGAGGTGGCGGTATTGGAGTGTGCCCGGGGAGGCATTTTGCGGTCGGGGTTGGCGTTTCGGGAGTGCGATGTGGGGGTGGTGTTGAACGTGGCCGCTGACCATTTGGGCAGTTACGACATTGACACGCTGGATCAGATGGCGAAGGTCAAGGGAGTAATTGCCGAGGTGGTGCGTCCGGGGGGAACGGTGGTGCTGAACGCAGACGATGAGCGGGTGGCGCAGATGGCCCGGCATTCCCGGGGACGGGCGGCCTATTTTTCCCTGCGGGCGGATCATCCCCTGATTGCGGCGCACCGACGGCGGGGGGGGTTGGCGGCAGTGTACGACCAGGGGGATTTGTGGCTCTACGATGGGGAGTGGACCTTACGCATTCTGCGGGCGGCGGAGGTGCCTTTGACCTTGGGAGGGCGGGTGCCGTTTATGATTGCCAATGCGTTGGCGGCGACGTTGGCGGCGTTTGCGCTGGGGGTGACGTTGGAGCAGATTCGCCAGGGATTGCGCACGTTTGCGGCTTCGGTGCAACAGACGCCAGGGCGGATGAATTTGATTCCAGTGGGGTCTTTTCATGTGCTGGTGGATTACGCCCACAACCCGCACGGGTACGCAGCGGTGGCCGATTTTGTGCGTTCTTGGCACGAGGGTTTGCGCATCGGGGTCATCGGTGGCCCTGGGGACCGGCGGGACGAGGATTTGGTGGAGTTGGGGGCGATTGCCGGGCGGGTGTTTGACTGGGTGATTATTAAGGAGGATGATGACCGGCGGGGGCGGGCGTTGGGGGAGGCGGCAGAGCTGATTCGCACGGGTGTGACCCAGGTGGGGAGTGCCTGTCGTTGGGAAGTGATTTTGGATGAAACGACGGCCATTCGCACGGCTTTGAGCAAGGCACCGGCGGGGAGTTTGGTGGTGGTGTTTCCCGAGAAGGTGAAGCGGGCGCTAGAATTGATGCAAGCTAATGGGCATGGGCAGTCTGCCCCACCATGAATTCCCCACATCTTCTGTTGATTGATGGTCATTCCCTGGCGTTTCGGGCCTACTATGCGTTTGCCAAGGGACGGGAAGGGGGGCTGCGCACCAAGACGGGGATTCCTACCAGTATTACCTACGGGTTTTTGAAGGCAGTTTTCGAGGTACTCGATCAGTATCCTCAGCACCCGTTTACCCATCTGGCGGTGGCGCTGGATCGGGGGGAACCCACGTTTCGTCATGCAGCGGATGCGGCTTACAAAGCGGGGCGGGCGGAAACACCGGCGGATTTTCAGGTGGATATGGCGAATCTGGAACAGTTGCTATGCGCCCTGAATATCCCAATCGTGACGGCGCCAGGTTACGAGGCGGATGATGTGTTGGGGACGCTGGCGAAACGGGCTGCTGCGGATGGGTTTATGGTCACGATTCTGTCGGGGGATCAGGATTTATTTCAGTTGGTGAATGACCGGGTTCGTGTTTTGCATCTGCATTCCCAAACCGGTCGGCCTGTGGAATTTACTCCGGCGACAGTGGTGGAAAAATTGGGCATCACACCGGCGCAAATTGTGGATTATAAGGCCCTATGCGGGGACAGTTCGGATAACATTCCGGGGGTGCGGGGCATTGGGGCCAAAACAGCGGTGGCATTGCTCAAACAATATCCCACGTTGGATGAACTTTATGCCCATGTGGACGAGTTACCAAAAGCTCAAAGAAAGAAACTTTTAGAGGGCAAAGCCGCTGCTTATCATTCCCAATTTATGGCCAGAATTTGTCAGGATGTGCCCCTAGACATTCACTGGTCAGACTGCCGCTTGGTGGGGTTTGATATGGCTCAAGTAATGCCCCTGTTGACTGCCCTGGAATTGCAATCATTTCAGCGGCAAATTGACCAACTTTATGTGCGGCTGGGCGGGATGGTATCTAGGACCGAGGATGAGGCTTTGGCCTTTTTTACGGCAGCAGATACGGCCCAGGCCCAAGGGGAACAACCCCCATTTCAGGTGCAAATTATTACCACCCAAGCGCAACTGGAAGCACTGGTCACGGCCCTGCAAACCTGTACCCAAACGCCTGTTGCTTGGGATACGGAAACGACTGCTTTGGACCCCAGGGATGCGCAATTGGTGGGGATTGGTTGTTGTTGGGGTGCACAACAGGTTGCCTATATTCCGGTGGGGCATCGTCAGGGTGAACAATTGCCTTTGGAAGTGGTATTGACCCACTTAAAACCAATCTTGGAAAATCCAGCGGCTCCCAAAGTTTTTCAAAATACTAAGTTCGACCGGAATATCTTGTGGGCGCAGGGCATTTGTTTGCAGGGAGTGGTGTTTGATACGTTGTTGGCCAGTTACATTCTCGACCCGGAAGGCAGCCATAATCTCGGAGATTTAAGTGCCAAATATCTAGGAATTCAGACCACATCCTATCAAGATTTAGTGCCCAAGGGTCAGACCATTGCCGATGTGCCCATCCCTTTGGTGGCCAACTATTGTGGCATGGATGTTTATAGCGTATTTCATCTCACCCCCATCCTGCAAAAAGAACTGGCAAATATCCCTGAGTTAGAACGCATTTTTTATGAAATCGAACTGCCATTAGAACCGGTTTTGGCGGCAATGGAATACCGAGGTATTCGGTTGGATTTGCCGTTTCTCCAACAGCTTGCTAAGGAATTTGACCAGGCGTTGCACAACCTGGAATCGCAAGCCCAGGCCTTGGTGGGACAGCCGTGCAATCTCAATTCTCCCAAACAGTTGAGCACCTTGCTTTTTGAAACATTGGGTTTGGACAAAAAAAAGAGCCGGAAAACGCAAGCAGGTTACGCCACCGATGCGGCCACTTTGGAAAAACTCAAAGGGGATCATCCGGTCATTGATTTGCTTTTGGAACATCGCACCTTAGCAAAGCTCAAATCTACCTACGTGGATGCTTTGGCTGCCCTTTGTCGTGCGGATACGGGACGGGTTCATACGGATTTCAACCAAACAACTACGGCGACGGGGCGTTTATCTTCTTCCCATCCCAACCTGCAAAATATTCCTGTGCGCACGGAATTAGGACGGCAAATTCGTCGGGCATTTATTCCCGAAGCGGGTTGGTTACTGGTTGCAGCAGATTACTCCCAAATTGAGTTGCGCATTTTGGCCCATCTGAGCCAAGAAAAGGTGTTGATTGAGGCATTTCAGCGGGGTGAGGATATTCACCAAATCACGGCGCAATTATTGTTGGACAAAGAAGAGATTAGTTCTGAAGAACGGCGGCTGGCCAAGATGATTAATTACGGAGTGATTTATGGCATGGGACCCCAACGGTTTACCCGGGAAGCAGGGGTTTCATGGAGTGAAGCCAAAACATTTATTGACCGGTTTAATCAGCGCTATCCGGCGGTTTTTGCCTATTTACAACAGATGGAACGCCAGGCCATTACCCAGGGGTATGTGACCACGATTACTGGGCGACGCAGGTATTTCCATTTCACCAGTCCCGCGTTGCAACAATTGCGGGGCAAAACGTTGACGGAAGTGGATTGGGAGTGGGTGCGCAAAAATCTCAATCCGGTGGATGCAGGGCGGTTGCGGGCGGCGGCCAATGCCCCGATTCAGGGTTCCAGTGCCGACATTATCAAAATCGCCATGATTCGCATTCACGAATTGCTCGCCCCTTACCAAGCCCATTTACTGTTACAGGTTCACGATGAATTAGTGTTTGAAATGCCCCCGAATGAATGGCCGGAATTGCAGGTCAAAATCCCCCAGATCATGGCGCAGGCAGTGTCTTTGACGGTGCCTTTGGCGGTGAGCATTCACTGCGGCAGTAATTGGCAGGAAGCGAAATAGGTTACCGAGCAGTGTCGTAAAGCCCTGTAGTACCGGGATACAAGATGCTTTTATCTGGCAGAAGCTTTGTCGATCCACGATGCCAGCTGGAACCTCTTTACCCGGTGGCTGGACTACTACGGTAATAGTGGTGGCCGTACCACCGCAATACACCACCCAGGAGTGCTCTGGCTACGGTTATCTCATGCAGAAGACACTTGCCACTCGCACCCATCAGTGCCCTCGGTGTGGATGAGTTTTAGACCGAGATTTGACACTCCCACCGACTAAAGTCGGGGGATTCTTACGCAGTCCAAAAATGGACTCGTAAAGGCGTGAGCAAACCGCCCCTAGACAGTTCCTGGAGGCAAAGCCCCAAGGTTCTGCTTACTTGTAACAACTGTCGCCGATTGGGTTTTTCACCAAGGATGGCGATCAAGTATAGTTTAGCACAGAGCGACTAAAGTCGCCTAAGGGCTTTTCCTCCCCGTACTTAAGTACGGGGCTACCAAGCTATCCGCATGTGTCAATGCGGCCCTCAATAGCCGGCCCTCAATATCCTCAAAAAGGGCATGAGCATCCTCGGAGTGGCATGGCACCACAGTACCCAAGGGCATAGCGCTGCGCGCCGCTCAAGCGAAGGGAAACTGCCTCTAATGAGGGAACGCTTGGGGAGAGATGCACCACTGCCATAGAGGGGCAACCTGACATGGTAAGTGCGCATGCTAGGCCTCCGGCCCGCTGACGCGAACTGCATTGCTGGCGCATACGCTGAACCAGTAACAAGAATCCCTTAGGCAGGGGAGTATGTCAACTTGCCTGCCATAGGTGCACCTTGTTTCTAGGGCAATCCCTTCCCCTAGGGCGGTGGCTGCTGTTGAAACCGCAAGCAATAAATGCTGACCCCATCCCCCTACAGAGGACCCCAACCATCCAGGACAGCTCAGCTTGGGCCGTTCAAACGCCAAAGTTTACCGAAATGTATAATACCCTTGACCGACTTACCGAATGACCTTATGGGAGAAGCCAAACGCCGTCAAGCGCAAACCACTCCTGCTGCTCCCAACCGCCGTGCCCTTCTCATGCAGCAATTGATGACCTGGACCACTCGGGGCACGTGGGTAGGCATCATCATCCTCGGCCTTCTTTGGGTAACCATACGTTTCATTGGCCCTGGCTTCGGCTGGTGGCACCTGGCTGGCGATTGATCTTTAACCAAGCCATCCCCGTTGCTATTTTCCTGGGGATGTTGGTTATCCATCTGTCCAACCGTTTGCCAATTCCTGTTCAACCGAAGAGGCGAGACCGTATCAACCCGATTCCTACGAGTACCGGAAATATTACAAATACACCCACCAGACGCATGGCATAACTTACTGCATCCCACGTTAAAATCCCTTGTTGGTGTTGCCGGACTAAGACAGCCATCAAGAACACGACCCTATCATGGAACTGGTGCGTGTAGTGCCAATACCGAGCTAACTCTTTTGTCACAGAGGGTAGGGATGAAAGCCCCAGACTTTAGTCAGGGGTAGTTTACCAAAAAAAAAACTGGGTCTAAAGCCCCGTCCTATGGCTGGCATCACCTACGGAACAGGACAGCATAATGCTACGCTAGGACATACCGAAACAGTCCTCGTATAATAAGGCGAACGACTGGGGAGAGAGAAACCAGGACAACGCCTCTGATAGGGAAGGGAAACCGGAAACGGTAAGCGTGGTTGCAGAACCAGTCATCCCAAAGGGCGACCTTGGGAAAATCCTTGCCCTCAAGGACTGGGAGTACGTCAAGCAATGGTGTCCGTTTGCAATCCTACTCTGATGTGCCAACCGACTGGCATTGTTCTATAATGGATTTAGTGACACGCGGGGCCGTAATGGTTTCGACGTGTTGGCGAACGCGCATCCCATGATGCAGGCCGAGAGGGAGTCTACTCTCGTAAATCCAGGCTCAAGAAAGTAAGTGCGAACAACATCGTTCCTTTTGCTCGTAAAGCAGCTGCTGTGGCTGCCTAAGAGTCTCTAGTTAAGAACTAGATCGACTTCGAGGCGTTCTGGGTGACACCGTTAAGCCCTGAACGTATCCCCCTAACGGTTGCGCTAACTGGATTTGTGCGGTTGCCGGTTAGCTAAGCATCAACCGTAAACCCCTGGCCAGTTTGGGACAAAATTGGCTCCTGGTAGTTGGGTCAAACTACCTATGCCTGTGAAGGAGTGGGACGTTACTACCCAATGCGGACAGCGGTTCGATTCCGCTCGGCTCCACTTACTTGATTTCCCATGCAGTACCGTAAAAACCCAAAACCCCGATAAATAGACGCTTTTAGCTCCAACCTAAAGACTCATTACCCAAAAACCTGGGTCTAAAGCCCCGCCCTTATGCCTCCGGCACGGCTCACGCCTAGAGGGCGGCTTTGTGTTAAGATAGACCCGGAAGTAAGGGTCGTCAACCTCTCTCAAAACCCGACAGTCTAGCGACTGAATCCAATCTAAGCAAGCTTTTTTGTCGCTGGCACAATAATTATTACAGCAATTATCAACTATTGCCAAGGCAGACCAGGATACGCTGAGATGGAATTACCAGAGCCAATTCAGAGAACTTTTAACTGCACTAATTCTCATAAATCTCTAGAATCGCCATATTGCGAATTCAATTCTACCAAAAGCTCGTTTCGTGAACATCTAAGGCTTTAGACCTAGGGCAACGTCCACCACCTGGTACATGGGTAGAGATTTTTATATCTGGATATGCTACCCTGAAGGTACCAAAGGAGGCTATGACCATGACTCGATCTCATTGGTTGTTAGGGTTGAATACCTTGGGACTAACGCTGGCATTACCGCTTCTGACACAAACGAGAGTAGTTATTCCTATGAACAGCTTGGTTCAGGTTTTCACCCTGGCCTTTGCTGCTTTATTTGTTATTGCCATTATCTCAATCATCCTGAGCCAAATTATTTATATTTGCAACCCCAACGAGATTTTAATTTTTTCTGGGCGAGAACACCGGCTGAGTAGTGGCCAAAAAGTAGGCTATCGAGTCGTTTTTGGAGGTGCTTCGATTCGTATTCCTATTATTGAAAGTGTTGATCGCATGGATTTGACAACCATGCCTGTTCTGGTAGAGGTAAAAAACGCCTATTCCGCAGGAGGAATACCGCTACAAATTCAAGCTATTGCTAATATTAAAGTATCTAGTGATCCGGCAATTGTGGGGAATGCCATTGAACGGTTTTTGGGGCGCAAGCGGGAAGAAATTATCCGAGTAGCAAAAGAGACTCTGGAAGGGAATTTGCGGGGCGTAGTAGCGACGTTGACCCCGGAACAGGTGAATGAAGACCGTTTGGAATTTGCTGACCGGATTTCCAAGTATGTGGAGCGGGATTTATCTAAGCTGGGTTTGCAATTGGATACCTTGAAAATTCAAAGCGTTTCCGACGAAGTAGATTACCTCAATTCTATCGGGCGTAGACAAATTGCCAATATGATCCGGGATGCCAAAATTGCCGAATCCAATGCGGAGCGGGAAGCAGAATCTGTGGCTTCAGAAAGTCGGCGAGCAGCAGAAGTAGCTCAAAAAGAAGCCCAGGCGGCAATTCAACAAAAACAGAATGAACTTCGCAGAATGAAGGCAGAACTAGAATTGCAAGCGCGATCCGAAGAAGAACGAACGGAAGCCATTGCCCAAGAGACGTATGCGCGCGCCGAACAGGAATTGCAAGCAGCACGAGCGGAGTTGGAACGATTGCGTCTGGAAGCAGATGTGATATTACCGGCACAAGCACAACGGCAAGCACAGGAATTTTTGGCACGAGGAGAGGCGGCTCCCTTAGCAGCCAATGCCAGAGCAACGGCAGAAGTAACCCAAATGCTGAACGAACTGTGGCAAAAATATGGTCAGGATGCCAGTGCTATTTTGTTAATTCAGCAATTGGAAATGTTATTAGCTACAGCGGCGCAAGTTCCTCAGAAATTGAATTTGGGTCAAGTGAATGTGATTGATAGTGGCAGTGGGCGTGCGTTAGCAACATTGATGCGAGCCTACCCGGAGATGGTGCAGCAGTTTTTACAACAAGTGGATCAAACGTTGGGGTTGAATGTAGTTACTACGCTGCAATCCGGTACTGCCGCCCCAGATGCCTCTGCCAACCCAGCTACGACGGCGGTCAAAGAATCAATGGCCCATACCACCGATACAGCTCCAGCCACAAACACTGGTGAATCTGCCAGTCATTCAGATACCAACTCACAACTGGATAACTCCCCAATGACTTAAGGGTACTTCAGGCTATTATCGCTCCCAAACTCCGTTTTTGGGTGTTTCTGAACTGGTACAAAATGACCAAAAAGTAGGGAACTGGAACCGGCAAGTGAGGTCGTGGAACCAAGCACAAGAATCTCCTGCTTTTAAGTATGAGAGCGTATCAATCAAGTAATGCTTCATCTCAAGGTATGGTTGAACCACTCTGTATAGGATATTTTTCCACCACTCCTGGAAACTCTTTGGTGTGGTTTGTAAAGAGATCATCTCAGCATCAATCAATGCCTCATTTGGAATTGTTGTTGCCAGGGTCATGCAATTTCACAGAAGGTAATGCTGGAAGCCCCTTTCTTGAGTACAGCAACTTTAGTCGCTTAAGTCTCATTAGGACTAAGATACCAAGCTTGATACGGTTCGATGGGCCATCACCCGTCGCACCACCTGCGTTAGACGTTCCATACCCCGTTCAATGTCCTGAACCGAAGCGGTGAGACTGATCCGCACACACTGACGGGTATGACGCCATTCCTGGTGCAGCCCGGGGAAAAAGGTGTGCCCCGGTACCACGATAACCCCTGCCTGTTTCAATTCCTGATACAATTCCCAATCGCTGATGGGCAAATCCCGCAACCACAACCAGGCAAACACTCCCCCTTCGCCCCGATGCAAAAACCAAGGCCAATCCCCCGGCAAACCCGCCCGCAATCCTGCTGCCAAAAGGGCAAATTTTTGCTGGTAATGGGGGCGAATCACCGTCGCTGATAGATGCGCTAAAGCCCCTGAAGCAATCGCCCGTGCTGCCAACGCCTGCCCATACCGGGACGCATGAATACAAGCATTGGTCAAAAACCCCTCAATGGCTCGCAAAATCCCCTCATCGCCGATGGCAATCCCCACCCGTTCCCCCGGCAAACCCGCCTTTGACAGACTGATGCAATGGACGATATTGGGGGCAAAGACCGGCGTCATGGGCGTAAAATTCAAGGCCGGATAGGGAGCGGCATAGGCCGAATCCACGAACACCGGAATATCCCACCGGGCCGCCAACGCTGCAATCTGAAGTACCTCTTCCTCCGACAGCACATTCCCCGTCGGATTGCAGGGGCGTGAAAAAATCACACAGCCCGTCTGGGGGCCAAATGCTAACTGGTCAAAATTGGGACGGTACTTAAATTCATGCCGCTGCTCATCCACCTCCAGAGTCGGTCGCACCGCCCGCAGGGATTCCGGCACTAGGCAAATTCCCCCATAGCCTGTGTAATCGGGACTCAAGGGCAACACAATCTCCCGCCCCGCCCCGCCAAAGGCATTGGCCGCAAAAAAGTACAGGGATTGACTGCCCGGTGTCACCAACACATTCCGGGGCGTCAGATGCAACCCATAACGCTGGTTGAAATCCGCCACCACCGCCTCAATCAGGGGTTGATACCCCTGGCTGGCCCCATAACGGCAGACCACCTCCCCGTAATCTGGACTGGCCAACAACGCCTGCGTGCAATCCCGCCACAACTGCTCCACCTCCGGCAAAATCACCGGATTCCCCGCACTGAGATTGATCAAATCCTCCCCTGCCCGGGCCTGTAGGGTTTCCACAATGTCCTTCATGATCGCCCGCACCCCCGTCAGGCGGGTCATGGTGTGACCAAAATCACTCAGTTGTGGGTTGAGCATAACACTTCGGGAGCAAGCAAATAAAGGCTATTTTAGCCCAGAATTTGACCCCCCTAACACCTACAAAAGGGTGATCACCCATGTCCCTACCTGCCGGGGCAAGGGAATATCCCCCGGACTTAACACCTGTAAATTGAAAAAGTACATCCCACTGTTGCGGGGATTTTTCACATTGGACAGAATAATATCCACCGGTGTATCCGCAGGCACTGGGTCAATTAGGGTAATCCGCAACAGCCGATTTTCCTTATCTAAAACCACTTCCCCCACCCGGAACTTTTGCTGATCCTGACCCCAGGCACGGCTGCGCACCACCTCCACCGCTTTTGGGTCCAATTGCCCCCGGTAATGCTCGGGATAGCTGATGTAATACTCAACCACCGCCACCCTTTGCCGGGGCACATTCAGGTAGTAGCGATCCCATTGGCCGACCTGCCCCGAATCGGCCGTATAGCGCAATTCTTTTTTCGGGCCTCCCCAGAGCGTCCACCCGGACCCCTGCGCCAGCACTGCCCCAGGACTGCCCACCAGCGCCATTGCCGCCACCAGCGCCCAGCCCCAGTGTTGCCACCTTTTACGTGCTGTAACCTTCATCCTTGCACTCCCTCAGTTCCGTTTTTGATACTCAGCATTTTCAGTTTTTGATGCTAAGCGCTTTTTGACGCTAATACCCGTAACCGGTTCCCTTAGATTTCACGTTACCAAAAAATGGGGAAACTCATGCCTCTGCTGCGGAAGGGAAACCGGAAACGGTAAGCGTGGTCACGGAACCAGTAATGGAGGCGAGGGAGTATGTCAAATCATCCAGCAGGCATGGGATGGGCAAAGGATGGGTCCATTGGCAGCGGTGCGCCTCTAGGCGTTGAGGGAGCAAATGGACTAGAGTATAGAAAAGATGTTCTAGGCCCGAGTCCCAGGTGAGTTACTGCTTTAACCCGTTGTGCAGTCGCCCCCAAAACCCGGAAGGTGCGTTGGTTTGCAGCAATTGTGGGTCCAGCTTGATCTTGAACCACCAGGGACGGCAATATCGCATGAAAAAATGCCTAGGTTACGGGGGCTTTGGGGCAACGTTTGCTGCGGTTGAGGAAAATCTGCCCGGTAAACCCCTGTGTGTGATTAAGCAGTTGCGGCCACCAACGGACAACCCGGATGATCACATTTACCAAATGGCAAAGGAATTATTCGAGCGGGAAGCAGAAATTTTAGGCCGGTTGGGGAACCATCCGCAATTAGCAGCGTTGCGCGATTATTTTGCCGAGCCACCCTATTTTTACATGGTGCAGGAGTTTGTGGATGGGACAACCCTCCAGGCCGAAGTGCGGGAAAAGGGACCCTATGAGGAAGGTTCGGTTAAACTGTTTCTGCGGCAGATGCTCCCGGTTTTGCAGTACATCCACGAGCACGGCACCATTCACCGGGACATCAAACCGGCCAATATCATGCGCCGCAAAGCCGATGGGGAGTTGGTGTTGATCGATTTTGGGGCGGTCAAGCAGGTGGGTCAAATTCCCAGGGGGGCGGACGGAGAATTGACCCAGTTTGCCATCGGTACGGCTGGGTATGCACCACCGGAACAGTTGTCCATGCGTCCGGTCTATGCCAGTGATATTTATGCTTTGGGCGCCACCTGTTTGTACCTGCTCACCGGCAAATCGCCTAAGGAGTTGGAAACTGACCCCCAAACGGGGGAAATTCGCTGGCGGCAGTACGTGCGGGTAAGTGATGCCTTTGCCCAGGTGTTGGATCGGATGTTGGCGGTTTCGCTCAAACAGCGTTATGCCACTGCCGGTGCTGTGATCCGGGCTTTGGACTTGGAACCCCATTACCAGCAACTGGCCCAGGGCCTACGCACCCCGCCTCCATCTCCCCCGGTCGCCCCGCCATCTGCTCCTGAACCCACATCTGACAATAACAAAATTAGCCAGTTAGCCGCAGCCATTCGTGCCCGTAAAGCCCGCGCCCTGCACATAGAAACCGAAGCCATAGATAGCGATAAACTCACGCCTAGTCAGTTGAAAAATGCCTTGCGGCGGGGGAGAAAGGACTTTGCTGGTTGCAATTTCCACGCGTATGACCTGCAAGGGGAAGTGCTGCTGGGATGTATTCTAACGGAAGCGATTTTAACCCAGGCTAATTTACAGGGGAGTATTTTGGAAGAGGCCAATTTAGGGCGGGCAAATTTGCAGGGTGCGAATCTGCAAAAAGCCAATTTACACAGGGCCTATCTCAATTTCGCCAATCTCCAGGGGGCTGACTTGCGGCATGCGGATTTAACCGAAGCCTACCTGCGCAATGCTAATCTCCGGGACGCCAACCTATGCGGAGCCAATTTGGAAGGGGCTTTGGTGACCGAGGATCAACTGGCAGTAGCGCGCGTCAACTGGGCAACCAAACTGCCCCCTGGCATCAAACGCAGTCATTGGTGGCCGTTGTAATACCTACACTGGGCATTGACTAACCACGCATTACCGGGAACCACGCTGGATTGCCGTGTGCCATTGTCAAGGGACAAAGGCAGGGGCTATGGTGGGAATGGTGTGAGGCCAAATGGGTATGAAGCGTGCTTGCATCTGCGGCTGGCTGTCCGGGTTTGTGACGCTGGGGATGGCTGGGTTTCCCTGGGTACCGGTGCAGGCAACTCCAGAGCCGTTTTCTCCAGGGCAGGTGCCGGGTTTACCCAACCTTCCACCGCTGACGCCGGTACCGCCTGATTCGCCGGGTATTCAGGATTTTCGCAACCTACCCCCCCTGCTGGTGCCAGAAGCCAATCCCCTGGTCACGCCCAGCGAGCCAACTCAAGTAGAAATCACCACCCAGCAAGCCCTGAGTTTACGACAGGCCCTGGAACTGGCGGCACGCACCAACCGGGATTTGCAGGCTGCCCGTGCCCAGATTGAGGCGGCCCGTGCGGGGTTGCGGCAAGCCCAGGCAGCTCTGTTTCCCACCCTCGAATTCCAGTCCAACTTTCAACGCAGTGAGTCAGCGCAAGCGGAAATCTCCGCCCGGGTTGCCCGGATTGCCGCTGCTCAAAACCCCTTAGCCCGGTTGGCAGGGGGTGGTGGCAACGATGGCCCGTCTCTGACTTGGGATGGCACCCTACGTCTGAATTACAGCATTTATGCAGGTGGGCAACGGGGTGCTCGGATTCAGCAGGCCCAGGAGCAATTGCGGCAAGCGGTATTGAATGCAGTGCAGGTGGCCCAGGAGTTGCAGTTGAATGTGGCCAGAGCCTACTACGACCTGCAAAATGCGGATGCACAGGTGGCAATCGGTCAGTCTGCTGTGCGGAACGCTGAAGTGAGTTTGCGGGATGCCCAGGCGCAGTTGCGGGCGGGGGTGGGAACCCAGTTTGCCGTACTCCAGGCGCAGGTGCAGTTGGCCAATGCCCGGCAGCAGTTGGTGAATGCCCAGCGGGATCAGGCTGTGGCACAGCGTAATTTGGTGCAGATTCTCAGCTTGGGGAATCAGGTGACGGTGACCGCCTCCGACCCCATTGAACGGGCAGGGGAGTGGACCCTACCTTTGGCAGAAAGTATTTTGCTGGCTTGGCAACAGCGACCGGAATTGGTGGCACAGCTTTCCCAGCGGCGGTTGCAACAGGCCCAACGGGAACTGGCACTGGCCGGAATTCGCCCCAATCTGAACCTGTTTGCCCAGACCGACTTCCTCCGTTTTTACGAAAGTCCGACCGGTTTGGATCGAGGGGGGTTTGGGCAGGGATACGCCTTCGGTTTGCAGTTGCGGTTGACCCTGTTTGACGGGGGGGCCGCCTTGGCCGGGGCACGCCAAGCCGAAGCCAACATTGCTCTCGCCGATATTAACTACGCCAATATCCGCAACCAGGTGCGCTTCCAGGTGGAGCAGGCGTTGAGTGACCTGCGGGCCAATGAGACGAATATCAAAACGGCAGCCCTTGCCCTAGAACAGGCCAACGAAAGTTTGCGCTTGGCACGGTTGCGGTTCCAGGCGGGGGTGGGCACGCAAACAGATGTGATCACCCAGGAGAATGCCCTCACCCAGGCCCAAGGCAATTTGGTCGCAGCCGTCTTGGGGTACAACCGGGCGCTGGCAGCCCTGGAACGAGCGGTGGGCAAGGCACCCTTCGCGTTTAACCAGCTACCGCTATTCCCCTCTGAAGGACCCACCCAACAGCTGGTGCAGCCATAACGGTTGTCCAGCGCTGTTGCTTTCTGCTGACCCAAAGGCCGGAGCCAACCTTAACCGACGCACCCAGTCCGTTCAGTCCGAGTACGTGCCCTGATCCCGCCACGCCTGAAACATTAACACCGGCCAAAGCAGGGCCTGCCAATTAAAGCGGCCTTGCAGATGCTCCTGCCATTTTTGGTGAATGATGGGGGGGTCTAAATAGCCCTGTTGGTGCAGTCGCTGGGGATGCAGTAATGCCTCAGCCCAATCGCGCAAGGGGGGACGGCGCAACCATTCGCCCAAGGGCAACGTAAACCCCTGTTTGGGACGTTCGATGAGGCTTGGGGGGACGTATTGGTAGAGAATCTGCCGTAAAATCCATTTGCTTTTGCCCTGGTGGATTTTGTACGGCAGGGGTAATCGCCAGGCCAATTCCACCACCTGCTGATCCAGATAAGGGGCACGGGATTCTAACCCGACTGCCATCGTTGCCCGGTCAACTTTGACCAAAATGTCATCTGGTAACTCCATCAGGCAATCGGCGTACATGAAAAGGTGGATTGCATCGTTGCCTACAGGGGCATCAGTCGCCAATTGCTGAAAGATGGTTGGGTGTTGCTTCCCTAAATCCATGACCACATCTTTGGCTAAGGGTGGTGTGAGCCAACGACGACTGAAATAGTCGTACATCAAGGCAGGATGGGGTTCGGCTAAGACGGCAGCTAAGCGGGCTAGGTTATCGGCTGGGGAGTAGTAAGGCGTGGTGCATAGGGAGTTGACCCAATGGGGGGGAATTTTGGCCAGCCAATGGGCCAATGGCCGCCGGATGGCAAGGGGTAACCCAGCGATGGCTCGCCAGATGGTGCGCCCATATAGATATTGACGATACCCACCAAATAATTCATCCCCACCATCCCCAGAAAGACTGACTGTCACCTGTTGCCGCGTCAATTCTGCCAATAAAAAGGTGGGGATTTGGGAGTTATCCGCAAAGGGTTCGTCGTAAATCTGGGGGAGTTTGGGAATCACAGCCATCGCCAGTTCCGGCGTTGCGATTAATTCCGTATGGGCAGTTCCCAAATGCTGTGCCACCTGTTTGGCCCAAGGTGCTTCGTTATAGGCAACCTCACTAAACCCAACCGTAAACGTTTTGACAGGTTGTGAGGATTGTTTTTGCATCAAAGCCACGATTAAAGAAGAATCCACACCCCCTGATAAAAAAGCACCCAAAGGCACATCCGCTACCATCTGTTCCTTCACCGTTTGCGTGAGTAATTCTTCCAGAGTTGTTATGGTTTCTTGCGGGGATAAACGCCAGGGCCTTTGGGTGGTCATGGCCTGGGCTAGGGACCAATAGGCTTGGGGTTGAACCCGTGCTTGGGGATGGGGAATGTGTAACCAGGTTCCGGGCGGTAGTTTGTAAATGTTTTGGTAGATGCTGACGGGAGCGGGAATGTAGCCATAACGGAGCAATAAATGCAAAGCGTAGGGGTTAATGTCACCCGACCAACCAGGGCTGCACCGGAGCGCTTTTAATTCCGAGGCAAACACGAACCCGGCCCCCGTCCAGCCGTAGTACAGGGGTTTTTCCCCCATGCGATCCCGGGCCAGGTAGAGACACCGTTTTTGGGGATGCCACAGCGCCAGCGCAAACATACCCCGACATCGCTGTAAACACTGCACCAGTCCCCACTGGGCTATTCCCGCCAACAACACTTCCGTATCCGCATGCCCCCGAAACCGCCACCCCAAATCGGCCAATTCCCGGCGCAGGACCCTGTGGTTGTAAATTTCCCCATTAAACACCAGCACCAGCCCATTGGGAGCCACCATCGGCTGCGCCCCCAAAGGCGACACATCCACAATGGCCAGGCGGCGATGTCCCAAACCCAGCCCCAGCGATGGCTCCACCCACACGCCCCCGGCATCCGGCCCCCGATGGATTAACCGCGCCGTCATGCCCTCAATCGCCGCCGCCACCTCCCTGCTTCCAGAGCGGAGCCACAACCCGGCAATGCCACACATTTACGGCGCTCGCACCTGCACCAACCGCCACCCCTCGTACACCCCCACCACCCGATAGCGACTCCGGGGTTGCAAAGGAATATCCGGTTGCACCCAGGCCCAACTCCCCCCAGGCAAAGCCGCCGGGTCAGGATACCACTGCCCTAACCGGGGCGTATAAATACTAAGCAAAATCTGCGCCTCATCCCCCGTCCCCTGGCGCACAAAATGCACTGGATGCTGCGCCAACACCTGCGCCACCTGAGTTTCCTGCAACAGCCATTTCACATCGGGACGAAAATTGCCCACCAACCCCATTGCGCCCAGCAACGTCAACGCCAACCACGGCCCTGCCACCCACAAGCCCAGCCACCCCCACATCCCCGGCCAAGGCCACCGCCAGCGATAGCGACCCAGCCAAACCAGGGGCAGTAACCCCCAACAGAGTCCCAACGCCAAGGCGGGCCAGCGATAGGGCATCACCTCCGGCACCTGATCAGCAAACCGGGGATAAAACACCGTTGTCAACAGTACCAATACGCCCCCCAGCAACCCCAGCCCATAGGCCCAACTACGCGCCAACCAGCGGGGTTTCAGCCAGCCAGCAAACATCAGCCCTATCCGGGTTAACCCCAACCCCGTCAACAACGACAGCCAGGGCATCAACACCAGACTGTAGTGGGGCAAACGGGTGGAAACGACACTCAAGCCCACCAGCACCACCAACGGATACCCCCATAGCAAACTCCGCCGCACCGGGGGCGTTGCCGTTATCCCCACCAGCGCCAACAAGGGCCAGGGAAACCCCTGCAACGGCACATTCCAGAAATAATAAAAAAACCCATTCCCCTGCTGGGTGCGCACCACCGCCCGCCCCACAAACCCTAGCAACGCCCGCAGCGGTTCCCAGCCATCTTTGGCCATCGCCAACCCCAGCCACACCCCCGTCGGTGCCATCCCCAACAGCACCCCCAGCCACAGCCAGGGACTCCCTAAATGCCCATGCCGCCGCCGTTCCAACACCAAGTAGGGCAGGAGTCCCACCAGGGGAAGCAACCCCATCACACTGCGCAATAAAACGCCCAAACCCAACGCCACCCCCGCCCCCAACCGCCACCACTGCCCCCTTGTTGCCGACGCTTCCGCCCGGATGAGCGCCCAGACCGCCCCCACCCCCAACAGCACCGTAAGAATATCCGGGGTCGCCTGCCGACTGTAGGCAAACCAGACAAAGTGCAGATTCAGTAAGAACGCCCCCCACCAGGCCGCTGGGGTTGGGAGCAACCGTTTTCCCAAATCATAAAGTAATAGCGTTGTGATGATGCTCGCCAATTGGGACGGCAACCGCGCCACCGACTCACTCAGCCCCCCCAGGTGAAACAAGGTTGCCAACAGCCAATAAAATCCCGGTGGTTTGTGGTAATGCACCGTATCCCAGGAGCGGGGCACCAGCCAATCCCCAGACAGCAGCATTCCCCGCGCCCGCCACACGTACAACCCCTCATCGTAGGGCAGAAAACTCTGTTCCCCCCCCTGCCAAAACAGCAGCGGCAACAGCAACAGAACCAGTCCCCCGTAGGCAAGCCACCTCCGCCAGCGGGGTACGGGTCTGGGCGGAATCGTGTCGGTTACGTTACCTATGCGTGCCAATGGTCTGCTAACTGCCAGTTACTGGCGGAGAACCTAAGGATAAAAACTTAACTGGGGCAACCCAGTCGTTTCCGGCCAACCCCGGGCGATATTCAGACATTGTACCGCTTGTCCCGCTTGACCTTTGAGCAGATTGTCAATGGCACTCATGACGATCACCCGGTCCGTGTGGGGGTCCAACTCCAAACCAATGTAACACATATTGGTGCCCCAAGCCCATTTGGTCTGGGGATAGACTCCCGGCGGCAACACCCGCACCCAGGGTTTTTCCCGGTAAAAGGCGTGGTAAATCAGCAGCAAATCCTCCGTCGTCAGGCCGGGGTCCCGCACCTGGGCATAGACCGTCGCCAGAATTCCCCGCACCATGGGCACCAGATGGGGGGTAAACTGCACCTTCACCGGTTGACCCGCCAGATCAGCGCAAATTTGTTCAATCTCCGGGCGATGTCGGTGGCGAGCCACCCCATAGGCACTGATGGAATTATCCGCCTCCGCCAGCAACAGATGGGTTTTCGCCTGCCGTCCCCCCCCGGACGTGCCCGATTTGGCATCAATCACAATACTGTCCCAGGCCACCAGTCCCTGGCGCAACAGAGGCGCTAACGCCAACAAACTCGCCGTCGGATAGCACCCCGGACACCCCACCAACGTCGCATGGATCAATGCCTCGCGATACAGTTCCGGCAGACCGTACACCGCCTTGGCCGCCACTGCCCCATCCGTGCGTTCGATCCCATACCAGGTTTGGTAAATCTGCATATCCCGGAAACGGTAGTCGGCAGACAGGTCCAACACCTGACACCCCTGCGCCAGCAAATCCGGCACCAACTTGGGCGCCACCCCATTGGGCAAAGAAAGAAACACCACCTGAGCTTTTTGGGCAATCACCGACACATCCACCGGTTCTACGACCCGCTGCACGCAATGCCCCAGGTGGGGATAAATATCGGCAAATTCCTGCCCTGCACTGCTATCGCCGCCCAAATAGGCCAACTCCAGGTAGGGATGGCTGAGAATGAGCCGCACCAACTGCACGCCCCCATAACCTGAAGCGCCCACTACGGCTACCGGAATCTTGTCCGTCACATGCACCCCCAGCATTTTGCCGTTAGCCTAGCACGAGTGATGCCCTGCTAGCGGTGGTCAAGCGTACATCCTTGAATCAATTGCCATTCGCCGCCTTCTCCCGCCTGTGTTGGTTGACTGGTCGTGCCCACCAGGCCCCCAGTACGCCGGGAACCGTCCCCACTAAATGCCACCAGAATATCCTCCGGCAGGCTCAACAGCAGCCCCTCCCGCTCCCCTTGTCGCAAAATCCCAATGCACCGGTTCCTGGTAGCCCGTCCCCTTGCGTGCCCGCAGGACCAGCCGAATGGGTTGCTTGGTGCGATTGCTGACCCGCAGGCCCCGGAGGGGTTGACTGGCGACCGTTGGCGTAGGCCGTGCTGGTATAAGCGGCGTGATTCCCAGGGCTGCACCCAAAGCAATGCCCCCTGCCAGGCATCCCCATAGCCACCGATCATGGACCCCCTTCTGCCAGTGTCACTGCCAGTTTATCAGCCAAAGCGGCAATCCAGCCCTCCTCCTGACGGGTATAACAGCGGGGAGCCGCCGCACCCACCACCAACACCCCTTGCCCCCCAATCGGTTGCACGATCACCGCCTGGGTATTGGGGGGCAGATAGTCAAACTCCACCCGCCCCGGATACAAAGACAAATGAACTAGATAAACCGGCTTTTTTTGCGCCAACACCCGCTGCAGGATGGGCCCCGGTCGCACCTGGGGATTGGCGCCCAAAATCCCCCGCCGTAAATAGGTCTTGCCCCGGTAATAAATCACCACCGTTTTGGTAGGCGTTGTGGTCAACAGGGTATGGGATAGCCAGGCCAATTCCTGCTTTTGGGCCGGGGATAAATCGGGATGCAGTTCCCAACCCTGCGTGCCCACCAATGCCACTGCTTCTGCCGGTTGGGGCTGCACATTTTGCCAAAGGAATCCGGTCAACAGCAAAACCGCACTGAGGCCCATGCCCACCGCATCCGCTCGGGTTTGCGCCGGTGTCAGTCCTTCACTCAATCCCCGATTCAGCCACAGGGCCACTGCCCCTAGACTGCCTGCTGTCAACGGCAACCAAGCCCACCGCCGCCCCATAGGTGTTGGGTTAGCTCCCGTTCGACCGTTTGGTCAGATAGAGCCGCTGGCGCTGGGTACACCATTCCACCCGGTCAAACACCTGATGCAAAATGTAGAGTCCACGCCCCGATTCCCAGGACCATTCCGGCCCCTCAGGTAAACAGGTGCACTCTGGACAGCCATCGCCCTGGTCCTCGATCACCCAACACCAGCCGTCTGCTCCCCCCTGGTAATGCACCCGTATCGCCTTGTGCGGATCCAGACGATTGCCGTGTTTGGCCGCATTCACCAACGCTTCCTGCAACCCCAACCGCACCAGGGGCAACAATGCCGGAGGCACATCCGCCACCAACAAATCCAACACCGAATTCAAGTACAACGTAGAGGGAAAACTGAGCGTCAGTTGCCGATTGCGCACGGGGATTGGGTCCAACGACGACAGAATGCTATGCTTAGCTTAACATCCCAAGGGCGCCATGCGATTCCACCCCATCCAATGCTATGGTTAGCGGTAACGGGTATTTTTGGCTATGACGTACACGAAATTGGCTGGCCCACCCACGCTTTTGAGTGTCGATCTTGGACGTACCGCCACCAAAGCCTGCGTATCGAGCGACCCGGAGGCCGTCGTCATCATCCCCGCCAACGTGGCACCCATGACCGTCGAGCAGGTGCGTCAGGGGCGGTTTGAAGGTGGGTCCCCCCTGTTGGACCTCTGGGTGGAATACCAGGGACGGGCCTACGCCATCGGCCACCTGGCTGCGGATTTTGGCGCCGGGCTAGGCATGGGCATTAGCAGCGACGGTCGGATCAAAAGCTCCCACAAGGTGGAAGACGCCCTGGTGAAAACCTTTGCCTGCATCGGCTACTTCGACCTGAGCGGGGAATTGGCCATCTCTTTGGGGTTGCCTTACCTGTCGCAGGAGCAATTTGACACGGAAAAACGGCAACTGGTCGCCCAAATGCAAGCCCCCCACGCCCTCGTTTACCGGGGCCGCAACATTACCGTCAACATCACCAAAGTCTGGGTCATGCCCGAGGGATTCGGCAGTTTGGTCTGGTGTCACAAAGTGGCGGAAAAAAAGGTCGATTTCACCAACCTGCACGTGGCGGTCATTGATATTGGCCACCAAACGACCGATATGCTGAAGGTGGATAAATTCCACTTCGCCCGCGGTACTTCCCGCAGTGAGGCCTTCGGCATGAGCCAGTTCTACGAGCAGGTAGCTGCCCAAATCAAAGGAGCCAACAGTGAAGATTTAACCCTGATCGAAGCGGTGCATCAACCCCCCGGCAAACGCTTTTACCGCCCCCGCGGGGAAAAACCGATGGATTTAGACCTCATCCTGCCCCGGTTGCGGGAAATTTTCGCCAAGGAACTCTGGGAGCGGGTGCGGCAATGGCTCCCCAGCCAAGTGACGGATGTGATCATCACCGGCGGCGGCGGCGACTTTTTCTGGAAGGACTTTGCCCCGCTGCTAGAAGAATACGGCCTCACCCCCCACTTGGCGAACCCCAGCCGCACGGCCAATGCCCTCGGACAGTACGTTTACGGTCAGGTGCAACTCAGCAAAGATAAAGGGGCCTAGACTCCCCATGACCGAACGCCCAAACAAACGTGTGAGTCGCTCTGTCACCTTTTACCCCACCCCAGAGGACCAACACCTGCTGGCGGAATTGGAGCGTCTGGCCGCCGTGCGTCAGGTGCCTTTTAGCGATCTATGCAAAGAATTGTGTCGCGCCGCCCTACAACAGGGGTTGCCAGCTACCCCCCACACCGTGCGTTTTACACCTGGGGAAAAGGAATGGGCACAGCAGTTGCCAGCGCCCCCCAACGACCTGGCATCTCGGGTACAACACCTCGAACAGGTCGTAGCCCAACTGCAAAGCCAACCCCGCCCCCTCACCCGCCAGGACATTGAACAGATCATTCAGCAGTATCTCCCTGCCCCCGCTGTACCGCCGCCTCCGCCTGCTCCACCTGACCCCACCACCGACCCGTTGCTGGCGGAACTGGGTGCCCTATTGGTAGATGAATTTTAACCAAAACTTAACTGAACGTTAACCATCAGGGGGTCCATAAAGCTCCTATACTGGAGTGCGGGCTGGCGTACACAATTCAGTCAGGCCGCGGGAACAGAAAGCGTTGATGGTATGGAGTCATTGCAAGGAGCCAGTTATGGTTACTTCGAGTGCCATTCCAGACAGTGAGGTGGTGTTACAAGCAACTGTCAAGGCCTTTTATTACGGCAACTTTTTGGCACTCCGCGACATTGACCTCAAAATTCAGCGCAAGCGCATTACGGCGTTTATTGGGCCGTCCGGGTGCGGCAAAAGTACGCTTTTGCGGTGCTTCAACCGGCTGAATGACCTTATCAAGGGCACGCGCCTAGAAGGGCAAATTCTATTCAACGGCAAGAATATCTACGACCGCTCGGTGGACCCGGTGACCCTGCGGCGGCGGATTGGCATGGTGTTTCAAAAGCCCAACCCCTTTACCAAAAGTATTTATGAAAATGTTGCGTTTGGGCCGCGAATCAACGGGTATAAGGGGGATATGGACGAGTTGGTGGAGCGCTCGTTGCGCCAAGCGGCTTTGTGGGATGAGGTGAAAGACAAGTTGAAAAAACCGGGGACGGCTCTTTCGGGGGGGCAACAGCAACGTCTGTGTATTGCCCGGGCGATTGCGGTGCAGCCGGAAGTGATTTTGATGGACGAACCCTGTTCGGCGCTGGACCCGATTTCCACCCGGCGGATTGAGGACCTGATGCAGGAGTTGCGGGATATGTACACGATTGTGATCGTGACTCACAATATGCAGCAGGCGTCGCGGGTGTCGGACATGACGGCCTTTTTCAACGTGGAAATGAAGGAGGGAAGCCGCACGGGGCATTTGGTGGAGTACGATCTGACGGCAAAAATTTTCCAGCAGCCGAGTCAAGAGGCGACCCAAGCCTACGTGGGGGGACGTTTCGGTTAAACGCCCAAGCTTTACAATAAAGAAACTGCTCTTTGGTTGGGTTGCCTATGGTTGCGACGGTTGTCCCGACCACCGACCCTTTGGTGATTGGCGGCAAGGTGTTTCATTCCCGTTTGTTTGTGGGTACGGGTCGCTATCGGACGCTGGAGCAGATGCAGGCCAGTATTGCCGCCAGTGGGTGCGAGATGGTGACGGTGGCGGTGCGGCGGGTGCAGGCGCAAGCGGCGGGTCATGTAGGGTTGGTGGAAGCCCTGGACTGGCGTAAGCTGTGGCTGTTGCCGAATACGGCGGGATGTCGCACGGCAGAGGAAGCGGTGCGGGTGGCTCGGTTGGGGCGGGAGATGGCCAAGGTGTTGGGGCAGGAGGAGAATAATTTTGTCAAGTTGGAGGTGATTCCCGATGCTCAATACCTGCTGCCTGACCCGGTGGGTACGTTGCGGGCTGCCGAGCAATTGGTAAAAGAGGGGTTTACCGTGTTGCCCTACATCAATGCGGACCCGGTATTGGCGCAGCAGTTGGAAGCGGTGGGTTGTGCGACGGTGATGCCCTTGGGTTCGCCGATTGGTTCGGGGCAGGGGCTACGCAACGCCAGCAATATTGCCTTGATCATTGCCCAGGCGAAGGTGCCGGTGATCGTGGATGCGGGCATTGGGACGCCCAGTGAAGCAGCGCAGGCAATGGAAATGGGGGCGCAGGCGGTGTTGGTCAATACGGCGATTGCCCAGGCGCAGGACCCCCCTCGTATGGCTGAGGCGATGGCGTTGGCGGTCAAGGCGGGGCGGTTGGCTTATCGAGCGGGGCGAATACCGGTGCGGTCCTATGCCACTCCCAGTTCTCCCGTCGATCAACGGGTGATCTAACCGCAGCATTCACGAATCTTCACATCCGATCCGGCCCGGGTAATGATATGTTAGTAAAACCGCCGGTTCTGTTGGGGGTCAGCCAACAGATGCAAAGGGGAAAGCACGGTGTGAATCCGTCACTGTCCCGCAACTGTGATGAGGTTTAAGGCCTCTCAGTCAGGATGCCCGCCGGAGGTGCATGGATCAATCAATCTGCGAGGTACGGATTGATGGGCATACGCAAGGGTTTACGCCTGGTGTTGGTGGCCGGGCTGACAGTTTATCTGGTCGTGGGAGCGGCCCAACCGGTGCAGGCCATGCATATTATGGAAGGGTATTTACCGCCGGGCTGGGCGATTTTTTGGTGGGTGGTCTTTTTGCCGTTTCTGGTCTGGGGGTTTTATGACCTGGACTGCATCATCCGTAAGTTCCCACAGACTAAGTTGTTGTTGGCTTTCGTTGGGGCATTTACGTTTGTGCTGTCAGCGTTGAAATTGCCCTCGGTGACGGGGAGTTGTTCTCATCCGACCGGGACGGGGCTAGGGGCGATCCTGTTTGGCCCTGGGGTGATGTCGGTGCTGGGGGGACTGGTGCTGTTGTTTCAGGCGCTGCTATTGGCGCACGGGGGGCTGACGACGCTGGGGGCAAATGGCTTCTCGATGGCGGTGGTGGGGCCGTGGGTGGCCTATGGGGTGTATCACGGGGTGATGCGGGTGTCCCGGCGGCAGCGGTTGGCCGTCTTTTGGGCGGCAGTCCTGGCCGATTGGGTCACTTATGTGGTGACGTCTGCACAGTTGGCCCTGGCGTTTCCGGCAGCAGAGGGGGGATTGGGGATTGCCTTTGTCAAATTTGCTGGCATTTTTGCCCTGACCCAAGTGCCTTTGGCCGTGAGCGAGGGTTTGTTGACGGTGGTGGTGTGGAATTGGCTGCAAACCTACTGCCGCCCGGAGTTGATGTCTTTGGCGTTGGTGAAGGAGGGTGATTCTAGTCAATGATATGCTGAACCATGCTGAAAATAATGTATCATATGTTCAGCATGGTTGCTTGGCATGACTAGGTATGTAAAACCGAGAGAAGCGGCGGATTATTTTGGGGTGTGT
>Ga0272447_1000507_pt1 | contig 29106 bp, 21 predicted proteins | sample YNPCB0133_FD_194589 | JGI IMG/M metagenome (GOLD analysis project Ga0272447, IMG submission 194589) | Hot spring microbial mat communities from Yellowstone National Park, WY, United States - YNP-CB-013-3 | ecosystem: Environmental > Aquatic > Thermal springs > Hot (42-90C) > Sediment | place... | reverse complement strand
CCCCTCGACCAGGGCGAGCGGTGGGATGCCCGCCACCGCAAGCTTGATGAAGAGGTAGGAACTCCCCCAGATCGTCCCCAGGAGAACCAGCTGGACGAGCTGACCTCGCGTCACCGCTCCACCCCCGAGGCTCACCAGCCGCAGTATACGGCTCGTTTTTCGCTCAGCACCGCACCCCGTGCTAGCACGCCGAAGCAGCTGGTCCCGCACCAGCCGGTGGAAGCTCGCCGGCACGATGGACCAGCCAGCAGTGCTGATCCGACGCTGGGGAACAGGAAGCGGGCCCGGGAGTCCTCCCGAGCCCGCTCGTGAGCTTCGCTGATCGATCGCGGAGATCAGCGCATCGCGCGGCGACGACGTGCCTCGAGCGCGAATCCGGTCGCCGCCAGCACGGTACCGGCCAAGCCGAGCAACCCGACCAGAATGCTCCCACCCGGACCACCGCCCGTCTTGGGCAGGACCTGCCCGGCCACCGCAGGCGGCTGCGGTGTCTGGGTCGGCTCGGCCGTCGCCGGCAACGCCTCGCTCACCGACGTCGGCATCGCCGTGGTACCGGCCGACTCGCTCACCGGCGTGGTCACCGGGGTTGGGGTCGCGCGCGGCGGTGTGGGTGTCGCGCGCGGCGGGGTCCGCGTCGGCTCGGGCGTCCCGACCGGCGTCGTGACCTGGGTGGGTGTCGCGGTCGGCGTCGCGGTCGGCTCCGGCGTCGGCGTCGCGGTCGGCTCCGGTGTCGGCGTCGCGGTCGGCTCCGGCGTCGGCGTCGCGGTCGGCTCCGGCGTCGGTGTCGCGGTCGGCTCCGGCGTCGGCGTCGCGGTCGGCTCCGGCGTCCCGACCGGCGTCGTGACCTGGGTGGGTGTTGGCGTCTTCTTCGACCTCACGCACTCGGCATGGCTGAGGTTGAATTGGCCATTCCACCCCGCATAGATCGTCGTCCAGGCATCGATCAGCGTCTCAGGGCTACTCGTATAGTAGGTGTAGTGCGCTGTACCGCCGGTGAACTTGTCCAACCCGATCGTTGCGGTCCCAGCGTTTTGGAACTGCGCAGTGATCGATCCCGGCGCGAGGCTACTATTCGCGATCTGCGTGATGACGAAGTGCCACTCGATTTGCTGACCATCCGAACACTCAACGTGAGTGCCCTTCTGGCCGTCCTTGATCGAGATCGTCTTCGTGCCGCTCGGCGTCGGTGTCGCCGTTGGGGTCGGGGTCGGTGTCTTCGAAGGCTTCGCCACGGCTTCACCCGATCCGAGCGCGAGCGCCAAGCTCGCGACCAGGAGCGCGAGGCTCAGAAAGGTCGCGACCCAGGTTATCGTGCTTCGTGGCTTCCCATTCTGGTTCGTCTGTCGATTCATCGCTGATCCCCCTCTCGCAGGAGTACATCGACACGTGGTATCGCTTGCTCCCTGCCTCCTCTCGCTTCCCAGAAAACACGCACCCGGCCGGGATAACCCGGCCGGGTGCGCCATTGGATCGACGCTACCTACTGGCGCCCATCACTCAGGCAGCGTTTCTTCGCCTCCGGGATCTCGATCCGTCAGACGTTTCAGGGGATCATTCCTCCCCCAAAGCATCCTAGTACTAGTGTATGCGATCGGGTGACAAGAAGCAAGGTACGAAAGTACCAATCCGCGGACGAGCTGTGAGCACAAACTGGTCAGTTGCGCTCACCACCTCAGGCCGCTCGCTCGACCCGCGGGGCACGTTCCGCTAGCCGCACCAGAAGCTCCTCGAGCTGGCCCTCCCGGAAGCTGCCCACGAACTCGCGGTCGCGCACGTAAAAGCGAACGTCGAACGGCACCGCGTCCCGCAACTGGGCGACCTGCCACCAGTCGTACAACCGCCGGACCCACTCGAAACCGGTCGCCTCGATCCGTAAGAGCGCCACTGCCTCGCCCTGCAGGTACGCTAACGCTTCCCCGAAGTAGACACGTGCTTCACCGGTCGACTCGACGAGCTGACGCAACTCGTCGTAGCGCAAGGGCGCCGACCGGACCGTCAGCAACCGAGCGCCCGGTGTCCGCGGTTCGCTCACTTTCTCTTTAGGTTGAAAGCGTTGGCCCCGCCACCACTGCACCATTGTCTACCCCCTCGCCTGCCAGAGCCATTCTACCCGACTCGTTGTGCCTTCTCGTCGGTCAGGATGCGCACGCGCTGCCACGCGGGTGGCCCAGCCAACGCCACGAGTGCTAGTAACGCGCCGACCGCGAGCAGGGCTGCCCGCAGCCGCTCCTCCGCCGGCGCTGCCGCGTACGGCTGGAACGGAACCAGCCGTTCCGCCAGCTGCGTCCCCAGCCAGCTGTCCAGCGTCCGATACAGCTTGTTGACTCCATCCGGATGATGGTAGAAGCGCTGGGGATCCAGGTACCCCACGACGGAGAGGAGCGCTCCCCAACTCCAGGCGAGCCCGGCGATCAGCCACTGCCAGGGGCGTGCCGTCGCCAACCAGCAGGCCAAGGGGGCGACCGCAAAGCCAGCCACCGGCACCAGGTAGCGGGCCGGCGGACCCCATTCGCCCCACCAGACCCGGTAGGCAGCGACCAACCCGAGATAGGGTGCGACGACCCCCACTGTCAGCCAGAAACGCTGCGGCTGGCGAGCCGCCCACCAGTGCAGCGTGGCTAGGGCCACGAGAAAGACCGGTGCCGCGATCAGGAGTCCCCACTGGGCATCGAGCAGCAATCCAAAGGCACCGTTCAGCGTCCCGAGCGGCCCCGCGAACCCGGCATGATCGGCCGGGTTCTGGTACGGCTTTCCGTAGAGCCACAGGTCAAAGCCCAGGATCCCCAGCCCGCCGACCAGAGCCGGAAGCACGCCCCAGAGCGCCCCTGGCCAGTCGGCTCCCCAGCCGCGCCCTGCCCGGGCCGCCACTGCCCGCCCGAGAATGACCGCGCCGAGCAGTGCCGCGCTGATGAGGAAGCGCTGGTGCAGCCACGGTAGAAAGCCGATCGCACCCCCGGCCAAGAGCCACTGCCACCAGCGATTCGCTCGCTCACTCGCTCGCCGCACCGCGTAGACGAAGCACAGCGCGGCCGGCACCTCGGGGAACAGGAGCAGCGCGTAGGGGCCGATCGGCATGACCAGGCCCAACCCGAGCGCGAGCAGCGCAGCCAGCCGCGGACTCGCCCCCACTTCGCGGGCCAGCCAGAAGAGCTGGACGAGCAGCAGGATGCCGCATGCCCAGACCGTCGCCATCGCTCCCACCCGCCCGGCCACCGCCCAGGGCAGGGCGATGAGCACCGTCAGTCCCAACCCGTGCTTGCTGTACAGTCCCGGTCGGGCCGCCTGCGCAGGGTGCGGGGGCAACTCCCAGGGGAAAGCGGGCCACCCTCGCCAGTCGGCTGGAAGGGGCCACGGAGGGTAGAAGCGCAGCCAGGCGCGCTCAGCGTACTGGTTCGCCTCGTCCAGGTCAAAGTCCTCCAGCAGCGAGATGACTGTCATCACGTAGTACGGCTCGTCGCCGGTCAAAGGAGCAAGGCGCTCCAGGTAGCGAAATGCGATCAGTGCCCAGGCCACAGCTGCGACCAGGACGACGACGAGCAGCCAACGCCCCGCACGCTGCCGTTCGATCGACTCTGCGAGCTCCTCCGGCTCTGCCACTGCATCCTCCGCGCCGCACCACGCCGCTTGCGACTCGACAACCGACGATCCTACGCGAGCCGTATCCAGTTCGCTACCTCGGTGCATACCCGCACCGTCACTCCCATGCGCGGTGCATCCCGTACCGTTCGTCAGATGAGCCTCTTGACAGCAGCCCACACACCCGTTACTGTGGTTTGTGGCAGCGAGAGAGCTCTGGACAAGCCGGACACGGCACTGTAGCGGTGTGTCCGGCTCCTATCGATTCTGGAATCCGTGCGGAGTGCGAGCCGGGGACACGGTGCTCCTGGGCGGGGTCGTGGTTTTTCGGCACGGTCGAGGAAGGATCGCACGCGACCCATGCAGTGCAGAAGGTCACCACGTCTCCATGGCTGCCAGTGCTGCTGGTTAGCCGGCGGTAGCCGTCACCCCCCGCCCGCTGACCCAGCTCCGGCCGATCGGTGAGGCAACGAGCGAAGGGAGTTGGAGCGCATCGATGAGCGAGCACACGACGGGTCTCTTGACCCTGGACGAACTGGAGCGCCTGGTCGCCAGTGGCGAGATCGATACGGTCATCAACGCGCTTTGCGACATGCAGGGACGCCTCATGGGGAAGCGCGTCCGCGCCGATTTCTTCCTCGAGCACGTCCGCGCCCACGGCACCCACTTCTGCACCTACCTCCTCGGTACCGACATGGAGATGACCACACCGGGCGGTTACCGGTTGATGAATTGGGAGACCGGCTACGGTGACTGGGTCGCCCGTCCCGACTTCGCCACGCTGCGGCGTATCCCCTGGCTGGAGGGAACCGCGCTCGTCTTGGCCGACGCGGTCGACGAGGAAACCGGTGAGCTGATCCCGGTCGCCCCCCGGACGATCCTCCGCCGCCAGGTCGAGCGCGCCGCAGCCATGGGCTTCCGCGTCATGATGGCGAGCGAGCTGGAGTTCTACCTCCTCGAGGACTCCTATGACGAGGCGTACGAGAAGGGGTACCGCGGTCTGCGGCCCTACGGCTGGTACAACGAGGACTATCACCTCTTCCAGGGAACCAAAGCGGAACCGATCTACCGGCAGATCCGCAACCTGATGACGGCTGCCGGCATCCCCATCGAGTTCTCGAAGGGGGAGGCAGCGGCTGGCCAGCACGAGATCAACATCCACTACGCGGAGGCGCTCGAATCGGCCGATCGTGCGGTGCTCTTCAAGCACGGCGTCAAGGAGATCGCCTACCTCAATGGGGTGGCAGTCACCTTCATGGCCAAGCCCCATCACACCTGGACTGGCTCCAGTTCCCACATCCACTTGAGCATCTGGGACAGCGCGGGCGAGCGGAACCTCTTCTACGAGGCCGACGGGCAACCCTACCACATGAGTAAGCTGATGCAGCACGCACTCGCCGGACTCATCGCCCACGCCCGGGAACTTTCGCTCTTCGTCGCCTCCAACGTCAACTCGTACAAGCGCTACGCCGTCGCCAGCTGGGCACCGGTCAACGTCGTCTGGGGACGCGACAACCGCACCTGTGGCTTCCGCATCGTCGGTCACGGTCAGTCGTTGCGTGTCGAGAGCCGCCTTCCGGGCGCCGACGCCAACCCGTACCTGGCTTATGCCGCGATGATCGCCGCCGCGCTGGACGGGATCGAGCGGGAACTTCCCCTGCCGCCCGAGTACCGCGGCAACGCCTACGAAGCCCGCGACGTCGTCCGTGTTCCGCGCACCCTCGCCGAGGCGATGGTCGAGTTCGAGCGCAGCGAACTGGCCCGCCGCGCTTTCGGCGAGCTCGTCGTCGAGCACTACGTCAACATGGCGCGGGTCGAGCAGGAGACGTTCGACGCCGTGGTGACCGATTGGGAGCTGTACCGGTACTTCGAGCGCGGCTGAGGGAGGGGGTAACGATGGGCAACCGGCTGGCTGGCAAAGTGTGCATCATCACCGGAGCAGGATCGGGAATCGGGCGCGAGGCGGCCATCCTCTTCGCCCAGGAGGGCGGGAAGGTGGTCGTCGCCGATGTCAACGTGGCGGGCGGCGAGGAGACTGTACGCCTCATCCGCGAGGCTGGTGGCGAGGCGATCTTCGTCCGGACGGACGTCACCAAGGCCGCGGAGGTCGAGGCGCTGGTTCGTACCGCCGAAGACACGTACGGCAAACTCGACGTCATGTTCAACAACGCTGGCATCTTCCCTGACGAGGATGGGTCGGTGGTGGACACGCCCGAAGAAGTCTGGGACCGCGTGATGGCGGTCAACTTGAAGGGCGTCTTCCTCGGCTGCAAGTACGCCATCCCGGCCATGCTGCGGGCCGGGGGCGGCTCGATCATCAATACGGCGAGCTTCGTGGCCCTGATGGGAGCAGCCGTACCCCAGATCGCCTACACGGCGAGCAAGGGAGGCGTCCTGGCCATGACGCGGGAGATCGCCATCGAGTTCGCCCGCAAGAACATCCGGGCGAACGCGCTCTGCCCGGGGCCGGTCGATACACCGCTCCTGCGCTCAATCCTCTCCGATCCGGCCAAGCGGCAACGCCGACTGGTGCACATCCCGATGGGACGCTTCGCCCAGGCGCGCGAGGTGGCGCAGGCGGCGCTGTTCCTGGCGTCCGACGAGTCGTCCTATGTGACCGCGACCGCGTTCCTGGTCGATGGCGGCATCACCGCCGCCTACATCACACCGGAAGAGTGATCAGCGAGTCAACGAGAGGAGGGAAGCGAGATGGGTGAGCAACCGACGATCGAGCGCGGCGGGGTCCGCTACGAGCGAGTCGGACAGGAGTATCTCGAGCAACGCAAACTTCGCCGCCATGCCAACTGGGTGCTTCTCTGGGCACTCGGGGTGGGAGCGGTCATCTCCGGTGACTTCTTCGGCTGGAACTTCGGCCTGAGTGCTGGCGGCTTCGGCGGTCTCCTCATCGCGACCGTGCTCATGGCGCTGATGTACCTCTTCATGGTGTACAGCATCGCTGAGCTGACGACCGCCCTGCCCCACGCAGGCGGCTTCTACTCGTTCACGCGCAGCGCCTTCGGTCCGTGGGGAGGCTACCTCGTCGGCGTCACCGACACCATCGAGTACGTCATCACTCCAGCGGTGATCGTGGTCGGGATCGGTGGCTACATGAATACCCTGTTCCCGCAGGTCCCGGTCTGGCTCTGGTGGCTCTTGTTCTACATGGTCTTCGTCGCTATCAATATCGCTGGTGTCGAGATCACCCTGCGCGTCGGACTCGTCGTCACCATTCTCGCCATGCTCATCCTCGTGATCTTCTACATCGGCGCGGTCGCCAGCGGCGCTTTCAGCTGGGATCTCGTCTTCAACATCGAACCCAATCCTGACCGAGCCGGTAGCTCGAACTTCTTGCCGCAAGGCTTCTTCGGCATCTTCGCGGCCATCCCCTTCGCCATCTGGTTCTACCTCGCGATCGAGGAACTGCCCTTGGCCGCCGAAGAGACGCACGATGTCGTCCGTGACATGCCGAAGGGCCTCATCACTGGTATCTTCACACTGCTCGCGTTGTCGGTCTTCACGCTCGTCTTCAACTCCGGCGTCAACGGCGGAGCCAAGCAAATCGGCGAGTCGAGTGCGCCCTTGGCCGATGGCTTCCAGGCGGTCTTCGGTGCCGGAGCGACGACGACGGTGCTGACGCTCATCGCCCTCACCGGACTGATCGCGAGCTTCCATACCATCATCTATGCCTACGGCCGAGTCATTTTCGCCCTCTCGCGCGCTGGCTACTACCCGCGCTTCCTCTCGGTGACCAGCCCGAAGACGCGCACGCCGCACCGGGCACTCATCGCCGGCGCCATCATCGGTCTCCTCTGCGCAGTGATCATCGACCAGTTCGGAACCGGCATCGTCGGTGCTGCGCTCCTCAACATGGCGGTCTTCGGCGCAGTCATTTCCTATGCCGCGGTGATGCTCGCCTACATCCGCCTCAAGATCACGCGCCCCGAGCTGCCACGGCCGTACAATAGCCCCTTCGGGATTCCGGGCGCAGCCATCGGCGCTGCCCTGGCCATCCTTGCTCTGTTCGCGACCTTCTCCATCCAGGACTACCGCCCAGGCGTGCTGGGTGTCGCCTTCTTCCTCGTGATCGCCCTCCTCTACTTCGCCCTGTATTCGCGGCATCGCCTGGTCGCCCAGGCACCGGAAGAGGAGGTCGCGCTCATCTTGGAAGCCGAAAAGGAGCTCAAGCACCAATACGTGGAGCTCGAATCGGAGGAAGAGCGGCGTCGCATGGAGGAGCAGGCGCGGTAAGACGCGCCGATCCTCAACCCATGAGCCGGCTCGGCGCGGTCGACTGCGCGGTCGATCCGCGCCGAGTCTTTTCTCCGCCCCGCCTCTTGCGACAGGCGAGCCAGCCGGGACGAGCGTCCAGCTCGCCCGGACGAGTTCGCGGTCACGTCGCAGTCATCCTAGAGAGCCCGGCGCTCGGCAGCCGAGCACTCAGCTCCACCTTGCCGCTCAGCAGTTGCTCGACCAGATCGACCGTACCGTCAGCTTGACCGAGCGGGCACAGCCGGGCATACTTTTGCCGATTCGGGAGAATACTCGGTGAGCCTGCTCGCGATTACCTATCTCGTCATCGCACTGGTCGGTCTCGCCTTCCTGGCGCTCACTGTTCTCATCGGCGAGATCGCGGACATTTTCGACGTCGGTGACGACGGCATCGGGCCCTTCAACGGCAAGGTGATCGCCGTCGCCCTCACCGCCTTCGGTGCGACCGGGCTCCTCATGACGTTCTTCCGCGTACCGGTCCTCTGGGGTGCGCTCGCCGCTGCGGGCAGCGGTCTCGCCTTCGGTCTGGCTGCGTGGCTGCTCGTCGCTCTCCTCTACCGGCAACAGGCGACCACCGAGTTCTCGCTCCAGGATCTCCTCGGTCGCACCGGCGAAGTGACCGTCCCGATCGCGGCCGACCAGCCAGGCTACGTTGTGATCAGTGGCCCGACCGGCACTCGTCAGTATCTCGCCCGCAGCTCGCGTGGAATCCCGATCCCCGCTGGCCAGTTGGTCCGTGTCTCCGGTTTGGCTGGAACCGTCCTTTTGGTCGAGCCCCTGCAGCCCGCGACTCTGATCGAGGGCCCTGATGCGAGAGGAGAGACCCGATGAGTTTCTCCCTGCCCGATGTCTTCCAGGCACTCTTCGCCATCCTGCTCGTCTTTCTCGCCTTCGCCGCACTCCTCGCGATCGTCAGCCGTAACATCATCAAGGTCCCGCCCAACATGGTCGCCGTCTTCTCGGGGCGCCGGCGCACCATCGTTGACCCGACGACCGGGGAGCGGCGCACCGTCGGTTACCGGCTGATCAAGGGCGGCTCGAGCATCCGTATCCCGATTGTCGAGCGCGTCGACTTCCTCTCCCTCAACGTCATGACCATCCCCCTCAAGATCGCCTCAGCCTATACCAAGGAAGGCGTTCCAGTCTCCGTCGACGCCGTCGCCAATGTCAAGATCGGGTCCGACGACCAGATGCTGATGAACGCGATCGAGCGCTTCCTCGGTATGGAACAAGACCAGATCCGGAGCGTCATCTTCCAGACTCTAGAAGGACACTTGCGCTCGATCCTCGGCACCCTGACGGTCGAGCAGATCAACGCTGACCGGCAAGCCTTCGCCCAACGCCTCGCCGCCGAGTCGGCACAGGACCTCTCGCGGATGGGAATCGAGATCGACGTCCTGACCATCCAGCAGATCAGCGACCCGCAGGGCTATCTCGACGCGCTCGGCCAGCGACGGACCGCTGAAGTCAAGCGCGATGCCGAGGTCGGCAAAGCAGAAGCCGAGCGCGACGCACGGGTTCGGCGCGCGCAAGCGCTGCAACAAGCTGCCATCGCTGAAGCCATGGCCGAAGCGGAAATCGCCGCGGCGCAGAAAGAAGCGGAGGTGCGCAAGGCCCGTTACGAGGCTGAGGTGCAGGCCGAACGAGCGCGTGCTGCCCAGGCTGGCCCCCTGGCTGAAGCCGAGGCCCGACGCCAGGTCGTTGTCGCCGAGCAACAGGTCGAACTGGCTCGCACCGAAGCGGCTATCGCCGTGCAGGAAACCGAAGCCCGCCGCCGCGAGAAAGAGCTGGAAGCGACTATCCTCAAGAGCGCCGAAGCGGAACGACGCGCCACCATCATCCGCGCCGAGGCAGAACGAGAGGCCACCATCCTGCGGGCCGAGGGAGAACGCCAGGCACAGGTCGTCCGCGCCGAAGCGGAAGCCCGCGAGCGGGAACTGGTGGGCACTGGGGAAGCCGCTCGCATCCGCCAAATCGGTCAAGCTGAGGCGGAAGCCAAAAAGGCACTGGCTGAGGCCCTCCAGGCCGAACTGTTCGCCCAGGCCGAGGGGCAACGCGCTGCACTCCTCGCCGAAGCCGATGGCAAGCGCGCACTGGCCGACGCCCTCAATCACTATGGTCCGATCGCCATGCAGCTCCTCATGTACCAGGCCTTCGTCGAGCAACTACCCAGGATCGTCGAAGCTGCAGCACGTCCCTTGGCGCAAGTCGAGCGGGTGGTCGTGTTCGATTCCGGTGCCGCTGGAGACGGCGCGAGCGCACTCGGACGCTACGCGACGCAGCTTCCGATCATCGTCCAGCAACTCGTCGAGGGGTTCAGCGCGGTGACCGGTGTCGACCTGACGACCGCGGTGCGGGATCGGCTGGCAGCGACACCAGCTGCCGACGGTGCGGCGAGCGATCCACCGGGACCCGACCCTGCGAGCACGACGTAGCCAGTCGAGCGGCGCCGCATCGCTGCTCAGCCGTGAGATCGTACGTCCCGGTCTGTCTCGTGCGTCACCCGTCACGCTCGCCCGAGCGCGCCATCCTCGTCCCGGAACGGTACAATGGGTGAGCCCGGCGTGACCGCCCTCGCTGCGGCAGTCTCGCGACCGGCCGTACCTCGATCCGATCGACGATCGACTCGTGAAGGAGTACTCGGTTCGTGAACAAGCTCGCCGCTCGCTTGCTCGACCAGCTCAAGAAGCACCGTTTTCGACCGGTCATGCTCTCCGGTGATGGTTACGTCCTGGAGATTGTTCCCTATCACGGGAAAATCGAGGCCGGTTTCACGCTCTGGCGTCTCGAAGGTGGCGAACTGGTTCCCGTCGCGAGTGGCCATACCGAGAACGGGCATCTCCTCACGGCTGAGGGCTTCGCCTTGCAGCTTCCGGCAGAAGTCGAGCGCACCATGCTCACGCTCCTCTCGCGCAAGCGGTGAGCCGCTCGGCCATTGCTCCGGCTACGCAGGCGTGCGACGCCTTCTTCCCCCTCGGATCGGCATCCGGATCGACCGAGCGAGGTACCGGCCGCTCGAGACGCGCGATCAGCCGCTGACGTGCCGTCTCCCCGTGAGTCAGCCGAGCGGGAGCTGTCGTGGCGCAGCACACTTCCAGGAGCGACACCTGGTTCGCGGCGGCCCGTGCGACACAGCCGAACACGGAGGTAGAGACTGTGCAAGCGATACGCTGCACGCTCACCCGCGGCTGGATTCAGGTCCTCTTCGGTGGGCTTATCTTGTTCTATGCCCTCAACAATGCGTACCAGGCAACCGGCAATCCGAACTTCGTTCCTTCCCTGCTCGTGCTCGGCGCCTTTCTCGTTCCCGTCGTCCTCGTCCTCTGGGTCTACGAGCATCCACTGCCGGAACGGATCCCACCCAGCGCGGTCGCTTGGAACTTCCTCTGGGGCGGTGTGCTTGGCGTCATCGTTGCCGGTATGCTGGAGTACGACACCTATCGCACACTCGGCTTCCTCCCGCTCCTGGCCGTCGGTCTGATCGAAGAGGCCGCGAAGCTGATCGTCCCGCTCGTCTTCTTCCTCCGCTGGCGTTACCGCTCGGAAATGGCGGGTCTGCTCTTCGGTCTCGCGAGTGGTATGGGCTTCGCGGCGCTGGAAACACTCGGATACGCCTTCACTGCGCTCATCGCCTCCCGCGGGAACGTCGGGCTAGCCGAGTTCGTCCTGCTGGTTCGCGGGTTCCTCTCCCCGGCTGGCCATGCAGCCTGGACCGCCCTCGTGACGGCAACACTCTGGCGCGAGCGCGTGCACCACGGCCACGCCGGACTCACGCGCGCCACCCCCGGTGCCTACCTCCTCGCTGTCGCACTGCACACGCTCTGGGATACATTCCAGATCATGAGCAGCGTTACCCGCGTCGACTGGCTGGGCATCGAAGTTCTGAGCGCTCTGGTCGCCCTGTCGAGCGTGACGTTGCTCGCGCGTCGGTACCGGGAAGCACGCCGTCAAGCGGTCGCGGCAGCCAGTGCCATGAGCGGGTCCCAGCGGAACGGATCGCCTTCGTAGACAGTGCTCCGGGCCAGACACTGTTCCACCAGCGCTGCGACATCGTAGGCCTGCTCGGCTGCCTCAGCCTGCTCGAGCGAGACACGCGTGGCCGGATGCAAGGGAACGAACACTGTGCAACAGTCGTCGTCGGGAACGCGGGAGATCGGTTCGGTCCCGATCCGCACCGCCTCGGCGATGATCTCGTCCTTGTTGTTCCCTACTAGCGGGCGCAAGAGCGGCAGATCGGTTACCGCGCCGATCGCCCGCATGTTCTCCAGTGTCTGCGACGCGACCTGCCCGAGGCTCTCGCCGGTCACGATCGCGCCTGCCCCCTCTTCGTGTGCGATCGCGGTGGCGATGCGCAGCATGAGGCGCCGGTAGAGGACGACCCGGAGCGACGGTTCGGCAGCCAGCGCGATCTCCCGCTGCGCGTCGCCGATCGGGACCACGATCAGGCGATTCTTGGGCGGCTGGTAGCGCGAGAGATGCCTTGCGAGTTCGACCGCCTTTTCGATGGAAACCGGCCGGACGTAGGGGTAGGCGTGGAAGTGCACGAACGTGACGAAGCAGCCCCGCTTCATGAGCCGGTAGGCCGCGACCGGAGAGTCGAAGCCCCCGGACAACAGCGCGACGACCCGCCCGCTGACGCCGATCGGGAGTCCACCCGGGCCAGGGAGCGCATCGCCGCTCACCAACGCGCGGTCGTACAACACTTCCACGGTATAGGTCACGTCGGGTTCGCTGAGATCGACTGGTGCGCCCGTCCGCTTCTGGACGAGGCGTCCCAACTCGCGCTCCAACTCCGGCGAAGTGAGCGGGAAGCTCTTGTTGGTGCGCTTGACGCGGATGCGAAAACTCCCCTGCGGCGGGCCATAGCGGTCGAGGAGCTCGTGGAGACCCCGTTCCATCGCTTCGACCGTCAAGGCGGTCTCCAGCCCCAGCGAGAAGTTGGCCACTCCGAAGACCCACCGCAGCCGCTCGCTGACTTCCGGCCACGCCGCGGGATCCGTCAGGCGGACGATGAAGCGCAGCGCACGCTCCTGGATGCGCGAGACCGGCAGGTCGCGCAGTGCGTACGACAGGTTCTCGTACAGCGCTCGCTTGAAGAAGGGTCGGTTCTGTCTTTTGAGCGCGAGTTCGTGCACGCGGACGATCACGAGCGGGGTGAATCGCTCGCTCATGTTCCACCTCCCGCTCGCAGCGCATCGCCGTCTCGCCAGGCGTCGAGCCGGTCAGTTCGCGCTGATCCGCGCTCCGACCAGTTCGATGAGTTCCTCGTCCTCCGGAAAGCGCTTCTGAGCCAGTTTGGAGAAGACCAACTCCCCGTCCACCGTGACCTCGAAACGCCCACCCGACGAGGGGACCAAGGCGATCTCACCGATCTGAAGTTCGTACTTGTCCAAAAGCAACTCCACCGCACGGGTGGCTCGTCCACGATATCCTCAGCTCGTGCAGTATTCGATCCGAATCCGATGCTCCACGGTCGACCCCCGCTTGGCTTCTGTCCCCACGATCCGTCGACGCTCGCTGCTCGGTGTGACGGACCGTTCCCGCCATCCCTAGATTCCCCAGTATACCCCGGCCGCGCTCGTTGGGGAGATGCTCGCTCGTCTCAGCACGATGCGCCAGGCTCCTCGGCTCCAGACCACGCCCACCGCTCAGCGACACCCACGCGGAGAATCGTCACACCGCAGTTGCTCGACCCTCTCTCTTCCGCGGGCCTCCGAACGAACCATCGGCGCGAGCGCCGGGCCGCGCCGACTGACAGCGTCATGCGCGTCAGCACCGGTGACTGACGCGCATCGGATCGCTGCTCGGCACACCGGCCCAGCGAGGCGCGCATCATGACGACCGCTCCGCTGTCGGTCCGGAGGGAACGCCTCGCGCTACCCACCGAGCCGATCGTCCTCATCCGCGACTGTAACTCGGTACCGCGCAGGCTTGTGCCCCGACCGGGTCGAGCGTGGCGCAATTCACCGCCCGTTCTGCCTCGGCGGCCACGGCCACGTCCACCGTCACGATGACTTCGCTGCCCGGCTGCGGGGGAGGGCCACTACACTGGAACGCTTTCTCGCTCGTACCACAGCTCCAAGCGGCCACGTTCAGACGGACCGCGCCGCTCAGGCTCATCCCAGCGGGCAAGACATCGACCACCACGAACTCCGGCCAGCGCACCGTGCACGCCTCCGGGCCAGCGTTGCGGACCCGGATGGTCATCGTCGCGCTTCCCGACTGTCCTCCTATGATCGGTCCACCGAGGCGGATCGCCTTCTCGAAACCGAAGAGGCAGGCGACCGGACTCGGCGTGGGCGCAACAGGTGGCGTAGGGACAGGTCCGAGCGTGACGCAGCGCGCGTCGTTGGCCGGATCAGCGTCACCCGCGACTGAAACGAGCGCGCAGTTTTCGGCCGCACTGCCTGGCTCACCGCTGACCGTGAACGTGAAGGTCGCACGGTAGCCAGGCGGGAGGGGCTCACCAGCCCGGCAGGTCGTGCCGTCGCATTGCCACGCCCCCGTACCGCCCGTCTCGACGATGCGGATCGTCGACTCCTGCTGGAATCCCGCCGGCAGCGGATCACTGACCAAAGCACCAGTCGGGCAGACCGCTGTCCCGCGCTGCTGCACCGTGAGGGTCACGATGACTGCGGTCCCAGTAGCCAGCGGTGAGACCGCCTTGTCCAAGGCGAGATCGCAGGTTCCGACCGGAGTCGGCGTCTCACCCGGTGCCCCCACGACCGGCCTGGTCGGGATGGGGGTGCCGGCGGACAGAGCGGGAGGAGTTGGCCGGCTCGCGACCGTCGGCGCGGGCCGCACGGTGACGGTCGGCACGAGTGCCGGTGTCGCCTCGGCGGTTGCTGTCTCCGACGGCGCAGTCGGGCTCGACGCGACCGCCGTCGGGCTCGCCTCGATGGCCGGCGCTGCAACGGGGGAAGGGCTGGCGGGAGCCACCGGAGAGGGGGGCGCACCGCGCTCGGCGAGCGGGCTCGGGGTCACCAGCGGAACGAGCGTTCCCTCACAGGCAGCGAGGAGCCAGGCCACCGCGACCAGTACGATCACCGCAGTCGTCGATCGGCACTCCGCACAAGTGGTCGTCCGCATCGTCTCGCTCCTGCGCTGCGGCCGCTCGCTCGACCGCAACGCATACGCCTAAGGATAGTACTGATCCCGTTGCCGACGGTGCGGAGTCAGCCGATCTCGAGGCTAGCTCCGCACCGACTGAGCGTTTGTGAACGTGACCGCGCGGTCACTGCACGGTGACACAGTAGTAATTATTGTTGATATTGACGTCTGCACTCTGCGGTACGGTCACCCGCACGCAGTTGGTGGCTGGCTTCTGATTCACCGTCGCCGTGAAGCTGAACTGTGCGACGTAGCCAGGCGGGATCGGATTCTGGGCCGTGCAGGCGAAGCCGACACAGTTCCACGAGACCGTCCCACCCGTCTGGGTGATCGTCAGTGGTCCACTCAGCGTGATGTTGGGATCTGGGTAATCGATCGCTTGGGTACCAGCTGGACACGGGCCACTCCCCACGTTCGACACCACGACGACGACCGTATAGACGGTCGGCTGTCCGGTCGGCTGCATCACCTTGTCGACGGCCATGTCGCAGGCTGCCGGCGGCGTAGGGGTGGGAACCGGCGTCGGGGTCACGGTGGGCGTCGGTGTGGGGGTGAGGGTCGGCGTCGGCGTTGAACTCGGCGTTGCGGTCGGAGTCGGTGTAGGCGTTGGACTCGGCGTTGCGGTCGGAGTCGGTGTAGGCGTTGGACTCGGCGTCGCGGTCGGAGTCGGTGTAGGCGTCGGGCTCGGCGTCGGCCAGCACTCGTCACCGGGGATGCACGTGGGATTGCCGCCCACGACGATCGTCCCGACCGGAGAAGGCTTGGGTGTCGGGGGTGTCGGAGTGGACTTCGGCTTTCCGAGCAGCGACCCGCTGCACGCGCCGAGCACGAGCGCAGCTGCCACCACGAGTACCAGCAGGATTCGGAACCGCTGTCGCATGATCATGACCTCCCTCTCTCCAGGCAGAGCGTCCTGCGCTCGCCCAGCACCACGTGTCGCACCGGCACGGTCCGACTGATGCGAGACGCCAACCTGACCAGCTGTCCGGCCCGTTGCTGGTGCGACCTCGGATCAGAAGCGCAACCTTCGGCCTTCTGCCTGCTGGCTGCGCTTCTCACGGCACCGTCTCGCACCAGCTGTCGTTGGCCGCGTTCGCGTCCGCACCGTTCGCGACCGTCGCGCAGAGCTGTGCTGATCCACCCGACAACGTCGCCATCGTCTGGAAGCCGACCTGGTACATGGTGCCGGGCGGGTTACCGGGGATCGTCCCCGCCGCGGTGCAGGTCGCTCCGCTGCAACTCCAGCTGGCCGTCCCGTTGTACTCGTAGGCCAACCCCAGCGGGCCGAAGCTCAGCGCACCGCTCGGCGAAACGCTCAGGCTGAGCGTCGTCGGCGCCGGGCAACTCGCCCCTCCCACACTGTTCAGTCCGATGCTGACCTGGTATTTGCCTGGTATCGTCTCGAGGAGACCGATGTTGACTGCGAGATCGCACCCCGCTGTCGTTGTCGGCGGGGTATCGTCGCCCGGAGTCGGTGTCGCTGTCGGTGTGGGCGTCGGTGTGGAGGTCGGGGTCGGCGTCGGCGTTGGACTCGGCGTCGCGGTCGGAGTCGGTGTGGGTGCTGGTGTCGGACTCGGCGTCGGCGTTGACGTCGGCGTCACCGTCGGGGACGACGAGGACGATGACGAGACCGGTGAGAGCAGTCCCGAACTCACGGCGGGTGGCGTAGCCGCGCTCGCTGGCTGCACCGTGGCGACCTGCGGTGGCGAGACAGTGCTGCTACCGGACTCGGATGGGGTCCCCGTCGTGGCTGGCTGAGCTGTCATGGGCACCGCAGTCGCTGGTACCGGCGTCGCCGGAGTGCCACAGGCACCCCAGGCCAGTGCGCCGGCTGTCACAATGATGGCGAGCCATCGCCCGCTGCGGAGCATGCTGATCTATCCTCCTTTCGTTTTCTGTCGTGCCGGCGCACCTGCCGGATACGTCGTCACGCTCACCCTGCACGGGACCGGATCACGCTCGTTTCGACAGTTCTTCCCCCTTTCCGCTCGCAAAACACTGACCGGGTGCTCATCCCATACAACGAACGAGCACCCGGTCCGGTTACACCGCATCGCTCAGCGACAGACGAGCACCACCGCCTGCCGTGCCGAGCGAGCGACCTGCCGCTGTACTGGCCCCTGTCCGAGCAGCTCTTCCCCATCCCAGCTGACCGCTGCGAGATCGGCCAGGATCCGGATCCGTACCGGTATGCCGGCGAGCCGTAGCGTCGCCTCGCGCTCGCTCACCTGGACCTCGATTTCACCGGCCGGAAGCCGGAAGCTCGCCGGCTGCCCCGGAGCCAGGAGGCTCGGCACCCCGAGCGCACGACTAGCCAGCGCCGCCGGTCCCGCCAGGCGCAGCTCGAGCGGCGGACAATTGCGGGTCTCCACCGCCACTGGCGCGGTACCCCAACTCAGGTAGGCCCAGCCTGCCGAGACGAGCACCACCATCCCCGCCACCAGACCCGCGAGTGCTTTCCCCCAGGCCGACTGCCGGAGCCATTCCTGCAGCTTCTGCACGGGGTGCGGTGCCGAAGCAGGTGTCGCCAGCGCCTGCTCGAGCGGCTGGCGGATCTTTTCCCGGATCTCTGGCGCCGGCAGGATCGGCGCCAGCGCTGGAAGGAGATCGACTGCGCTGATGGCCCGGCGGTTGCGCTGACAGATCTCGCACTGGTCGACATGGCGCGCCACCGCGCGCCGGAGTTCGGGCGTCAACCCCAGCGGCAGCACGACGCCTTCCAACAGGCGCGCCAATTCAGGGCAGTCCTCGCGCCCGCGGCGAGCCAGCAGGAGAACCGTGAAGCTCTCCTCCAGCGCATCGCGTACCCGGCTGAGACGGGTGTTGATCGCACCTCGCCGGACACCGACGACGCGGGCAACCTCGGCCGACGTGAGGTCATGCCGCAGCGCCAGTTCCAGGATGGTGTAATCACTGGGCGGCAACCCGCGCGCCGCCTGCCAGACCAGCTCAGCCAGCTCGCGTCGACGGGCCGTCTCCTCTGGTTCAGCCTCGGGTCCACTGGCTGGGAGCTCCGGCTCCCACTCCTCCCCCTCCGGGGAAGGGAGCTGCGAAAACGCAGTCGTGCGTTGGCGCCGCTGGTAGTCGATGACGGTGTTGCGCGCGATGGTGAAGAGCCAGGCGCGCAGCGAGCCTTGGACGTGGCGAGCCCGCAGCCCTTGCATCGCCTTGAGGAACGTCTCCTGAGTGAGGTCAGCTGCCGCCTCCCGATCGCGCACCAGGCGCGCGACGAAGTCGTAGACCCGGTCGACGTAGCGCTCGTAGAGCAGCGCGAACGCCTCGCGGTCCCCCGCCCGGAACCGCGCGACGAGCTCGTCGTCGGTGAAGATAGGTCGCGCCTTCATTGCACCTCGGTCACGACCTGCAAGTACGCTGACCGTCCAGGCAGGTCACCGATAGAACGGGCTGCAGCTCAGAAGAGAACCGACAAGAGCTGAGCAAACGCACGGGTGAGCGCATCTTCCGGGACTTTCAACGGGTAGACCCCACCGAATCGTCGAACAACTGCCCCGACCGCGGACATTGGATTCGGCCAGAACGGGGCAAACTCTTTAGCTATTTCTGACCAAGTAGAGTATGAGTTAATACATGAGTCGATGTTCCGCCTACTCTTTATCCGTATCACTGCTCGCACCCCAAGTATCAGGCGCTGTACCGCCTCATCACGAACCGAAGACAGGTCGACCCGCTGGATTATGAGGTAACAAGCGTTTGGATAACGACTACAGAGAGCGCAAAACTGCTCCATCTTGAGATACGGCATGAGAGCGCCCACTATCAAGGAGAGATGTTGCTGAGCGTGCGAAAGATCATCAATATCTCCAGGCATTAGCACACAGATAGTACTATCCAGCAAACTGTTGGCTCTCTCATTACCTTTCTCAATAAGCTTCAGAATGAGAGCACGTACTTCAGGATTTTGGAGTACCGTATCGACCGAATCATCCTCCCGATGGGTTCTGTCTCGTATGCAACGAACGACCAACTCCAAAACCGGGTGCCACAAGTCCAAAGGGAGTGCGTCGTTTTCCAGAAGCCTGCCCACGCACCTGATGATATGCAGTCGTGCCTCCTGGACGGCTCCCCGATCATGCGCAAGCACTGCCTCCACCAACTCTCGCCCGACTGCCGCGATAGATCCTTCTGGCCAACCATCCAGGCACGTGGCAAGAACGGCATCTCGCTCCGATAAAGCTAACGTCACTTGCCACCACTGCGCGACGGCACTGTTCAACGAACTGGTGTCACCGCCACCTCGATGGACCTCGACGCTGCGAAGAAGCAATTCGACCCACAGATCCATAAGAACGGTTGCGTCGCCACTCCGTTGCAAATGTGCAACAAGTCTGATCGCTGCGCTCAAGAGACGACTGTCACGGCTGCCGTTCTCCAGTTCAGCCCGCACGAGGAGGAGCGCCTGCCCTAGCGTCTCAGGCGAGAGATCCTCCGCCCGAGTAGCGATCCAGTCCAAAACGTGTGAACTCAACCGCGAGTCGAGAAGGCCGGCCGCTGCCTCAAGAACACGTTGGACCACCCGCGAGCTGCCTTGATCACCTGCCTGCTTTAGGCTCTCCTCTGCCCATCGCAGGAGCAACCCAGGGCTCTGTGGCCACCACTCCGCCCGCAACCCATGAGGCACTAGTACCCGCAACAGTTCCGATGGTAAAGGCTGTGCAACGCTGTACTGCTCGAGTTCGGTCAAAAACCGCCGGACTGCTTCCTTCTCACCTCCCCATGTCTCCAACCAGACCTGCACGATCGCCAGCCGGAGAGCGATCGGCCAGCCGCTCTCTGCCACGTACCGGCTAACGATTCCCCCAGCGATCCCAGGCGGCAGGACGCTCGAGAGGAACCGCTTCCATCTCGCCACTTCCTCCTCGAGCATTGTGGCCGACGCCGCTTTCGTGGCCAACACGGCCAGAAGACGAAAAACGTTCTGCGCGGAGAGCGTCTGCCCACCCTCTAAGCTCCTGAACACAGCAGGTAGCAGATATGCGAGTCGCTCGCGGAGCGTCTCGAGGTCGTAATCAGCTTCAGCCTCCAGTCCTCTTCTGAGAGCATCCCATGATGACTCGATATCTCCCGAGAGGAGCGCGAGCCGTGCAGCAACGCACCCAGCCTCGAGGTACGGAATTCGGCGGAACTTCTGATGCAGCTCCTTCAGCGAATGCCGCTCCAGCCAGCCAGCAACCACAGCACGACGCGGAGCATGCACCAGCCACGCTGAGAGAACTCCTCGCCACCGCCCATCGGCGGAAAGCGAGCTGACACTCAATCGTCGAAGGACACCGAGCCACTTCTCGATGTCCGCAACACCCGTTTTGCCGAGCTCGATCACTGCCAGGGCGACCTCCGGATCCGCGAAAGCACCCCGCCCCGGATTCGAGAGAACGTCCCAGGCTACTGGCCGCAAGTCGCCCAGCGCATCATCGGCAATCGCACGCAGAACGTGCGGGAGATCCTCGAGGGCTGCAGCAATCTCCGGATCACGACTGACTGACAACCGCCAGAAGCGCTGTAACACAGGATACGCAGACAAGTTGCCCGACCGAGTCACCGCCGCCAGACTGACGGCAAAAACCGCTGGGCGACTGTCGAGAATCATCCTCGCTTGCCGGTCTTCGTCGAGGAGTACCTCCCAGACACTCGGATCGTCAGCAAGCGGCGACTGCGAGACCGTGTCCACCAGAGCGAGAGTCTGGTCTCGCTTGCCCTGGAGAAACCCTTCCAGTAGTCGCAGCCGCTCCTCCGCCGCGATTCCTGTGCCCAGATCGTCAACTATCCGCAAGAGCCGCTCGAGTCTGTCCGTAGTCACCCCCGGACAACGAGCGGCGAGCAGATGCATGAGGAACTCGCCCTGCTGACGAGAACGTTGCGCGCCTAGCCCGAGGAGCCAAGTTACCGCTCGTGTACCCAGTGCTGAGCTCGCCCAGCCAGAACCAGATGCCTGGCCGAGTGCCTCAGCTACGACGGCAGCGGTCAAGTCACGATTCGTCCAGGAGGAATCTGCCCAGACGCTGTGCGTTGCCAGCTCTTCCAACCGTCGATAGTGATCTTGCGCAGCCAACCACAGAGCTAGGCAGGTTGGAATCCCCCGTCTCGCCACGCGCCCGTCATCGGAAAGAAACCGCAGTTCCTTGACGAACGCCTCAACATTCCACCTCGGAACACCAGCCCGATCGTACCAGACAGCGATTTCGTCGCTCGCTACCTCTAGCCGCCCTGTAAGATGCCGCGCGAGGAGAAGGGCAATCCGACACGCGTTTCCGGAATCCTGAGCCCTCTGCCAGCAGTGGTAGGCGGCCTCCAGCGCAGAACGACGGTCAAGGTCACTCACGTAGGCCGCCACTACCTCGTAGTGGCTCGCGGCATCTGCCCACATTCCGCTTTGCTCGTATAATGCAGCGAGTTGCCGTCGAGCCTGGATCTCGAGCTGGACTCGCTCTTTCCCGCTTGTAGCTTGCTGCCGTTCGAGCTGAACCAGCAACGCGCGGAGCTCGTCAATAGCTCCGCGAGTGTCACCATGGCGCGCACGCCACCTGGCTCGCGGCACTCGAACGCCCGGCGCACGTTCGACGACTCTCTCAGCCTCGCGGAAGAGAAGACGATCGATGAGAGCAACTGGGACCTGTTCCATGGGCAACCCCCGACCAGATCAGCTTGCTGCCTCGACCAAGCGCTCCGCCAAACGCGCGAGTTCCTCGGCCGGGATAGAGATCCAGCCACGGCATGCGGCGAGGAAGCGCACCACCAGCGCTGCACGATGGTCGGGTTCTTCAGTCAGCACACGATCCGTCCAGCCGAGCAGGTAGCCACCGATCTCTCGTCCGGTCGAACGCTCGAGTTCGACGAGTTCGGCCAACCGGTCGAGCGCCGTTTCCGCTGGCCAGGTATCCAATTGACGCTCAAGTTCTGCCAGGAGTTGACCGAGATCCGACCCCAACCGAACGACCCGGTTCCTCCGGGCGCTGAGATCCGATGAGAAGGAACCATCGGGCACACACCGACTGCAGCCGAGGCAATTTCCACCGACGACGGTTTCCCCGGTGTCGAGATAACCGAGTACCACTGAACGGAGACAAGGAAGTTCGCCGGAACGCGGCTGCCAGCGACCGTTCACACGCTCCACACCGACGTACTCGGACAAGAGTCGATGGTAAGCCTCCCAATCGTGCTGCTTCCGCTGTTCCAGACGCTGGATCAACTCCTCGATGGCTTGCTGCAGTATCTCCGGTTGAAGGAAAGCCGACCCGAGTCGGACTTCCCAGCCACGTCTCGGCGCAGCTTCACGCCAACCGAACCAGTCAGTTAAGCTGGGAGCATTCCGCTTCGCCCTGTTGGCACGCCATTGGGCTTCCTCTCGAGAAGCTCGCTTTACTGCACCAGCATAGGAAAGCCAATCGTCGAGGCGCCATTTTCCTGAAGCTGGACCACGACACGGAACAATGGCAAGGAAATCGAGAACCCCGCTTTCCCAAACAGTGCCAGCATGCACACCACCCATCGCGTCGCGGTTATCCACCCTCCGATACTCCCCCTCGGAATACTTGATATCGGTAAGCAGACCGTACGCTTCACGGAGCGAGCATCCGAGGAGATCAGCCAGCTCCCGGAGGTCGAACCACTCACGTTGCAACATTTCTCGCAGGATTACTCTGAATCTGCGAGCGCCAGTCCAGCGCTCCTCCAATTCCCGTAGCGATCGTGCGAATCCGTATGTCCCCGTGAACAGGCGGTCGATCGCCACCTTGAGTTGCGGTCGATGAATGCGCGATGCGAGTTCGTGAGCGGACTCGACAAACGTCAGGACCGTATTTCCCACGGGGATCACATTCGACTGCATGACTTGCAGGATGCGATCGATGTAACGTAGCTGGTGCGCATACTTGTGTCCTCTGTCGAGCACTGTCTTGTGTTCCTCTAACTCATCTGGATACTGGTGACGCTTGGGTGGCTTCGTCCAGCCGAATCCTCGCGCCTCGAAGAAAGCGATAACTTCGTCTCCCGTAAAGTAGATCGTCCCGGCCTTCCCCGGTTTCAGTTGGCTGAGGAACAGAGCCATGAGCTGCAAGGCCTGCGGATCGGCGTAGCGCTGCTCGATGAAAAATCGCTGAATATCATAGTCCGATAGGTTATCAAACTCCGCCTGTTGCGAGTCGTCAGTGTCTCGGGCCTCGACGCGATCGGCTAAGTCGGTTGCGAAGAGCAGCACGACCGTCGCAAGCCCCCCATCCCGGCCAGCACGACCAGCCTCCTGCCAGTAAGCTTCCAACGTGGAGGGTGGTGTCCGGTGGAGGATCAAGCGCACGTTCGGCTTGTCGATTCCCATCCCGAAGCCTTTGGTTGCGACCATGACGCGGTGTTTGTCCGAGACGAACAGGCGCTGCTGCTCACGCCGTGTTCGCCCGATGAGCGTCGCGAGTCGAGACTGCTCATTACTCGCATCGTCATCAACTGCGCCTTCGCCTTCGCTACGCTCTTCCTCCATACGGCCATGGTAAACCGAAACCGGCATGTTCAATTGCGCCTGTAACCAGAGTGCAAAGTCCGCGACGCGAGAACTCTGAGGGTTCGGTCGTGCCGTACCGAGTTCCCCCGTATGGGGCAGAAAGACGATCGCCGCACCCGGAACTCCACCCTCCGCATTCCGATGCTGAAGATCCGACAAGTAACGAACGACCAGTTCCGCCTTCGTCTGGTGGTCCGGTACCAGCTGCACGACGAGGTTGAGCTCAGGCCGGTTGGCCGCATCGACCAGGACATCGCCACCCTCCTCGACCGGCCGCGGATCGAGCCCAAGTTCAGTGCAGATATCCTCTCGCACGCGCCGACTGGCGGTCGCTGTCAACGCCAAGAGCACCGGGTGGAGTCCGCGTTGACGCAAGCGGCGCACGATATTCAAATATGCCGGCCGGAAGTCGTGTCCCCACTGGCTGATGCAATGAGCTTCGTCGAAGGCCAGATAACGGAGCCCACCGGGTACCCGTCGATCCGCGTCTCGGAGAGCCTCGATCACCCAGTCTCGTTCCAGTTGTTCCGGCGTAACGTAGACCAGCTTATAGTATCCTTGCCGGACGCGCTGGAGGCGGAGTTCGCGCTCGCGGTACGGAACGTCGCTGTTGAGGTACGTCGCAAGAAGATCGAGGCCGTAGCGGTCACGGATCCTCTGTTCGTACTGATCCTGCATCAAGGACTTGAGCGGCGAGACGACGACCGTAAAACCGGGCATCAACATAGCTGGGAGAATGTAACACTCGCTCTTCCCCGAGCCGGTCGCAGCGATAGCGAGCGTCGACCGGCCAGCCAGCACGCGCTGGAGCACGACCCGCTGGAAAGGCCGTAAGCGCGGGAAACCGAAGAACCGGCACGCTATCTCGTCGAGTGCCTCGAGTGCTTCTTCGGACGGCTGCCAATGTTCGTCCCGCCGGCCAGTCTCCTTGACGAGCATCCGACGGCATTCCAGACTCTCCACGACCGTGTCATCGCATGGGACAAGCCGAACCCTATCCGGGGGCTCCGGGCGGACGACGACCCGGCTGATCCGGAGCAATTCCCCATAGCGTGGACGCCCCTGGATGTACCACCAATAGTCTTCCAACGCTATTCCCGTTAGGCTATCTTGACTACTTCCAGGACAGAGCTTGAGACACTCGATGCTCTTATCCACAAAGGCCCCGACAGCCCGAGCCTGAAATTGCTCGACGACTCCACCAGCCTCGAATTGCCAGGTCTTCCGGGTTACGCCCCCGAGCGGTCGGTCGCCCTCCGACCGCTCCAAGAGCACATACGACCACGAGAGCAACTCATTCTCGAACTCGTCGTAGCGATTGTCCCGCTTCTTTTCACAAGCTTGCCGGTAGGCAGCCGTACGTTCGACGATCGCTTGCCACAGTTGGGGCTGCAACAAAGCTTCCCGACGGAACGCCCAGCAGCGATCACAAGTCGCCGGTAACTCCCTTCCGAACTCTTGTCCACACGGCCCCAAGTTCAGCCAGCCACGTGCACTCTGCAGGAACGACCGGCGCCAGCGAGCGAGCCCGCCTGCGTCTACCGGCTTGCCTGACTCCAGCACGAGTGCAACCGCACCGGGAAGCGCTGCAGACAAGATGTGATCAAGTACATGCTCGACACCGGCGTCGCGCAGTTCACATAGGACATAACTCGCCACGATGACCGTACTCTGGCTGGACAAATCGCAGGCCCGCGACCACTGGGCGGGATCGGTGAGATCGACCCGTTCCCAGCGACCACTCCGAGCCGCCTGGACGACCGCCTCGGTCCAGGCTTGCGCTCGCACACTTGGCTCCCGATCATCGTAGCCTGTTCTTTCCCTCTGCCACCGCTCTATTTCGTCGGCAAGCGCCGTCGTCACCCGCCTCGCGAACCCGAGCGCCTCGTCGCTGCGATCAATACCGACAAACGCAATTTGCGGCGGCTCGTCTGGAGCCCCCCAGAAGCGGCTGGCTGCACCCCAGAGGAGAACGAAATCGAAAAAGGCGAGCGCCGACGTACCCGGGCCGACTCCGATGTCGAGCACTTTGAGCTGCCGGGGGAGCTTGCCGAGCCGAATCAGTTCAGTGAGAAGCAGCTGGAGTTTCGGTGCATGTACGGTGGTGTAATAGCCGAGATACGTCTCAAGAAATGTGCCGCGATAGGTGTTCTCTTCGGAAAACGGCTTCTTTCGGGAACTGAAATCGTCATAGGTCTCAGCGAGTTCTGCCAACTTTCGCTCAGCTACGTGCGACGCGAGTATCGCGCGTATGGACTCTGCCCGGCGCCGGTCATCGGGACTTTCACCGAACAACACCCGGAGCTGAGTTGCCTCGATCAGTGGAGACAGCCGAAACCGTCGGCCCGGCACCAAAATCGACTCCAGAGTGTCAGCGATCTGCTCAATCATCGCCTCGCCTCGCGGGGTACACCTGGTGACGCAGACTCCTACCTCGCCGCACTGGATGCTGATGAGCTTGTGAGCGACTCCTCAGTGCTTCGACGCGTAATAGCGATGATTCGGGTTCGCATAACAATAAATGCAGGCATATCCACATTCTTGCCACTCGTAATCACCGATATCGATGTGCTGATGACATCCACAGGCAGTACGAGTCGCGAATCGGCGATCGCTCGCTGCGCTGCCCTGAGAGGATCCCACGAGCGAACACCGGTCGATACAGGAGGCAGCGGAGATACGGAGGTCGGCAAAACCTTTCTCGCCACTCTCCGCGCATGTCTGGACGGTGATACGGTAACGGCGAGCGATACTTACCATAGACCGGGCGATCTGCTGAATCTCTTGTCGCCCTGGCTCGCGCAACACCCTTCCAGGTTGGTAAATACGCATCCGTCTCAGGAATTTCTTGTAGTGATCGACAATACTCGTTACACATGTGGTGATGCCTATCTCCCGGCAAACACTGCACATTTGCTTAAAAAATTCGGCATCCCAAGAACTCTTCGGTTCCTCCCCCTCGTACCAGAAGACCAGCGGATCATAACGCCAGGTAATGGGGAGTCTGTCTCCACCAGCAGACCGGCGGCCTCGATCGCGAGCAAGCTGAGCTAACTCCTGCAACTGACGGATCGCATCGTTCAAGGGTGGGACATCTGGCTCGAGCCATTGGAGGTCGTCGCGTCGCGGGTTGATCGTGAAGTGGAAGTGTTGCGGTATATCCTTCCAGTACCGATCGATGCGATCGGCGCAACGAAGGTAGACAGCGTAGTTCTTCGACCACCAAACGACCCCGAGGATATCTTGGCTTCGCAACGAGACGTGAGTCGTCAGCCTCGCAACCTGGGCATCTTTCTCCTCCGGCCAGGGGGCGGTCTCGAATGCCCAATCGAGCTTGCGACGCCCAGCGATTCGTCCGGGCCGACCCGGATAAGCGTCCGGTACATGGTCCGCAACGATCTTGAGCAAAGCTCGCGTCAACATCGGATTCGGGACATCGACCCAGCCGATCTCGATCCGTTCCAGAAGCCAGGGCAGGTAGAACGCCGGAATGTCGGTTCGCTTGCTGATGGAGAGCAGCCGTTTACCCTTGGGCAAACCGTGTCCAGTACGGCCATGAGGACAAGGCAATGAAAACTCCGGCTCCAGTTGCGATCCCTTCCAGTACGATGTCTGGTGCCACTCTCGATCCATCGGCAACTCCTTGTCCTACCTGAGGCGTGTTTAGCATAACGGTCGCTGCTGCAGACTGTCAAGACTCGCGCAGTCCCGTCAAGAAGCGTGGCCCGAGCTATCCCAGCCCAGCGAGCGACGATCCTCATATTCCAAGCTAGGTTTTTAAGTATTCGCCCTCGGTCGACCACAGCGTTCAGAAGCGCTATCCTTGCCCATTCGGGAAGTGCGTGGCACGTGCGCGCCGTGGCGCCGGAGGTGGAGGACAGCGACCATGCGGGTGATGAAGTTCGGCGGAACCTCGGTCGGCAATGCCGTCGCGATCGATCGCACGGCACGGATCATCGCCGACGCCTATCGCGGTGACGGCCGCCTCGTCGCCGTCGTCTCTGCCATGAGCGGCGTCACCAACCAGCTCATCGCGGCCGCTCAAGCTGCAGCCGAGGGAGACGAGCAGGCAGCAGCGAGGCTCCAACAGGAACTCGTCGAGCGACATCGCGGGGCGGCCGCGGAACTGATCCCGACCGCAGCGCGTCTGGAGGCGACGGTGAGCCGCCTGACCGAACTCGCCACCCGTTGTGCGCGCCTCGTCGAGTCGGTCCACGTACTCCGCGACCTCTCGCCGCGTGCTCAGGACTGGATCGTCTCCTTCGGCGAGCGGATGAGTGCAGTCCTCATAGCAGCTGTCCTCGAGGAACGCGGTATCCCAGCCGTGCCGGTCGACAGCGACAAGGTCATCGTGACCGATGACCACTTCGGGAGCGCCAACCCGTTGCTCGACGAAACCCGGGCGCGCGCCGAGGCGATCCTCGTCCCGCTTCTCGAAGCTGGCAAGCTGCCCGTCGTCACCGGCTTCTTCGGTGCCACGCCGAAGGGTGCGGTCACCACGCTCGGCCGCGGCGGGTCCGACTTCTCCGCCTCGATCCTCGCTCACGCGCTCGACGCCGACGAGGTGTGGATCTGGACCGACGTCGATGGCGTCATGACGGCTGATCCGCGACTCGTCCCCAGTGCGCGCACGCTTCCCGCGATCTCCTTTGCCGAGGCGACCGAACTCGCCTACTTCGGCGCCAAGGTGATCCACCCGCGCACCATGCAACCGGCTGCCGAGCGTGGCATTCCGATCTGGATCAAGAACACCTTCAACCCGGAGCACCCGGGCACACGCATCGGCCCGGACACCAGCTCGAACGGTTCGGTGGTCAAGGCGATCACCGCGATTCCCGGCGTGAGCGTCATCACCGTCGAGGGATCCGGCTTCCTCAGCGTCGCCGACGTCACTGCCCGCGTCTTCGAGACCGTCGGCCGGACTGGCGTCAATGTCTTTATGGTCTTCCAGGCGTCGTCCCAGCACAGCCTGGGTTTCGTCGTCCGCCGGACCGACGCCAGCAAGGTGCTGCGCGCGCTCGAGCGCGAGTTCGAACTCGATCTCCTCAAGGGACGCGTCGCACGCCTCTGGGAAGAACCCGGTATGGCCATCGTCGCCGTCGTCGGTGCCGGGATGCGCGGGACACCCGGTGTCGCCGGCCGCGTCTTCGGGACCCTCGGCCAACATCGCATCAACATCGTCGCCATCGCGCAAGGGTCATCGGAACTCAACATTTCGTTCGTGATCCGCGAAGACGAGGTCGCACGCGCCGTTCCAGCGATTCACGACGCGTTCGGGCTCGGGGGATCAGCTGGCGAACGCTCGGCTGGTTCCTGATGCCGGCACGCGCGACGGGAGCGCTCGCTGCGCAACGTCCAGAGCGATATCGCCAGGATCACGAGCGGTAACACCACGAATCCGATCAGAAAGATGAGCGTGCCCAGATTCATCCACTCGATCGTCACATCTCCTCGCTGGCTGTGCGACGCCGGTCATCCGGCACCGCCCCCTCCCTGCACGGCAGGAAGGATAGCCAAAGCCGCTCGCTCGCGACGAGGCTGGTACCACCTGATCGCTCGGCCGAGCTCCTTCACGGACTGCGCCCAAAGCAGTTCCACGACCGGGTCCCGACGAGGCGCACCGGGGCGTGCCTGTGCTGCCT
>Ga0272447_1000505_pt1 | contig 29270 bp, 27 predicted proteins | sample YNPCB0133_FD_194589 | JGI IMG/M metagenome (GOLD analysis project Ga0272447, IMG submission 194589) | Hot spring microbial mat communities from Yellowstone National Park, WY, United States - YNP-CB-013-3 | ecosystem: Environmental > Aquatic > Thermal springs > Hot (42-90C) > Sediment | place... | reverse complement strand
ATTTCGCGTTCGGCTTTCCGTGCCGGTCTCTTTTTCTTCGATGCCACTATGGCTGCGGCACGGGCGATCGCCCAGCGTCCCGAGGTGGAAACGCTCCGGCCCTACACTACGGCTGCCCTGCTCAGCGGCGAGGCTGCCCAACTGGCTCGCCAACAAGAAGATTTTGGTCCCTATTATATTCCTGGCCATGGGGATACCCTCTGGCTTTCCCTACGCACCTGGCCGTTTTATCGTGAATTGCTAACGCGCTTTGAAGGTCATCAAATCTATCCGCTGCCTAATGGGCAGTTTATGGTCGATGGTCAGCCTAGGCGCTTCTGCGTTATCCAGCAGGACTATTACTTTGTGCTGGGCGATAACCGCGATAACTCGCTTGATAGCCGAGCTTGGGGGTTGGTCCCCGCTGATCATGTAGTTGGCAAGGCCTTGCTGGTCTACTTCTCTTGGGATGCTGAACGTCACCGGCCGCGGTGGAAACGGTTGTTTCTTCCTGTACGCTGAGTGCGCAAATCGTGCACCTACTGCCGCGCACATTGCATCTGGAATGCAAGGCACGATTTTGGCTAAGGCTATGCCATAGCCTTAACCTCCAAATCCGTGCTATGCTTACTACTGCTTGGCCTACCCCAAGGCGAAGTGGCCGTAAACGGTGGGGTTTTTATCTGCTACTGCTCACCTGTTACCTGGTCTTGGTAGGGATTATTGTGGCTATTGGCCATCTGGGTTAGCCCTCAGCGTTGGGAAGCGCCTATGGCACTTTGGGCAGCGGCTGCGCGTAGGCGGTCGAAGTATTCCTGCTGTGGCGTTCCCGGGGGCACATCATAAGGATGCGCAGGCAACTCTACCAATTTGAGCACCGGATACTGTTTCTTAAAAATAAAAGGCTGCGGTCTTCCTACAGGATCCTCTCCAATGACCAGCACTGTGGTTCCCTGCTTTAGGATGCGACCGTTACGTGAGCCAATGCCCGTGCCTCCGGCTGTTGTCTTCCAAGGATCAGCCCAGTAGAATACCCACTTGGCATCGGCATCGATCAACCGTACGCATCCCCGACTGGTAGGGCCACCAGTTGGCATAGGGTACTGATGAACGTGAATGCCTCGCGCATCATGAAAATTAAACACCCAGTACATCTCCCAAGGCTCACCGGGAGGACTTAATGAAGAAATGCGGTACTCTTCTTTCCAATTAAAGTTGAAGCGGCCATTAGGCGTAGGGTTTTCTGGGGCACCCGTGTTGATGACTCCCCAGCGCACCAGTTTACCGTATTCGTAAGCTGCAAAAGCCTGTACGGTTTTGTCCATAATGAACAGCTTATCGAAGTCTCGTCCCCCCGGATAATAGCGGGGAAAAGGTGAATAGGCCCGAAAATCGAGGTCAAATCGATTGGGTATAACCAGCGTATCGCCAATGCTAAGGTTGCGAATCAGTACGCGGTTGAGCAGCTCAACCAGCCGAGCACGCTTCTGCCCTAGCTCTAAGTCTCCATCGCCAAGCTCTTTGTAGAGCGTGTTGCGGGCCAACACGCTATTCCCTGAACTGTGATGCAGGATGTAGTAGCGATATTGAACCTCAGGGATAGCATCGAGGTCGTCGTTCTGATTGTTTAAAATATCTTCCAAAGCAGTCTGGCTAATGTAGTCCTGCGCTTGTAGGGGTAAGGCCGTGCTTCCTATCAGTAGAATTCCTAGGAGAATAACAGGCCGCATTGCGCTTGCGTTATTGGTTAATCCTTAGGGGAGATCCTCTGACGATAAATGCTTCCTGGGGTTTCCGTAACCAGGGTCCAAAGGGTAACCCTTTAGCAACAAAGGGTATGCCGTGCTAAGCGTTAAGGCAATTTTAGACAGAAGGCACTAGAGTAAACCATCGGGCAAGCCAGCTCTGGGAGGCGGGTTTTTCAAAGCCATTTTGCCGTAGTGCTCCTAAAGTGGTAAGGGATAAGTCAAAGACTGGAGTCTCAGGAGTTATCTTTCTTTCAGCAATGAGTCGGCGAAACTGGCCTCGAGAGGTGTGTACAATTTGTCCAGAAGGGTCCCGATAAAAGACCAGAAGCGGCGAAAGCCATTGAATATCCAAGGCTTCTCCAACAGCATGAACCGCGCGGGTTGCAGCGTCGATACTGCAGCCGGAGATTTCTCCTGCTGCTACGTGACCGGCCAATAGTAAAAAGTGGTGGTGAAGGGTGCAAGCATGGCCCTGCACAGGCAGGCCATGCGCGTGCCAGGTATCTAAAAAAGGCTTAAGCTGGGTCAAAAGTGCCTGGGATGCTGCTTCAGAGAGCGTGTGGTGCGCAGCGAAAATCCACAGGCGGGCTTCATCAGGTAATTCCGAAAACAACATCATCGTTTTGACGCAGGTTAATTAGACACATGTGAGCGGAAGGTGGAATTAGTCCAAGGAAGCTTCGCCGTCGGTCGAAAGCTCCTGAATGCGAAGTTCGGCTGCTTGAAGTTGTGCCAGGCAGTAACGCGCCAGTTGCATGCCTTCTTCATAGGCCATGATCGAGGCTTCCAAGTCTAAACGACCATTTTCGAGAAGCTGGACGATTTTTTCCAGGCGTTCCAATGCGGCTTCAAACGAAAGGTTTGCATCTCCGGCCATTGACCTTCAAAGGTTGGGTTTTTTTCTTCAGCTTGGAAAGATAAAATGGGGTCATCTTTTAAGGAATACAAGAGGCTGTATGGATCTTAAGCTTCAAGGAAAAGTGGCTATAGTGACCGGAGCCAGTCGAGGCATTGGTCAGGGAATTGCGCGCAGTCTGGCTGCCGAGGGGTGTCGCTTAGTGCTTTGTGCACGCGGCGCCGAAGCCTTGCAGGCTACAAAGCAGGCTTTACAAGATCAGGGTGCTGAAGTCGAGGCGCTGGTTTTGGATATTACCCATCCTGAGGCTGGGGAGCGACTTGTAGCAACCGCGCTGGCGCGCTTTGGCCGCGTGGATATTCTTGTCGGCAATGCCGGCGGCAACCGGCGTGGACTGTTTGAAGAAACCACCGAAGCAGACTGGTCGGCGTTGATCGAGCTGAACTTGCGGGCGCACCTGCGGTGTGCCCGAGCCGTTATTCCAGTAATGAAACAACAAGGAGGAGGTGCAATCGTTTTTATTGCTTCGATTTTTGGACGTGAAGCGGGAGGATCCGGGCTTTCTATTTATAACACAACCAAGTCGGCCCTAATCAGCGCAGCCAAGATTCTGGCGTTGGAGCTGGCCCCTTATAACATACGGGTTAACACCGTAGCGCCAGGTTCCATTCGTTTTCCAGGAGGAAGCTGGGATCGTCGCATGCAGGAAGATCCGGAAGGCATGCAGCATTTTATTGCCCAAAACCTGCCCATGGGGCGCTTTGGTACGGTCGAAGAGATTGCTGATGTGGTTACGTTTCTGGTATCGGAACGGGCTAGCCTGATTACTGGTGCATGCCTAAACGTAGATGGCGGACAGTCGCGCTCACTCATCTAAATGCGACCACGCCGTAAGGCCTTCGGCCAGCAGACGCCCATCGGTGGGTCGCAAAAAGCGGTGACATAAACGGCCTTCGTCAAGCGGCCAACTTTGTATCGTTACAGGATCCCCTAAATAGGCTTCACTTCGGAAGGTAAGTTGAATCCGATGCAGCGCTTGCTCTCGGTAAGCTGTAGGCAAAGCATTGAGCAGCCAGGCAACGTAGCGGGTATTGTTGGCGTGGGCATTGAGGTCCAAGTCGCTATAGCTTACGCTAAAAGTTGTTTCCCCCAGCGACGGGGTAGAAGGGGGATCAGGTAGGGCTATTTCAAGGGCTTTAGGATGGGGAATCATGCCGCGTAAGTGCAGTACGGCTTCGGGAAGGCGAACAGGCCGACGGCGCTGGGGGTCAACCAATAGCCATATAGAGTACGCTTCGCTCAGCAGGTGCTGGGCGTTGTCGCGCAGGGTAAAAGCCCGAAAAGCTTTTAATCCCTGATGCCCACAAGGCCAGGTAGCAACGGTGACGGTCTCGGCCCAGGCAGGACGCCGGTAGAGGCAAACGTCTATGTGGTGGAGTACCCAAAAAACAGGTCTCCCGTCAACTTCAATGAAGGCAACCCCTAAGGCCTGGGCATGGTTACTGGCAGCCTCTTGCAGATAGCCAAATAAAAAAGGCAAGGCAAGCCGACCGTCGGGTGCTACTTCAAACGAGCGCACCCGAAACGATTCGTTCCATACCGAAGCTTCCATTGAGCTTAATGCGGTTTGCCTAAAAGTAGCATGTTGCATGCTTTGTATAAACCAAAAACGCGTGAACCCATGACGGAAGTAAAACGCGTAGCCCTGGTGACCGGTGGAGCTCAGGGCATCGGACGGGCAATTGTCGAGCGCCTGTTGCATGACGGCTGGTATGGAGCTAGCCTGGATTTGGATGGTGAAGCCAACGTGGAGCTGCAGGAAAATCTTGGTCTTACGGATAAGCTCTGCGTTCTTACCGGAGATGTAAGCCAGGAGGGAGAAGTCAACCAGGCGGTAGCCGAAGTCGTGGCAACTTTTGGCCAGCTGGATGCCCTGGTCAACAATGCAGGGATTGCGCATCCTTACCATGGCCCTTTGGAAACCTTACCGCTTGCGGTGTGGCAGCGCATATTGGCAGTAAACTTGACGGGGTGTTTTCTGTGTGCGCGGGCTGCCGCGCCCTATCTGCGACGCACACGCGGCGCTATCGTCAACATCGCTTCCACGCGGGCATTCCAGTCGGAACCGAACACAGAAGCTTATGCTGCCTCTAAAGGGGGCGTAGTAGCCCTCACGCATGCCCTGGCCATCAGTTTGGGCCCCGAGGTGCGGGTCAATGCCGTAGCCCCTGGATGGATCGATGTGCGTGCTTGGCAAAAACGCAGCCGCTGCCAGAGCGGTCCCTTACGTCCTATTGATCACGCACAGCACCCCGTAGGCCGGGTAGGGCGCCCTGAAGACGTAGCGGCCTTGGTGGCGTTCTTGCTTTCTGAAGAAGCCGGATTTATTACCGGACAAACCTTTATCGTCGACGGTGGCATGACGCGTAAGATGATATATGTCGAATAAGATCAAACCTATACACCAAAACGGCTCTCTGCATAAGATGGGCAGCAGAAGGTTTAGAAAGGTGCAAAGCAGCCGATAATTTTCCCAAGTCCTGCTCCCTGTGAAATCTATTGCGTATATGTCCGATCCCCAGGCCCCTGCACCTAAACTTCCTTTTGTGACGCCTTCAGTGGCGGCTTTTTCTGCTGAAAAGCCGTCTGGGTCAGAGGAATTTTCGATTCTCGATCTTACAGATCCTGTAGTGATTATGCTCCTATTTCAGGAGTTGGTTCGCGAAGAACAGGTCCGTGAGGCATGGGAGCGATGGCGCAAATCGAGAGACGGTCAACCTAAGCCTTTATGGCGCGTGCTGGTCGAGGTGGAGGGCGTTCAATCCTGGGAGTGTCTATGCTACGGCTGCAGAGGTATATGGCTTCCGTGTGGCTCGCATTCAGCGTGGGGAGGTGCTGGAGTTCTTGAAGAGCATTAAATCCCGATTTTCCAAAGAACAATGGGAATGGTTGGCTAAAGAGCAGGTGTTGCCTATTGGTCAGGATCAGGATCCAAAGCTGGAATACCCGCAATGGATTTTGGCCACGCATGATCCAACACGTCCCGACCTGCACCGACGCTTAGGGCAACTCGGGCTAAACCGCTTTGAACTGTGCTATGCGCCTAGCAACGTTATCGAGCAGCTTTTCCAAGAAGCGTTCTCGCGCAGCAACGAGTACCTGGAGCGGGTGCGCGAGGAAGCAGCCTTTAATCTGGGCACCAGCTACGACGCAGAAACCGAGCTGATCGACGAAGAGGCCCTAGAAGCCGAAATCAACCGCTCCAAGCTCATTAACCTTTTCGAGGCCACGCTGGTCGAAGCCGTCCGTCAAGGCGCCTCCGACATCCACATCTTCCCTAATCATGATCGTAAGGTTGAAATCCACTTCCGTATCGATGGTGAGCTAAACTGTTGGCACGTGGAGGATAAGGTTCATCCTGAAGCATTCTTAGCTGTTGTCAAGGATCAGTCAGGCGGCGTAGATCGCTTCGAGCGCGATGCAGCACAGGATGGTTTTATCCAGCGCTGGATCGATGGGCACCTTATTCGCTTTCGTGTCTCAGTCCTCCCGATCGCAACGGCAAGCTATGACGTACGTGCCGAGTCGATTGTCATTCGCGTGCTTGACGACCGCAAAGTCATCAAAGACCTACACCTATTAGGGTTGTCGGAGCGGGCCCTGGAACGCTTTGAATGGGCCATTCGCCAGCCTTATGGCATGGTGATCGTCACCGGTCCCACCGGCAGCGGCAAAAGCACCACGCTCTATGCCGCCCTCCACCAGGTCGTCAGCCCACGCAAAAACGTTCTTACCGTCGAGGATCCAGTAGAATACATCATTCCTGGCGTGCGCCAGATCAAGCTCAACCACAAGCTGGGGCTGGAAGAAGCGCTGCGGGCGATTTTGCGGCACGATCCGGACATTGTGATGGTGGGGGAGATGCGCGATCGGCAGACGGCCGAGCTGGCCATCAAGCTGGCCAACACGGGGCACTTGACGTTTTCGACGTTGCACACCAATGATGCGCCCAGTGCGGTAAGCCGGCTCTACAAGATGGGGATTGAGCCGTTTTTGATTGCTTATGCGATCAATCTGGTGGTGGCGCAGCGTCTCATCCGAAAAGTCTGCCCTAAGTGCCGCATTCCAGATCCTGATCCAGATCCTATATTGTTGATGCGGTTAGGCTTTACAGATGAAGAAATCGCACATACAACCTTTTACAAGGCAGCTCATAACCCGCGTTGTCCGGTTTGCAAAGGTGTAGGCTACAAGGGTCGCCGGGCGATTACCGAGACGCTCTGGTTTTCTCGTGCTATTCGGCATATGATCGTTTCAGCGCGCGATGTAATCAACGAAGATGCGCTGCGCGAGCAAGCAATTCGGGAGGGTATGCAGACCCTTCAAGAAGCCGCTCGTGAGGTGGTTCTTATGGGAGAAACCACCATTGAGGAAATGATAGCCACCGTAGTTTTTCAGACATAAGGTGGTTTAGCGCGCCAAGGTGATGCCCAGCATCCAGCGCCATCCAAACATGCGGCGCTCACCCAATAGCTCAGGGTGACTAATCCACACAGGAAGGCGGATTTGCAGCTGCAAATCGCGCAGCACTTCAGACTGGTCGCGCCAGCGGCTAAGTGCAGGCAGATCGTTAAGCGCATAGTGTATACCGATGCCGGCATCGGCTAAAAACCGATCCCAGGCGAACGTATACCGGCTGGCTAACGTGGGTTCGGTGAACCACGTCTGACCGATGCTTCCAAATCCTTCGAGCCGTAGGGGTCTTCCGACGCCTTGTCCAAACGGCGCCCAACTAAGGGTCACGCTGCTGGCCAAGAGTACGTTGCCGGTGATCCGTAATGGGTCTCGTATCTTAGGACTCCAGTAAGCGACTGGTCCTGGTGCTTCCAGTGGGATTAAATGAATCACCTTTCGGGCATTGGAAAACGCAGCTGCTATGCTCCGAAAGCCCGCATGGCGCCAGGACATTTCAATCGGTGTGCTGCCTAGGCGAAAAAGACGGCTTTTCGGCAGTTGCCCGTCGCCCCAGCCGATCTGCCCATGTAATGTTAACTGTAAGCGTTTTTTTGAGGGCCGCCACCCGAAGTCCACTATCCCAAGGGTTCCGCCACTGCCATTGGATCCTTCGCCCGTTTCTATGCGCGCATGTAGCCAGCCTTTAGGTCGGCTAAAGGCATAACCCAAGTGTGTCCATATCAAATGCATGCCAGGGCTCCAAGCAGGAGTGCCTTCAAACGAAAAGGTACGGGTTGTAGGACTGTATTGGTGCGTCAACTGCAAAATAAACTGGCCATAGTCACGTCCTAAGGCAGCCCAACGGCCCAGTGTGTGAGAAAGGCCAAGCCGGTTTTCTAACACGCCCAAGTGTTTTTCGAGCTGCAGGTGCCAACGCGTGCGGGGCCCTAGCGGATCACTGTAATACAAGGTATAATCGATTCCTTCCCACCAGGCGTTGTGATTCTGGACCCAGGGGCGTGCAGGCCGTTGCCCGTTGCTTAACAGCACTTCTGGCCACAGTTTCAGCGTCAGCAGCGCTTCGTGGCGATCAAAGAAGTAGCGGCCGCGAAGCTGTAGGCCAAGGCCTGGTCCAAAATCATAGGCATATGCAGCCAACGGGCGCCAAGAAGCCTGATAGGTGGACCAGTCAAAAGGAAGCGGCTGTAAAAAAGAAAGCCGGAGCGGAAACGGCCAACTGTTGTTTAGGCGGTTGTGATCAGGCGTGCGTTCGCTTGGATCCAGCTCGGCGCGTACGACCCTTGCTGGAAGCGTCAGCGTCAGGGTATAATACGGAAATGTCCAGGGCCAGGGTTCAGCCACAATCCAGTCGACGGGGACTGGCTTGGCGCCTTGCATAAGATCCAGGGGTACGTGCACCCATTGTGTTTTTCCATTAGCCAGAGTTAGCCGCAGATCGACGGGTAAAAACATAGAGCCCTTCCGCCAGAGTCGGAGCGTTACGCGCCAACCTTCTGGGGTAGGTTGCTGCGTTATGCCTGCTAGCGCATCATCGTAGGTGTAGGTGCTATTGGTCAGTTGTTCGAAAAACCAATCCAAACGCAAGCCGCTAACGTGCTCGGCTACTTTTTCGATATCATACGGGTTGGGGTGGCGAAAGCGATAGGTTTGGTAGAAAGCCTGTAAAAATACATCCCTTAGAGAATCTGAAATAACGTAGCCCAGAAGGTCGAGTAGCATTTCTCCTCCAGCGTAGGCTGCTACGCTGTAAGCGGCGTTTGTGGCGAACCAGTCTGCTGGGGTATTAAGGCGCTCGTACAGGCCCAGTTGCTGTAGCCGAACTACGTTCAGGGTTGCCTCTCGATGATCTGGCTTTTGACCCAGCAAGTGGCTAGTGGCTTGCGTTGTGGCCCAGCTGGTGAACCCTTCATCGATCCAGGCATAGGCATTTTCGTTAGAGGCCAGGACGCCATAAAACCACTCATGCGCGGCTTCATGCGCCGTAACGCTAAAGAGGGAATAGGGACTGCGGCGTCCGGTGATGAAGTTGATCATAGGGTACTCCATGCCACCGTCGCCTGCCTGAACCACGGTAAACTGGGGGTAAGGATAAGGGCCAAGACGACGGCTGTAGTAGCGGATGAGCCAGGGAACCCATTGCCGCATGGGGCGCCAGCGTTCGGCTACGTCGGGTTGAAAGAGCAAATGGTAGACGACACCCAGACTATCATCGCGCCAAGCTTCGTGGATGTAGTTTGGGTCAGCTGCCCATGCAAAGTCGTGCACGTTTTCAGCTCTAAAGTGCCAAGTGAGCGAGTCGCCAGGCGTGCAGTGTTGTCTGGCCTCGCGTGGATCAAAGCGCGTCCACTCCTGGGAGGAGATGCGATCGTAGCCATGGCCAATCTCGTTGGCATTGAGCAGTACGCCGGTTGCGCCAATTGTGTAGCACGCTGGCAGCGTAATGCGTACGTCAAAACTGCCAAAAGGTCCATAAAACTCCCGGCCGATATAGGGATCCGGGTGCCAGCCGCGTCCATCGTAAGCAGCAAGCTTGGGGTACCACTGGCTCATCGAGTAGGCTATGCCTTCAGCATTTGAGCGGCCGCTGCGTCGCGTTTGGAGCGGAACCTGTGCGAGGAAGTACATTTCGAAGACCGTTGAGTCGCCTGGAGCCAACGGGCGGGCCAGTTCGGCTTTTAAGATGGTATCGGTGATGCGGAGCTGTAGCGGTTGGCCTTCCTGGCTTAAATAGTCTATGCGATAGAAGCCTTGTGTTTGGGGAGTTAGGTGCCAGATTTTAGGTACAACGCGCCGGTCTGGATCGGGCAAGTGCCGGTTGCGTTCGGCCATCATCGACTGAGGTTGGAAGGCGTTGAAGTAAAGGTGGAAGAAGACGTGCTTCAAGGTATCAGGAGACCGGTTGAAATAGGTAATGCGGCTGGTGCCATAGAGTTGATGGCGTTCGGTATCCAGGCGGACGTTGAGGTTATAGTGTACGCGTTGCTGCCAGAGCGGAGAAGTCTGGCTTTGCAGGGGAAGGGCTAGAAACAGTCCGAAGGCAATAGTTCCCGTAAGGTGTCCGGCGTGTAGCATGGGTTGTTAAGTTAGGCTTGTTAAGCGGGCGCAAAGCGAGCAAGAAATACTCCAAAGATAGGACTACGGGAATTTTTGCAGTATGAACTCCCTGCGGATCGGGGCGTTCAGCACATGCTGGAGATAGAAAAAAGCATTTTCTGTTATGGAGGAAAAGTTTACGGTTTGTGAAGGTTGTGGTGCGCGGCTTGAGCCTGAGGCGCAGGTATGTGATCTGTGCGGGTTGCCGGTTCGGAGGGTTGTAGCGGTTGGGGTTTGTCCGGTGTGTGGTCAGGTTAACGCGGCTGAGGCCCGTTATTGCAACCAATGTGGAGCTACCTTACCTAAAGTGCGGCCGCTGGTGCCCCAGGAGCAGCCGCCAAAAAAAGTTGCGGCCTCAGCAGATGGTCCGCGCAGCGGATTGCAGCCAGTTCAGGTTTTGTTCATTTTTGCCGGCGGAATGTTACTGGTTTTAGCCTTGTACCTGATTACGCTGGTTAGTGGAGGGCGAGGAGGATTGCCGCCGACCAGTAAGGCCCAGGCGGAGCTTTTGCCTTTACCGGAGCCTGGACCGCTTCCTGCTGAGGTTGCCGATCAAGTAGCTGCGCTGGAAGCCGAGATAGCCCGTTTGGAAGGTGCAGCACGGCTGGCCAAACAACAGGCGCTGGTCAACTTGCTCATTGGCATTGGTCGCCCAGACCGGGCAGCGTTGGTGCAGGAAGCGGTGGCTCAGATGCTCGATACGCCAGATGCTTGGCGCCGGACAGGTAATCTGTTCTATGACTGGATGGAAATGGTCGATGGCCCTGCCAAAGCTGCCTTGGCACAGCGCGTGATTGCCGCTTATCAGCGTGTTCTTGAAAGAGACCCAGATAACCTGGACGTGCGGGCTGATATGGCCATCGCGTATCTCTACGATCCCAACAATCCAATGGAAGCTATCAACCAGACGCGCATGGTGCTGGCTAAGGATTCAACGCACGTGCAGGCTAACTTTAACCTAGGCATTATGCTGCTGCAAATTAATCGGCTTGACGAGGCACGGGCGCAATTTCTGAAAGTACAACGACTGGTAGGACCGCGCTCCCCCCTTTATGCCCAAGCCGATACCATTCTGCAGATCATTCATCGCTTACAAACCTCAATCCCCTAGACGATGTCGATTCGTTTTTCCGAAGCAGATTTGGAGCGCGTACGCGCTGCTGTAGCGGCAGCTGAGCAGCAGACAGCAGGTGAGATTGTTCCTGTAGTCGTGCCACGTAGCGGAAGCTACCCCGAGGCTCTTTGGAAGGGTGCAGTGTTGTTTATGGTGCCGGTGCTTTTGCTGGCATTGGCTTTTGTTTTTGTTTACACTGGTTGGGGGGCAACCTGGTTACATACCGGGTGGGGCGTGGCGCTTTTAACGCTGCTAGCAGGCAGCGTAGGTGGACTATTGGCTGCTTATGTCGCTCCTTTTCAGCGCTGGCTTGTGGGCGAAGCCCGTTTCGCAGAGCAAGTGCATTTGCGTGCCTTGCAGGCCTTTGTAGAAGAAGAGGTGTTTCGCACCCAAGACCGGACTGGCATTGTGATTTTTGTCTCGCTGTTTGAGCACTGGGTCGAAGTGTTGGGCGACGCAGGAATTAATCAGCGTGTAGCACCAGATGCGTGGGCCGAGGTGGTAGATCTTGTGCGTCAAGGCATCCGTCGAGGCCAACTGGTGGACGGTTTGGTGGCGGCAATTAACCGGTGTGGTCAGTTACTGGCCGAGCATGGCTTGGCCCTACGTCCAAACGACGTCAATGAACTGGACGATACGCTGCGGATTCGTACAAGGCAGTCGGGAGGGGCACCCGACGCTTAAGGTAAAGGCTCGATTTCCAGCACCAGGCCATCGGCATCCCGCACAAACAGACGTTGCTGCATTTCTTGATAGGGATAGCCGGCTGCATCGAGTCGGGCGCGCAGTGCCTGCCAGTCGGCCCGGGGTAGACGAAAACCTAGATGGTGTAGCCCACCGCGGCCTGGGATAGTGGGATGCGCCAGCTCGGGCATTTCGATCAACTCGAGCACTTCACGGTCATGGGCGTCGGTAAGCAATGCACGGCGCCGTCCCCGGCGAATCGGGTCTTCTTCGACGCAACGCAGCTCGAGTCCCAAAAATCGCACGTAAAAGTCGATGGCTGCATCAAGTTGGGTGGTCATGATGGCAGCATGGTCCAGACGGATGGAGCGCGTTTCGTTGAGGGCTAGCGTAGTTTCAGGGCTTCGCGTAGGTTGCATGGCGCGTCGGTTGTGATAGTCTATGCGGATGCGGTTGCATTCGCGACAGCAGTTTGATGAAATCGGGCAGGATCAATGCCTAAGCGTTTCATTTTTTTGTAAAGTCCTTGCCGGGTTAGGCCTAAGGCACGAGCGGCAGCCGAGATGCGGCCATGATGCTCAGCCAGTACGCGCTCGATCAAGGCTTTTTCGGTACCGGCCAACACGGCCTCTAAAGGTTGGCTGGTTTCGGGCATTGGCACTGGGCGTGGAGGGATTGTCGGCCGCGCTGGTACTTCCATTAGGGTTTGCCGTACGGCAGGGGATAGGTCCTTAAGGTCGATCAAGGGGGCTGGTTCGCTAGCTACAAAGGCCAAAGCGCGCTCGATTTCATTCCGAAGCTGGCGTACATTGCCGGGCCAGTTATAGCGCAAGAGGGCTTCCATGGCGCTTGCCGTGATGGATACAGCCGGAGCACCTGGAGGGCGTAGGATGTTCAGGAAGTGGCGTACCAGTACTGGAATGTCTTCACGGCGTTCGCGCAAGGGTGGTACATGCAGGGGAATGACGTTCAGCCGGTAATAAAGGTCTTCGCGGAATGCGCCTCGGCGTACTAACTCTTCCAAATTTTGGTGTGTGGCTGCGATCACACGCACATTGACACGCAGCGGACGTCGGGCGCCTATGGGGAAAATTTCGCCTTCCTGCAAAAATCGCAGCAGCTTAGGTTGCACCTCTAGCGGCAGATCGCCGACTTCGTCCAGGAAAAGACTGCCTCCTTCAGCCGCTCGAATAACCCCAGGATTGGCCTGGAGTGCGCCGGTAAAAGCGCCTTTTTCGTGACCGAAAAGATGGCTATCGAGCAGCTCTGGGGGTACGTTTGCACAGTTAAACGCTACAAACGGGGCGTTCCGCCGGTCGCTAGTGGCATGGACGGCGCGGGCGATGAGTTCTTTGCCTGTGCCGCTTTCGCCTGTAATTAAAACGGGACTGTGGCTGCTGCGAATGCGGTAGACTTGTCCGATTAAGGCGCGCAGGGCTGGGCTGGCATAGACCAGTTCAGGTAGGGGAGAAGGCAATTCGGCGGCTTCGATGGCTAAGCCATTGCCCGCTTCTCCCAATCGGTTAGCCCGCAGGAGGGCGTGCTCAAAAGCTAACATGACCACTGGAAGCCAAGGTTTCAGGCGCTCGCGCACGGCTTGCCAGGCTTCTTGTTCTGGGGGCGTAAGTCCGACAGCCATAAAAAAGGCGATGCCCGGTAGCGGACGAAGGCATAGCCATGCGACCTGGGGTGTGTAGCATTCCGTCTGATCAGGTTCAGGGAAGGTCAGTGCTGCCGGCGGGTCTCCGTGTTGCTGGAGCGCCTGCCATCCTGTGCCGGGAAGATAACGGTAAACTGCCAACCAGTGGCCGGGCCAAAGCTGTTCGAGTACCTGAAGCCAGGTTTCTGCCACCAGATCGACCGAAAGCGCGGCATGGGCCAAAGCTGCCCCCAATTGTGCTTCGGGAACGTGGGGAGGAAGGGCCGGATGGTGAGGCAGGGCCCGAAGGGTTTTTTGTGCTTCCTGGCGTAGGGTTTCAACGCCAAGCTGCCCAAAGACCTGGGCTGCGGCTTCCAGCAAAGCCCGGGCTTGTGCCGGGTCGAAGTCTTGGGTGAGGCGAGCTACTTCAAGTTGTAGGCGTGCGGTGTGGTAAGCGTCGGTAAGCAGTGAAAAAGCTGAAAGGGCTTGTACGTATTGTACACGGGCTTCATCCCTACGTCCTTCGGCGCAGGCCAGCTCAGCCAGGAGCCAGAATCGATGAGCAGCCCAGGGGAGCAGGCTGAAGTAATCGCTAAAGGTTTCGGCTTGATGGAGGTAGCTTGCGGCTTGCGTGGTTTCGCCACTGGCTAAGGCAATGCGTGCTTGAAGCAGCAGGGCTTCGAGCATGAGCGGCTCTAGTTGCAGTTCATGGGCTATCTGGTGGGCACGTTCGGCCCATTCGTGAGCACGCTCATGCTGTCCCGCATGCAGATAGCGTTGGCCTTCAAGTAAGGCAGCGCGTGCTGCATACAAGCGAGGATGGACAGGACAAGGCACGGTGAGCACCTGGGCGCTTAGTTCGGCACAGCGTACTGCCTCTTCCTGAAGCAAGGCCAGTTGTGCAACTTCGAGCAGTACCGGATGGGCAGCTGGCCCCGTGCCTGTTGCTAGCCAGCGTTGCGCCAGACGGTGCGCTTCGGCCCACTGGCCTTGGCGGCGCAAGGCAGCCAGCCAGCAACTTCGGGCATGCCAGCATAGATAGGCAGGTTCCGGGCCGCCCAGCCAAGCCTCAGCGGCTTCAGCAGCTTCCAGGATGGTTGCCGGGGATCCGCCCTGTGCTTGCTCAAGTAGTGCCCGATAAGCTGCCGCGCGACCCTGCAACAGCGGTTCTCGAAGCTGCTCAAGCAGTCCAGCAAGCTGCTCCAGCTGACGTTGGGCGGCGCGGTAGCGTCCGGTCAGGATATAACTTTGGACCCGAAGGTCGCAAATCCAAGCATCGGCTTCCAGATCGGGGAGTCGCTCTTTCAGTCGAGCCGCTTCATCGAGTGCCTGAAGGGCCAGGGAGTATTCATCGATGGTTAGATAGGCTAATGCCTGGCCAATATGCGCCCAGCAGCGTCCGCTGAAGCGGAGTTCATCAGTGAAGTAGCGTTCGGCTTCAACAAACAGATTGAAAGCGCGGGCTGGGTCGTTGTCGGTAGCTTCTGGCCAAGCGTAGCGCCAACCCAGCCAGAGGGCAATTTCGGCGCGAAGTTCTGCGGATAGCCGCTCGCGCACCTTCAGTTCAGCCAACGGTCCCAGCAGCATCCGCACAGCTTCGACAGCACCCTGGCGTAGCAACCGAACGCGCGCCAGCAGGGCCCGCATTACATACTGGCTTGGCTCTGCCGCTGTGGGATCTTCTGGCAAGGGTGAAATTAGCGGCTCCAGCATGCGGGCCACTTCCCGGCCACGCCCTTCAGTAAGCAAGCTACGGGCCAGAGCTATGGTTTGCGCGTGAATGAACCTGCCTTACATCCAACCCAGGGCTAAGCGGGCTTCGTCGGACATTCGTTCAATTGTGTAGGGAGGGTCGAACGTCAACTCTACGCGGGCTTCCTTGACTCCGGGAACTTCTTGCAAGCGCATTTCGACCTGTCCAGGCAGCGAGCCAGCTACCGGACAGCCCGGAGCCGTTAGCGTCATTCTGACATACACACTCCGGTCTTCAAAAATCCGAATTTCGTAGATCAAGCCCAGGTCGTAGATGTTGACCGGAATTTCGGGATCGTAGACGCTGCGCAGCGCTTCGATCACAGCCTGTTCCAGCTCTTGATCTCCAGCCTGGTTGTCGATAGCCACGTACATGGCAACAGGGTGGTTTAGTTGCGTGAGGTTTGCAAATAGGCTTGGGCGTAGCGGCGCATTTGTTCGATCATGGCAGCCAAGCCGTTTTTTCGGGTTGGCGATAGATGCGCCTTCAGTCCGATCTCGTCCAAGAAGTCCAGCCGCGCGTTGAGAATCGCTTCGGGGGGCTGCCCTGAAAGGACGCGGATAAGAAGCGCCACCAGTCCTTTGGTAATTAGGGCATCGCTGTCACCCCGAAAGTAGACGCGCCCGTCGCGGAATTCCGGTCGAATCCATACCTGCGACTGGCAACCATGAATCCGAAACACCTCGGTCTTGTACTCCGGCTCGATAAGCGGCAGCGTTTTGCCCAGCTCAATCAAGTGTTCGTATTTCCCCATCCAGTCGTCGAAAAGCGAGAACTCCTCGACGATCTGACGGGCGCGGACTTCGATGGTGTCGGAGGCAAGTTCAGCCATGATCAACGTAGGAGTTTTTGAATGCGCAGCAGGGCATCAACAAGCACATCGATTTCCTCGCGCGTATTGTAGAGTGCCAGTGAGGCCCGGATAGTACCTGGCAGGCCCAGATACTCCATAAGCGGCTGGGTGCAGTGATGCCCGGTGCGTACAGCAATGCCCATTTGGTCTAGCAGCGTACCGGCATCGTAGGGATGGATGCCTTCTATAACAAAGGAAAGTACGCTGACTTTTTCGGGAGCTGTGCCGATAAGGCGCAGGCCGGGTATCTCTTGTAGCCGCTCGGTTGCGTAGCTAAGCAGTTCCGCTTCGTAGTGGGCCACTGCTTCGCGTCCTAAACGCTCTAGGTAGGAGACCGCTGCACCCAGGCCAAGAGCACCCGCAATGTGAGGGGTGCCTGCCTCAAACTTGTAGGGGAGTCGGTTATACGTTGTGCGTTCAAAGGTGACCCGCTCGATCATATCCCCCCCACCCTGGTAAGGGGGCATAGCTTCAAGCCATGCGGCTTTACCGTAGAGGATGCCGATTCCTGTTGGTCCATAGACCTTATGCCCGGAAAAGCAATAAAAGTCACAGTCCAGCTCTGTCACGTTGACTTTTAAATGCTGTACGGCTTGTGCGCCGTCAACCAGTACCGGAATACCTCGGGCATGCGCCATTTGAATGATTTCCTGAACTGGGTTGACGGTGCCCAAAGCGTTGGACACATGGGCGATGGCGACTAGGCGTGTACGCTCATTGAGTAGCAGTTCCATCGCTTCCAGGTCGAGTACGCCGCGTGCGTCTATGGGGACGATGCGTAGCCGTGCACCTTTTTCTTCGCAGAGCAGCTGCCAGGGAACGATGTTGGAGTGGTGCTCCATGGTGGACAGTACGATTTCGTCCCCTTCACGCACGCGCTGGCGACCAAACGTAGCCGCTACGAGATTAATGCTTTCAGTAGTGCCGCGCGTAAAGATGACCTGCGCAGGATCTGATGCGCCAATAAAAGCGGCTATCAGGCAGCGGGCTTCATCGTACGCATCGGAAGCCTGCTGACTCAAGTAGTGAACGCCGCGGTGGACGTTGGCATTTTCCCGGGTGTAAAAATCCCGGATGCGGTCGATAACCACCTGCGGTTTCTGGGTGGTTGCCGCATTGTCCAGGTACACGAGCGGACGCCCGTCGTAGACGCGTTGGTGCAGCGCTGGGAAGTCTGCGCGCACGCGTGCTACGTCGAAGCGCGTCTGCAGTCCGGTAAGGTCGATAGCAGCAGGCATAAGGCAAACCGTTTTAGGGTGCATTTAAGCCCCAAAGCGCTGGGCCACCAAGTCATCGAGGTAAGCACGCAGGGGGGCTACAGCAATCTGATCGAGCACGTCGCGGGCAAAGGCAAGCAGCATCAGGGCCCGGGCTTTTTGGACAGTGAGCCCGCGAGCCCGTAAGTAAAAGATGCCCTCTTCGTTGAGCTGGCCGCAGGCAGCACCGTGCGTGCAGCGTACGTCGTCAGCATAGATTTCCAGCTCTGGCTTAGCGTACATACGGGCAGTTTCGGTCAGCACAATGCTTTTATTTGACTGGTATGCATTGGTTTTTTGGGCGTGCGGACGAACAAGCACCTTGCCATTAAAGACGCCGGTTGAGGCATCGTCCAGGATTCCTTTGTAGAGTTCGTTACTGACGCAGTTGGGGACGGCGTGGTCGATCATGGTGTGGTTATCGATGTGCATGGTGCCACGTCCCAGAAAAAGCCCATAAAGGTGCGCTTCTCCTGCTTCGCCCTCGAAACGTACCTGCACGTTGTTGCGCACTAAAGCGCCGTCCAGCGTCAGGGTATGGTTGGTATACTGGCTTTCCTGCTCTAAATAGGCCTGTGTGCTGTAGATACCGGAAGCGGTATTGTTTTCCAGCCGTAAGTCATAGTGCGCGACCTGAGCGCCGCGCCCGATATAGAGCTCCGTCACCGCATTGGTGAAGGTGCGTGCAGCACTGCGGCTGTGGCCGCTATACAGAAGCTGAAGCGATGCTTCTTGGGCTACGACGACGACGTGATGCGGCTGTAGGAAGAGGTCCTCGTCGACCTCAATCCAGTGCACCACATGGACAGGCCGATCTAAAGCAGTCTGCGGGGGGAGATAGAGGAAAAACCCATCTCGCGCAAAAGCCAAATTGAGCGCCAAGAAGGGGTCGCTTTCGTAGTCCAGCTTTTGCGCAAAGTAGGTTGTGAATAGCTCAGGATAGGCTTGTGCCGCATGCTGCAGGCTGGTTAGTATGACGCCTTGGGGTAGTGCAGTGGCCGGTGTAGAGAGTTCCGGTATAAACTGGCCGTTAACGAGCACCACCCAATAGGCGTCGAGTTCTGGAATAGCAGCCTGTGCCAGATCTGCCTGGCTGAGCTTGGGCAGGGGAGGCACTGGCTGAATGGTATAGGTATGCTGCAGCGTTCGGGTAATGGGGGTGTATTTCCAGGCTTCGGCTTTGCGACCAGGGAAGCCTAATGCCTCGAATCGTGCAATCGCTTTACGCCGAAGGGTTGTAAGGTGGGCATTACTGCCGTTCAGTGCAGTATCGGCCTGCAATTCGAAGGCATGTAAAAAGCGTGCTTCAGGGCGTGTTGAGGTTGCCGTCAGTGTGGCCATAGGTCCATCCAATTACTTGTAGGGTACACGCTTCAGGCAGGAAGCCCGATTTCTTCGCGGATCCAGTCGTAACCTTTTTCTTCAAGTTCCAGCGCCAGGTTTTTGTCCCCAGAGCGCACAATTCGGCCATCGACCATAACGTGGACGTAGTCGGGCACGATGTAATTCAGCAGGCGTTGGTAGTGGGTGATCACAATAAAGGCGCGATCGTGAGAACGAAGCTTGTTAACCCCATCAGCTACTGTACGTAGGGCGTCGATATCCAATCCGGAGTCGGTTTCATCCAGAATAGCGAGTCGCGGCTCAAGTAGGGCCAGCTGAAAGATCTCGCTACGTTTTTTTTCACCACCTGAAAAGCCCTCGTTGACCGAGCGCTGCTTCAGACTGGGATCAAGCCCAACTAGCTCGGCTTTTTCTTTAAGTAAGCGCAAGAACTCCGCTGGCTCCAGGGGTGGTAGGCCGCGGTGCTCGCGGATGGCTTTAAGTGCTTCGCGCAAAAACGTCGCCATGTTGACACCCGGAAGTTCGACCGGGTACTGAAAAGCCAGAAAGACGCCTTCACGGGCCCGCTCATCGGCTTCCATTTCGAGCAGGTTCTTGCCGTCGTAGAGCACTTCGCCTTCAGTGACCTCATAGTCTTCGCGGCCGGCCAAGACCGAAGCCAAGGTGCTTTTGCCCGATCCGTTAGGTCCCATGATGGCGTGTACTTCGCCAGCGTTGACCGTTAGGTTAACACCTTTGAGAATTTCCTTGTCCTCGATACGAGCGTGTAGGTTTCGGATTTCCAGGAGTGCCATAGGGGTCATATAGTAGCTTAAGGTTTAAGGGGATACAAACTAAGCTGGTTAGCCCACACTGCCTTCTAGTTCGATAGCCAGCAGCTTTTGCGCTTCCATGGCAAATTCCATGGGCAGATGAGCTAACACTTCTTTGCAAAAACCGTTGACGATCAGTTTGATTGCCGTTTCTTCGCTTAAGCCGCGCTGCAGGCAGTAGAAGATCTGGTCCTCGCCGATTTTCGAGGTTGTGGCCTCGTGTTCAACCTGAGCGGTGGGGTTTTCAATTTCCAGGTAGGGGAACGTGTGGGCACCGCACTTGTCTCCCAGCAGCATGGAGTCGCACTGAGAGAAGTTACGGGCATTTTCGGCTGTGCGGGCTACCTTGACCAAGCCGCGATAGCTGTTGTTGGAGTAGCTCGCTGCAATACCTTTGGAAATAATCGTGCTCCGCGTATTGCGGCCCAGATGGATCATTTTGGTGCCCGTGTCTGCTTGCTGATAGCCTTTCGTAAAGGCTACCGAATAAAACTCCCCAACCGAATTGTCTCCTTTGAGGATGACGCTGGGATATTTCCACGTGATGGCTGAGCCAGTTTCGACTTGCGTCCAGGAGATCTTGGAATTATCTCCTAGACAGATACCGCGCTTAGTGACAAAGTTATAGACGCCGCCTTTGCCTTCGGCATCACCTGGATACCAGTTCTGGACGGTTGAGTACTTAATTTCTGCATCTTTAAGAGCGATGAGTTCTACCACAGCTGCATGAAGCTGGTGCTCATCGCGCATCGGGGCTGTGCATCCTTCCAGGTAGCTCACGTAGGCCCCTTCATCGGCGATAATGAGCGTGCGCTCAAACTGTCCTGTACCCTGGGTGTTGATGCGGAAGTAGGTGCTCAGCTCCATCGGACAGCGCACACCCTTAGGTACGTAGACGAACGAACCGTCAGAGAAAACAGCTGAGTTAAGAGCAGCGAAGAAGTTGTCGGTGTACGGCACTACCGAGCCCAAATATTTCTGCACCAGCTCGGGATAGTGTTCAATGGCTTCCCCCATGGAGCAAAAGATGATGCCGTGTTTGGCCAGCTCTTCCTTAAAGGTGGTGGCTACCGATACGCTGTCCATTACTGCGTCGACGGCCACGCCGGCCAGCCGCATCTGCTCATCGAGCGGGATCCCCAGCTTGCGGAACGTTTCCAAAATTTGGGGGTCGACTTCGTCCAGGCTCTTGTAGCGTGGCTTTTTTTGGGGTGCAGCATAGTAGCTGATAGCCTGGAAGTCGATGTCGGGGTACTTCAAATGCGCCCAGCGCGGGTATGTCTCTTCATAGCGTTCCAGTAGGCTCATGAAGTGGCGAAAGGCCCGCAGGCGCCACGCCCGCATCCAGTCCGGCTCGCCGCGCCGATCCGAAATGTAGTGGATGGTTGCTTCACTGAGGCCTGGAGGGGCTTTTTCGACCTCGATATCGGTCGTAAAGCCGTATTTGTAATCACTCTGGGCTACTTCGTGCAGGTATGCCGTGTCGCTCATAAGACCTCAAGGCAGTTAGGGTTCAATCGGTGAGTCCGCTCTTGAAGGCAAGCGGTATGCCGCTCTACCCTGCGGCGTTATACCGCGCAAAATATAAAACAATATAGTAGATGTAAATAGATGTTTGCACCTAATGTGTCAACGCTCAATTACGAACCATCAGGTTAACAGAACGTTCCCTCTATGGGGAACTGATGTGAGGGTGCAGGGTTGCCTTTTACGATAAAGGTTTGTGTTTAATGCAGGCATTGCTCTGTTGTGAAAATACTATGGAGCTGCAGATTACGCCCCGCGCTTTAGCGCGCATACGAGAGGTTGCAATCCAAGAAGGTGTGGATTTAGGGCAGACGTTGCTTCGCATTGCGGTGGTACCAGGCGGCTGTTCGGGTCTCACTTATGAGCTGGGGTGGGATACAACGCAGCAAGCGGGTGATCTTAGTGCCACGTTTGAGGGTATTCGGGTAGTGGTTGATCGACGTAGCTATTTGTATTTGCAAGGTACGACGTTGGATTTTACAGATGGGCTTGAAGGTCGAGGTTTTCATTTCATTAACCCGCAGGCGGTGCGTACGTGTGCCTGTGGAGAGTCGTTTGGTTTGTAGTTGGGCTAATGAAACTGATAGAGGCGGGCGTCTAGGACGCGCCTATCGCGTAGTGGGCGTTCCCACTGAATCAGGATAGGGGTTTGGTAGCAGCCGCGATGCAAGATGGGGTAGCCTTGCGGATCGGGCCCAATAAGCAGGGTAATCGCGCGTCGCATGCGCAAAAAGCGCGCAGCCGGTAGCGCCAAAAACTTGTTGAGCACGCGCTCGAGCAACGATTCATGCAGGTGCAGCTTGTCGATGAGCTCGTTGGTTAAGCGCACCAGGTCGTATTTGGCATAGCTGAGGGCTTTGGCGGGAACAGCGCGGGGATTCTGAAGGGCATGTAAGCCGGTTTGGGCCATAAAGCGAAACGGATTGCGGAGCACTTCGGCCAGGTCATGCCGCATAAGCAGCGTTTCGTATTCGTTGATGGTCAATGCAGCATGGGTTTCTTCGGCTGGAAGCAGCAGGTCCAACCGTCCATACGATACAGAACATGTCTGAAGCCAGGCTTGTAAGGCATCCCAAAAGCCGTAGGAACTGTCGCATAGGTTGACCGAAGCAATACGATGGTGGGGCATACGTAAAGAGAAGTATTCTCGAGCTATGAGCTTTGCTTGGTTAAAGCCCACCACGATGGTGGTGCGGGTTCGCTTATAGCCGTTGTAGATGCCGTCGAGGTCAACAAAATAGATGGGTTTGTCAGGTAAGTGACGATAGACAGCGCCCGAGAGCAGCCCTGCCCCAATAAAGGTCAGGTGTGCATCTGCGTTGCGGGGTTCTTGGTGTCGTTGCCTTTCGCTAAGCTCCTGGCGGAGCTCCAAGCGGTCGTGATGATAGTCGGCCTCTGGTGGGAAAAGACGCTGAAAGGTTTGGAAGAAGGCTTCTAACGCCTCGCGCCGATAGCCCAAACGTTCGCACAACCGCTGCTCTGGATAACCGGCCGTTGTATGGTAGGAATAGTAAAGGCCGTAGCGGTAAGTTTGGAGAAACGCTGGCGCTTGTTGTGACAAAAGTGGGGTAATGTCAATAAAGTCCAGCCGTGACTGGGGATGCAGCGTCAGCGTCAGTGCTTCAGGAAACACGGCTACTGCATACGCTTGCAAGGTAGCCCAAAAGTAATCAACGGTGTTCACAAAAACAACGGGTGAGGTTAGGCGTATAGGATGCTGCAAGCCTATTCGCAAAACGTTGTTAGGAGGACGCCATGAGGAACGTCCGTTCTTTGCTTAAGCGTAAAGGCTCTCAAGTCGTTACGGTAGATGCCAGTATGCCGGTTATGGAGGCCGTACGTCGGTTGCGCCAGCATCAAATCGGAGCGATGCCCGTCGTGGACGATCGGGCTCGCATGGTGGGCATCTTTTCCGAGCGGGATGTTGTTCGCGGGCTTGCTGAGAAAGGGGTTGCTATGTTAGAAGATCCTGTACGCCAATGGATGACCAGTCCGGTGCACTTCTGTAAACCGGAAGATTCTATTCGCGACGTAATGGAGCAGATGACCTACCGGCGCGTGCGGCATCTGCCTGTAGTGGAGGACGGACGTCTTGTGGGCCTCATCAGTATTGGGGATATCGTCAAATCGCGGTTAGAAGAACTTGAAGAGGAAGCCCAGGTGCTACGCGATTTGATTGTGGCGGGCCGATAGGTTTACTCCTGTGGGAAAGAAGAGAGCGATACAGCCGGAAGCTGCTCAAAACGCAGCAAGGGAACATTGAGCTGCCGGGCTAAGCTTTCGGCAGCGGTTGAGTCTGCTAAAGCTACGATGCCATAGCCCATTGGTGTAGTCAAGTGGTTGCTCTGCACGTAGAAGGCCGATTCGGCGCGTAGCCAGCGTTCTTGCAGGTAGTCGTGCACCCAGATGCGTACTACCGACTCGTTTGGGTGTTCATGCAGGTAGTGTCGCAGGCAGCCGATGTCGTCAAAGCGTCGCGCTTGACCGTTAGCCAGACGCAGGGCAGCTGCGTAGCGCGACTCGGTAATCAGCATGCGGCAATAATCGCAGGCATCGTAACTGAAGCGAAACGTGGGGGGATGGTCCAAATCGGTTGAGCTTTGGCAGCTGCTAAGCAGCAATAAGAGGGCAAACCAGCGTTTCATAAGGCTCCGCGTTGACGGAAAAATAAGTAAGCAGGAAGCAAGGGCAAAAAGGCCCATAACCCTAACAGTCCAATTGAAAGGGGAAGCAGATGCCAGCCATAGGTATGCATGGCGTATTGCCCGGCCGGGCCTAGCACCTGAAGATCTCCTTGCAGCAGCAAAATCGCGGTAAACTTAAACACTTGTAGCGGATTAAGCAGGGAGAGGACAAAGAGCTGCTCAATAGGCATGTGTAGTACCAAAACCGAACCCAGTAGGCCCAAATCGCCCAAGAAAACCAGCAGCAGCCAGGCAAAGAGGGCACTACCCAGAGCTGCAGCAGTTCGGGGTAGTGCACCTGAAAACAATAAACCTAGACTTAAGCTAAAAATTGACAATAGGATAGATAATCCGAGCAGCCCTATAAATGCACCCACCCCTACCGTACTGCCTTGCCAGGCAAGCAAAAGTCCACTAAGGCCAAAACCAATGCTTAGCGTAGCCGTAAGGGCCATTGCCAATCCGAGCAGTTTCCCCAATAAGACTTCTGCAGCAGTGATCGGCTGGGCCAGTACGTAGAGCAAGGTGCCCTGCTCACGTTCAATAGCCAGGCTTAGGGCTCCCAGCGTAAGGCCCATCAAAGGCACAACCAGCATCACTAGGTTGATTAAGCTTGCAGTGGTTCGACCAAAGCCAACCAAACCGTACCGCTGACCACTGGCTAACCCCATCCAGGAAAGCACTAAGGTTAGCAGAGTAAAAACCAGCGTATAAAGCATAAACCACCGGTTGCGCAGCGCATCGTGCAACTCTTTGCGGGCCAGTAAACCGACAATCTCGGGTGCAAGGCTGGGTGAGCTAAGCATGGCTTTACGCATGAAGCTCAAAGTCGATGATTTCAAAGCCGGCACGGTCAAGTAGAAGTAAGGGGAGGGCTTTGCGGTCTCGGGGAACCCGAACCTCCAGCCCATGGCTGTTTATGCAGGCATCAAACCCCTTAGCCTGTAGGGTTTGCAAAGCCTTGGCATGTTGAACTGCGGGAAGCTGCAGCCGTAGGCAGGCATGCTGAGCCGCTTGAAACAGGCGTTTTTTAAGTAGTGCCGGTGTTGTATCAGCTTCCAAACGACCGTTTTCAAGGAATAAAACCCGTCCAGCTAACTGTTCGATCTCTTCAAAGCGATGCGTAGAGAAAATGAGCGTTTTGCCTTGCTGCTTGAGGGATTCTAAATAAGTCAAGAACTCGCTGCGGCTGTGCATGTCCAGACTAGCCGTCGGTTCGTCCAGTAAGAGCAATAGTGGATCTCCAAGCAAGGCCAGCGCTAATGCTAAACGTTGCCGTTGGCCTCCCGAAAGGGTACGCGTTGGCTGGTGGATGCGGTCTGCTAATCCAACCTGTTCTAAGATTGGACGCGCTATCCGGAAGTCTAAGCCCCGCAAGCAGGCAAAAAAAGCTACTGTCTCGCCAACGTTTAGCGTTGGGTAAAACGCCACCTCTTGTGGGACAAACCCTATAAGGCGGCGTACTGTTTTGCCTTGTTGACGCACATCATAGCCGTCAAGGCGAATCGTGCCTTTAAAAGGAAGCAATCCCAGAATGCAGCGAAGCAACGTAGTTTTACCTGCTCCGTTGGGACCCCATAAGGCGACTTGCTTGCCTACCTCGACTGTAAACGAGAGATCGCGAAGTACGCTTGTGGTACCAAAACACTTGGTCAGTCGCTCAATCTGTAACAGGTTCATACGGCGATTTTAAAGGTTGCAAGCGGCTCCTAAGTAGTAAACCACTTAGAAACAGTAAAAGCAAGCTTGTTATCATGAGGACAATGCGGGGTGATGGCTGGCTCACAGGTAGGCCGCTCGGATAAAAAGGCCGCATATGGGGTTGGGGGTCAATTAGCTTAGGAACCGGACGCACAATCGGAAACGCACGGGAGGCAAGTTCCAAAGCTTGTACGACTGGACTAAAGGCAAACCAGCGTAAGGTAGGGGTTTGGTCGGTGAGGGTATCAAATAAGGCTACGGCCTGGTAAGGCAATTCTCCCACGCCATCACGGTCTACATCGTAGCCGCGATAGTCGCTCCAGTAATTCTGTTGCCAAAAGCTCCCGCTGCTTTCCGTAAATTGGCCGCCGCCTAGGATATCGACTTGCTCGTAGTTTTCGATAAAGCTATTGTTTTCGAATCGACTTCGAGCTACAGGTCCTAAAGTCTGGAGGCCAACGTCGTTGTAAGCCAATACGTTCTTTTGGTAGCGAATTTGAGAATCCAGGGCACGTGGGCTAGAGTCGACAAAAATGCCGATCTGGTTGTCGACTATTGCGTTGTTTTCAAGGATAACATCATCCATGTCCTTAAGCCCAATGCCAAAGCCTGAGGCATGTCGGTTGTAGGCCAGCAGGTTTTGGCGAAACGTAAGGCCCCTACTGTACATGAGGTAGGCGCCTACTGAATTGTACAGTAAGCGATTTTGCTCGATTAAGGCGTTGTCGCTATACATAAAGTGTTGGCCGTAACGGCTAAAGGCTATGGTATTGCCGCGGAGTACAACACCTTTAGAGAACCAGATTACGACGTCGCGGCCCTGATAAATTGTGTTGTCCAAAATGTGGACGTTATGGCTATACCAGAGGCGAATAAGATCGCCACGACGTGCCATATCAAGCGTGGGGTCGCCCTTGATTAGGTTGCGTACAATACGACAGGAATCCGCCTGGCTTAGATAGATGCCAAATAGTACATTTTCGATCTGGTTATCGGCTATGGTTACCCGGGGGGCCTTAACGGTAATGCCAGCGTCGTCCTGATCGAGTATCCGACCCGAATTGCGAATAATAAACCCCTGCAGGAGCACATCAGGGGCCTCGATAGTGACGACAGTACCTCGACCTTGTCCGTCAATCACGGGCACTCCTTCACCCAACAATATCACTGGCTTTGTGATCCGCAACGGGCCTGCATAAAGGCCGTCTGTTACGCGGAGCGTGTCGCCAGGAGTAGCCGCTGCCAGTCGCTCTTGCAGCGAGGTAACAGTCTGAGCCTGCGCGGCCAGATTCAGCAGCAAGATCAGGATTGAGGCGATGCTATATTGCTGCTCTCCGCACATAGGCTTCATAGAATGGCTTGTAGGCCTTGCGATGGTAGTAGAGACCGACAACGATTAGGAGGGAGGCCAAAATGGCTAACCAGAGTCCAAGATCCCAGATGGCTACTACACGAAACTGCCCCACCTGCCCTTCACCGAGTAACGGTGGCACAAATGGCTTGACCGAGCTACTTAACGGTGCTTTAGGATCAAGATTGGTCCCAAAGCTCCAAAGCCAATAATACAAATCTCCTAAGAAAATCAAGGGATAGAGCAGGGCAGGTAGGCTTAGAACAGCCGCCCAAGGCGAGTGAATGTAGATCGCCCCCATTACCAAAAGCGCCATAGCTGTAATCAGTAAGATGCTCAAGGAGCGCTCAAGCTGGGCCGCTTCTTCGAGCGGACGCATGCCGATGTAGTGATTGAGCCCGTCAATCTCGCGTACATCACCTTCAACACGATTTATATAGACCTTAGCAACCAATCCTCCGGGATATTGGGGAGCATAGAGCCGAATGCGCCAATAAGGAAAAAAAATCGAAATCAATAACAGCAATGCGGCCGTGCTTAAGAGTAACGTGGGCCGCCGGAAACGTTGTCGCTCCCGTTTGAGGATGGAGTCTGGGATGCGGGGGCCAATGATTTTATCTAACAACGTCATGATTTACCTCCTGTCTTACTATGAAGGGTTAGGGCGGTTTTTAGGCCGCCCTAACCCTGATTCCGTCACGGACGCACCAGGAAGTATCCGGCCATCTCCAGGTGGAGCGCTGAGCAGAATTCAGTGCAGTAGAAGGCAAAGACGCCGTCGCGGTCGGCCACGAATTCGATGGTTTGCGTCTCACCTGGCTCAAGACTTAGGTTGACATTGTAGCCAGGCAATGCAAAGCCATGCGTAGCGTCCCGTGCACGTTCAAGGTTTGTGATATGCCAGATCACACGGTCGCCTTTGCGCACTTCCACATGCTCGGGCGTAAAGTGGCTACGCACGGCTGTCATCCAAATTTCTACGGTATTGCCACGACGCTCAATGCGCTCCTGACCTGGCTTAACTGCGTTAGGATGGGGCGCTTGCGCAGTCGGCTCCCAACCCACTTCGGGATAAACCTCCCAGGCTTGAATCTTGTCGGCCTTGATCATCTGAGCGTAATGCGGCTCTCCAATACCAATCGGCATATCATAGAGGAGCTGCATGGGGCCTTGAGGATTGCCGATGTCGATGAGCTGGAAGTTCTGCGGCAGGAGCGGCCCGACGTTGTTGAAGCGGTCCACCGACCATTTATTCATGGCCACTAAATAACGCCCATCCGGATTAACATTATCACCTTCTGCGGCCGCCAGGTGGCCAATGTTATAGTGGACCGAAACCTTATCTACTACAGTCCAAGGATCGCGGCCGTGCTTTTGAGCCCACGGCCCCCCTAGCGTCCAGCGTACCACCGCGCTTTCCAGGAAAAGACTGGTATAGGCATAGCCATTAGGATCAAACTGGGTGTGTAGGGGGCCTAAACCGAGTTCGACCTGAGTTTCTACGACGGCGTCAAAGTCCAAAATAGGTACGCCATAGTCATCCTGGCCTGAAAAGCGCTGGTTGGTAATCGCACTTTGGATTTTTTCGAAGCTGTAGACGGTGGCGTGTGGATCGAGTTTTCCGGAGACGATCACGTAGTTGCCGTCTGGGGATATATCGACGCCGTGCGGGCTTTTGGGCTCGGGCGCAAAATAAAGCACCCCTTCAGCGACGGCAGTTTCAAGAGGCAGTACGCTAAAGCCTCTGATTTTGCGCGTACGTCCTGCGGCTGCCAGCTCAGTAGCTTTGCGTAGGTTAATAATGTGCAGATAGTCCATATCGCGCTGCGAGACGCCGGCTTCGAAAGGTGGATTTCCTTTCTCAACCCCATCGGTAGCCATCTCGGTATTAAAAGAATTGCAGAATATCCAGCCTTCACTTACTTGCTTACCGGCGTCGCACAAGTCTTGCCAGTATGGGGGCAACTCGAGCGCAAAGGACTGCTCAGGCAAGATGCGTCCTTTCGCGCGATCGAACTTCCAGAAGGTAATGAGCCCCCGATAGCGCTCTCGGTATTGTTCAATAGGCGCGTAGCCATCAAGCGGCGCAGCATACTGCCCACCTTCGATTACCCACTCAGTATTCGGTGTTACGAAGGTCCCACCGTGGTTGCTTAAAGAGAGCGGGTTTTTGACGATCTGTTTAGTTTCAAAGTCTCGCAGGTCAATTACAGCAACGCGAGAGTTTGCTTTATCGTTCACAAATAGAAATTGGCCGTCGTAGTCGCCGTTCGTTTCAGAAAGCGCAGGGTGGTGTACGTCGCCCCAGGTAAGTTCTTTGTCTTCGAAGCTAGCTTGTCGAAAAACTTCTCGGGTTTCCTTTGAGTATCCCCAGCCTTGCCAGGGCTCTGGTGTAAAAAC
>Ga0272447_1000504_pt1 | contig 29356 bp, 25 predicted proteins | sample YNPCB0133_FD_194589 | JGI IMG/M metagenome (GOLD analysis project Ga0272447, IMG submission 194589) | Hot spring microbial mat communities from Yellowstone National Park, WY, United States - YNP-CB-013-3 | ecosystem: Environmental > Aquatic > Thermal springs > Hot (42-90C) > Sediment | place... | reverse complement strand
CCCCTCTCCCGCAGGGCGGGAGAGGGGGAGGGGGAAGCCGCCGGAGGCGGCGGGGGTGGGGGTGAGGGCCGCCTGCTCCCGCAGGACGACGATGGCCGGGATGAGGTCGTCCGGGCCGGCCTGAGCGAGCGCACGGACCAGGACGGGGTCCAGAGGGGGCGGGGGAGCGGGCGAAAACCAAGTCGGGAGGAGTTCCGGGCTGGCGGGCAGGCCCGCCCCGGCCTGCCGGGCAGACCCATTCGGTGCGGGGAGAGAGAGGGCTCCCGCTGTCAGCAGCCCGCAGAGGGCCAGCCGGAGGGCGAGATAGAGTATGTTCATCATATAGTGTTTAGCTGTCATCCGTCAAGACATCGTGCCGCTTGCGGCTTTTTGACAGCGCAGAAACCGCCACGACACCGTGCCACCTCTACAAGAGCAAAGCCTCCAATATTATACAATGAAAGCGCCTTCTCGTAGAAGAGCAAGTCCCTCATTTGGGCCCGGAACGATGTGTTGGCAGCCCTCTCTTCATCGCCACTGGTATCTTTCTAACCCTGTGGTATAATTAAAACGTGAGGGCTGAGCGATGGACGTGATTCAGGGACTGCTCAACCTGGTGACCGCGCCTCCGGGGAACCTCTACTATCACCTGGCACTGCTGTTTGTCCTCCAGATTCTCCTGGCCGTCGGCTGGGGAGAGTGGAGACGGACGGGAAACGCTCGCCGCCTCTCCGCGGCAGCCGGGATGCTGGCTACCCGTGTTATCCTGATCGGCGTCAGCGCCTGGGCCGGTGTTGAATCTTTCTCGCTCACGGCTGTGCTTCCTCCGCTGGAGCGCTGGATGGACCTGGTCCTGATCGTTCTGGCGGCGTGGGCATTCCTGCCCATCCTGCGCCGGATCCGGGTGGCTGGCCAGGCGACGCTGGCCGCCCTGCTCCTGGGCAGCGCCCTGGCCTACGTCTTTCTGGCCCTCTACTGGGTACCGGCGGCCTCGGCGGGCATCATCTACAACGCCACCCGACACGCCCTGGTATGGGAGTGGGGGAGCATCCTCCTGGCCTTTCTGGTCCTTCTGGGGTTTCTCGTCTGGCCCCAGCCGGGATGCGGCCTGGCGATGGCAGCCATACTGGCCTGGCTGGTGGGCCATACCGTCCAGGCCGTCCTGCCGCCCATCACCCCGTATCTGGCCGGCGCGGTTCGGCTGGCGAATCTCATCGCGCTCCCCCTCCTGGCCGCTCAGGCCTTCGGTGACGCGCTCCGATGGACCCCAGCCCCGGTACCTTCTCCCGGCCCCGCACTTCCCCTCCGCCTCCTGGAACTGGCCCGGCAGGTGGAGGGAGCGCGCGATGCAGAGGCCGCGCTGGCCTCCGTACTGCCGGAAGTGCTCCGACTCCTGGGAGCGACGGCGGGCGCCATCGGCCTGCCTGCTGCGGGCGTGACCCCTGGCGTGCGCATCATCACAACGTTCCCGAAAGAGAGTTCGCCATCCCCGAAGATCATTCCCCTGGACCAGCACCCCTCCCTGGCGTCGGCGACTCAGACGGGACGCCTGCACCCTCTTGCTGGTGAGGAATCTGCCGTCCTCTCGCGCCGTCTGGGTTTCCGGGAGCCCCTCTCGCTGCTGGTGGTCCCGATGACCGATGAGGAATCGGTGGGATTGCTCCTGTTGGGACGGCCCCAGGGTTCGGCTCCTCTCTCCGAGGAGGAAATGTCCCTGGCCCGCACGGTGGGAATGGTGCTGGGCAGCGCCCTGGGGAACGCCAGCCGACGGCGAATGGTGGAGCGGAAGGCGGAACAACTGGCCGTCGCGCTGCGGGAGCGGGAGGCAGAGCGGGCCGAGCGGACCGCCACCCTTCATGAGGAACTGGAGCGGGCCCGACAGGAAGCCCAGGACTTTGCCCGCCGGGTCCAGGCGCTGGAAGAGGAGACCGCCTGCCACCGAAAACGGGCCGATGAACTGGCGGAACTCCTCCGAATGCGGGAGGAACAGATCCAGGAAGTGAGTGCCGCGACCGCTCAGATCGCCGTGTACGAGGAGGAGATCCGCCACCTGGCCGAAGAACGGACCGCCATAGAGGCCGAACGGGCCCAACTGGCTCAACGGGTCCAGGAACTGGAGGCAGAGGTCTCCCGCCTGCAGGAAAAACTGGAAGCCGCGCTGGCGGGCGTCGGGCAGGGAGCACCGGTTCCGGGCCTCGCGCCGGATCGGGCAGGCAGCGGGACCATCATTGCCGATGATCGGGGCAATGTGGTTATGGCCGACCCTGTGGCCTGCCAGGTCCTGGGCCAGAGGCAGGAGGACATGCCGGGAATGCCCCTGAATGCCCTCTTCCCTGACCCGATGTGGGCTCGGGCGGTCGGTGAACTGATGGCCGGTCGGACGGCCAACGGGACCACCGCGTCGGTTACCCTGCAGTATAACGGGCGACTGGTCCGCGCCAGTCTGGCCCGGATGGGCAGTTCCGGCAGCGTGACGGGCTACATCGTCCTCCTGCATCCGGAAATCTCCCCGGAGGAAGAACGGCGGGAGATGCTGGCCTCACTGGCGAACGAACTCCGTACCCCGATGACCTCCATCGTGGGCTATACCGACCTTCTGCTGGGGGAGTCGGTGGGCATCCTGGGGGAGATGCAGCGCAAGTTCCTCCAGCGGGTCAAGGCGAACATTGAACGTCTGAGCAGCCTCATCAACGACCTGATTGAGATTACCGCGCTGGACACCGGACGGATTGAACTGGTCCCGGAACCGATAGACCTGATCAACGTCGTAGAAGAAGCGATTATGGGGCTCTCAGCCCGCTTCCGGGAACAGGACCTGACCGTCCGTCTGGATATGGCCTTAGAACTCCCGCCCATCCGCGCCGACCGGGATGCGCTCTATCAGATTATGCTGCACCTGCTCTCCAACGCCTGCCAGTGCTCCCGCCCGGGGACCGAAATTGTGGTGACCGGTCATCTGGAGGAAGCGGAGAAAGGACTTCCGCCGTATCTCCACGTCTCCGTACAGGATACGGGGGGCGGCATCGCGCCGGAGGACCGCCCGCGCGTCTTCCAGCGGTTCTACCGGGCCGATAAGCCCCTCATCCCGGGACTGGGGGAGACGGGGGTGGGCATGGCCATCGCCAAAGCACTGGTGGAGGCCCACAGCGGCCGCATCTGGGTGGAAAGCGAGATGGGCGTTGGCAGCACCTTCCACTTTATCCTGCCGGTCACCGGCCCAGAATAGTACACGGATGAACACAGGTTGGACGGATGGACACGGATCAACATCCGTGAAAACTCGTACCATCCGTGTCTATCCGTGTCCTATTCCATCGCACACGGATGAACACAGGTTGGACGAACGGACACGGATCAACACCCGTGAAAACCCGTTTCATCCGTGTTCATCCGTGTCCTGACTGGGGACAGACTTTCCGATGAATGGGCCTTCTTCTCCCGCATCCGGATGGCGGTTGCTGCTCTCCGGCGGGTTGCTCTTCCTGCTGGCGGGCACGCTGGTCGTCGGCGCGCTGTGGCTGAGCGCCACCGACCGGGCGCTGGCCCCTCCCCGTCCCCCGACGCCCACACCGGAGGTGGCCGGGTTGCCGACCCTGTTCATCCCGACGGTTCCCGTCCTTTCTCCAACGCCCGTGGCCCCGGAGACACCACCGCCGGCCCCGTCGCCCACAGAGGGGCCCACGCCGACTCCCCCGTCGGTGCTATATCCCACCTGCACGCCGCCGGCGGGTTGGCGCCCGTACCGGGTGCAGCCCGGGGATACCCTCTACCATCTGGCCTGGCGGGCCGGCACCTCACCCCTGCTGATTCAGCAGGTCAACTGCCTGGTAGGGGAGACTCTGACGGCGGGCCGGATTCTCCATCTGCCCCCGCAGTTCTTTGTCACCCCGACCCGCGTCCCCTGTGGCCCGCCGCCGGGATGGATCCGGTACATCGTCCAGCCCGGAGACACTCTCTGGAACCTCTCCCTCCGCCTGGGGGTCTCCGTAGAGGCCATCCGCTGGGCCAACTGTATGACCGATTACACCCTGCGGGTGGGGCAACCCCTCTACCTGCCAGCCTATCCGCCGCCGCTCCGCCCCACGCCCACCCGCTTCCCGACGGCGACCCGGACGCCCACGCCGACCCCCACCGGCACCCGGACGCCCACCCCGACGGGGACGCCCACGGGGACACCGACACCCACCGGGAGCCCGACCCCGACGGAGACGCCGACCCCGACAGGGACGCCCACGGGGACCCCAACGGGGAGCCCGACGCCAACGGAGACCCCGATCCCGTCCCCGGAGCCATCGCCGACACCGATTCCGTCCCCGGAGCCACCGCCGACGGAAGCGCCGACCGTCCCTCCGTATCCTCCGTCGCCATAAAATGACTGATGCACCAATGACCAATGTACCGATTCCCAATCACCAACCCCCAACCGTGAGGTAGAAAATGGAGCACAGCGAAGGGACCTTCTCAGGATTCGGCGGATTGCCGCTCTACTACCAGTCCTGGCGGCCTGAGGGAGAACCCCGGGCGGTCCTGGTCATCGTCCACGGTTTCGGCGAACACAGCGGCCGATATATGAACGTGGTCAATCACCTGGTGCCCAAAGGGTACGCCATCTACGCGCTGGACCACCGGGGGCACGGTCGGTCTCCGGGGCCGCGTGGCTACATCCACTCCTGGGAAGAGTTCCGCGAGGACGTCCGGGCCCTTGTGCGCATGGTTGCCGAAAGGGAGCCGGGCCGTCCTCTTTTTCTGATGGGACACAGCATAGGGGGCCTCATTGTCCTGGAATACACCCTGTGCTACCCGGAGGGGTTGAAAGGGGTCATCGCCTCCGGCCCCGCGCTGGCCCAGGTGGGCGTCTCCCCGGCCCTGATGGTGCTGGCGCGCCTGCTCTCCCGTATCCTGCCGCGGTTTGCTATGAATACGGGCCTGGATGCCACGGCCATCTCGCGAGATCCCGACGTCGTGGCGGCATATCAGGCCGACCCGCTGGTTCACAGCACCGGGACGGCCCGTTTGGGGACGGAGATGACCCGGGCGATGCTCTGGACTCACGAGCACGCGCGGGAGTGGCGGTTGCCCCTGCTCATCCTCCACGGCGGCGCCGACCGCCTGGTGCCTCCGGAGGGGAGCCGTCGGTTCTTTGAGAATGTGCCCATCGCGGATAAAGAGCGCATAGAATACGAAGGCGGGTATCACGAGCCCCATAACGACATCCACCGGGCCCAGGTCCTGACCGACCTGGAGCGCTGGCTGGAGCGGCATCTGTAATTCCTGCGTCCTGTACTCTGATGGTCAGACGGCAAACTCCTCGCCCCCCGATTCCGCTGTATGTCTGGGTACTGGCACTGGTGGTGCTGGCGCTGGCCGCCATCGCCTGCGGGCTGTGGGCCCTCTATCTCTGGCGCCTCCAGGGGCCGCCGGGAGGGCCCAGCCCAACCCCCATCATCTGGACCGCCACACCTGTGCCCACGCTGCCTCCCACCCCCACGCCCACCGAGACGCCGGTCCCTACGCCCACAGCGTCTCCGGAAATCGCCATCGGTCGGTACGTGCGGGTGAGTGGGACGGGGGGATTCGGGGTGAGCCTGCGGCAGGAACCGGATGTGAACAGTCCGCGCCTGGGCATCGGGCAGGAGGGGGAAATCTTCATCGTGGTGAACGGTCCCCGGTCGGCTGGCGGCTACACCTGGTGGCAGGTGCGGGACCCAACCAACGAGACCCGGCAGGGCTGGGCCGTCGCCAACTACCTCCAGCCAGTAGAACGACCGTAGGGGCAGGGCTTGCCCCTGCCCAGGGTGGGCAACCGCAAGGGTTGCCCCTACTTCATACCCGATTCCGAACTGCAGGAGCACTATGGTTATCGTTCTGTTGCTCGGCATCCTGGTTGGTGCGGTAGTCAACCGTCTGGGAAGCGACCTGCCGGCCCGGCGGCGGCCCCGTCTTCCGGAGTGCCCCTACTGCGGGCGCCGTCGCCCCTGGTACCAGTGGGTCTCGCTGCCCGCGTTCCTGGTTCACCACCAGCACTGTCCGTCCTGCGGGGCCCTCATCTCCATCCGTCACCCGCTGGTAGAACTGGGGCTGGCCTTCCTGTTCGGCTTCCTGTACTGGCGGTACGGTTTGACTGCCCGGTTCGTCTTCTTTGCTCTCTACACCACCATCTTCGTGCTCATCGCCGTCACCGACATGGAACGGCGGCTCATCCTGAACGTGGTCACCATTCCCGCCATGGCGCTGGCCATTGTGGGATCGTTCTTCACCGGTCACATCAGTTGGAAAAGCGCTCTGCTGGGCGGCGTGGCGGGCTACGTCATCCTGATGGCCATCGTCCTCCTGGGCAACTGGCTGGTGGGGCCGGGGGCGATGGGCGGCGGAGACGTCAAACTGGCGGCCTTCATCGGCCTGGTGACCGGCTTCCCGCTGGTGCTGGAAGCGCTGCTGCTGGCGATTCTGAGCGGCGGAATCGTCAGCCTCTTCCTGCTCCTGACGCGCCTAAGGTCGCTCCGGGACCCCATCCCCTACGGCCCCTTCCTCATCGTAGGCGGCTGGACAACGATGATCTGGGGGGCGGAGATTGCTCACTGGTTTTTCAGATAAAGGAGGTGTCCGATGAGAATCGTCGTCCTGGGTGGTTGCGGCGACATGGGAAGTTACGTCGTCCGTGACCTCATCGCATTTTCCGACGCTGAGGTGGTCATTGCCGACTACCGGCTGGAGCGGGCGCAGCAGATGGCTGCCGAACTGGGGGACCGGGCCCGGGGTGTCTTCGTGGACGCCGAGGACGCTGATATGCTGGTCCGGGTGCTGGAGGGCGCGGATGCCGCCGTCGGCTGTATCGGTCCCTTCTACCACTTCGCCCCCAAACTGGCCCGGGCGGCCATCCGGGCGCGCGTCCCCTATGTGGACATCTGCGATGACTGGGGGCCGATGGACGAACTGCGGAGTATGGACCCCCAGGCGAAGGAGGCAGGCGTTACCGTCATCAACGGTCTGGGATGGACGCCAGGGATTACCAATCTGATGGCGAAGAAGGGCGCCGCTCAACTGGATGAGGTGGACGAAATCCGCATCTATTGGGGCGGCGGAGCGGCGGATTCGGAGGGACTGGCCGTCGTCATGCACGTCTTCTACGCCATCACTGGCGAAGTGCCCACTTTCCGCGACGGGCAGCGGGTGATGGTTCCGGCGGGCAGCGAAAAGGAATGGGTGGACTTTCCGGCCCCGCTGGGTCGGGTTGAAGTCTTCCACTGCGGCCATCCGGAACCGCTGACCATCCCCCGAACCATTCCGGCCCGCACCGTTTTCCTGAAGGGCGGCCTGACCCCGCGCTGGAATAACTCCCTGGGTGGCTTCCTGGCCCGGCTGGGCCTCAGCCGGAGCCACCGTTCCATTGTTCGTACGTCCCGGATCATTCACCGTTTGGAGGGCCTGATTGGCGCGGGGGGCGTCCCGTTCTCCGGCGCCCGGGTGGACGTGGTGGGCCGGAAGGGCGGGGAGACCCGGACGGTCCGCTACGCCACGGTGGACAAAATGGGCCGTCTGACCGGCATCCCGGCGGCCATCGGCGCCGTGATGCTGGCCCGCCGGGAGGTCGCCAGGCCCGGGGTCTTCGCTCCGGAGGAACTGCTGGAGCCGGACCCTTTCTTCGCCCAACTGGAGAAGCGGGGCATCCGGATCCACGAATGTATCCACGAATAACACGAATCATCACGAATGTGGGTTGGTGTAGCACAGGGTTTAGCCCGCATCCTGTGGCGACCCAGGTATATCCACGAATAACACGAATCATCGTCACTACTACCAGGAAGCCTCTGGGCAGACGCCGCCCAAGACTCGGCAAAGGTATGTCCCTGTAGCGCACTGCCAGGCCTGCACGCAGGCTGACAGCCTGCGCTACGTTATCTGCAAACCGATCAGTGCAGGTAGTTACGAATCGTCACAAATAGAGTTGGGTGTAGCAGTTGCAAAATTTTCCCATAGGGCATCCGAAACGTTGCGATGAGTTTTCTCAGAGACCGACGATCAGTAGACGAACTCTCCATAGAAGAACTGGAGGAGATTCTGCGCATCCGCAAGGCGCAGGCCCGGCTGGAGCGGCTGCGGAAGGCCAGGGGGCCGCTGGAGCCCCGGGATCCGCTGGCCCCGGAGCGACCGGAGGCGGAGGCTCCACCTCCGCCCCTTCCGGATGAACATCTCCGCTACGCCGACCAGGGCGCCAGCGCGGGGTTCCGGGCCCGTCCGGTGGACGAGGAACGGCCGCGCCACCGGGGCCGTCCTCCCAGACCGATTCGCTGGGCATGGGTGCGGGACCAGGTCCTGCTGATCCTGGAAATCCTGGCCCTGGTGGGACTGGTGGCCGTGCTGGTGAGCACGCTGGATACGCTCAATGAGTTAAACCGTCAGGCCCGGGCGGTCCAGGCGGAACAGGTGCCCACGCCCACGCCGACTCCCCTGATCCGGGTCGTCGTGTTGCCTGGCGGCCACACCCCTCCTGACGCCCAGGGACGCTCGGAGCCCGCGCCGGTGCCGGCCCACCTGCGCCATCTGGTCGCGGCCATCACGCCCCTTCCTGCTCCGACCCCTGGCCCGGAGCAGCCCATCCGTATCCGCATTCCCTCCATCGGCGTGGACGCGCCAGTGGTGCAAGGGGACGACTGGGAGAGCCTGAAGCGGGGCGCCGGTCACCACATCGGTTCGGCCAATCCAGGGGAGCGGGGAAACTGCATCATCTCGGCCCACAACGACATCTACGGGGAAATTTTCCGCGACCTGCCCAAAGTCCAGTTGGGGGACATCGTGGAGGTTTACACCGCCAGTCAGGTATACCGGTATCGGGTGACCCAGACCCGCATCGTGGAGCCCACGGACGTCAGCGTGATGTACCCGACCAGCAGTCCGGTGCTCACCCTCATTTCCTGCTATCCCTACGGAGTGAACACTCACCGGATTGTGGTGATTGCCGAATTGGAGCCATAGCGGTATAATAGGGGAGCTTTAGGCCATAGTCGGAGGATTTTATGGGGAAGAAATCTCGTCGTCGGCGGGGAACGTCCCGCCCACGTCTTTCTGCCGCCCAACTGGTTCAGCCTGTGGAGCAGGCGGCCACGGTAACCACTCCTGCGGTCATTCAGACCCCTCAGGCCCCGAAGGCCTCCGCGCGCGCCCTGCGGGACCTGAGGGAGGAGTACCCCCACGTGGTCGCCGACCTGAAGCGGATTGCCATCATCGCGGTGGTCATGCTGGCGCTGATGCTCGGGCTGGCCTTTCTGCTGGTGTGATCCGTTCGTACTCTGTGGCCGCTGCGCAGCGAGAAAGAAAAAGGGGATTCTGCGGCAACCTTCGTCCGCCGCCTCCCTATCACCTGTGCAACAGGAAATGGGAACTTGAGGCAGGCGATGAAGGGCCACGCTGAGCCCTTCGGGGAGAGCTCCTTCGGAGCGTGGCCCCCGGTCCAGCGGCCTCGGGCCGAGGGGACTTTCGCCTGAGGCACCGTTGCTCTCTCCAGCATGTCGGGCAACGGCAAGCAGTTACCCTACATGACAGGTAAGGAGAGAGCCAGGCAGATGGTCAGGCTTATTTGTGCCCCACCCTGACCAGCCAGGTTGTTCCAGAGGGGACAAACATCGTTTTCACTGTGGTAGCAAAACGTCCCAGAGAGAACGTTCGTGCTCCCCTGAGGTTACCACTCCTCTTCTTCCTCCAGGTCCTCGTCAAAGAGGTCCTCTTCTCCCTCCTCCCATTCCTCCTCTTCCCACTCCAGATCTTCTTCCTCCAGGTCTTCGTAGTCAAAGACGTATTCCAGTTCCAGCGGGTTCAGGCTGACGATTTCCAGGAGGGCTCCGCACTCTTCGCAGTACAGGCGGTCATAGAGGGCGACATCTGGCGGGACAGGAAGAATGGTGTTGCATTCGGGACAGCGTGCCATTTTTCCTCCTTTAGAATGGCCCGGATGGAATTCGCCTGCAGCGGGCCCCAGGCCCGTTGACTCTGGCCTGCCTTATTATGCCATTTTCTTTTTTCTTCGTCAAGTAGGAACGCTACAGGGGTGTGGCCCAAAGTTGTAGGACAACTGCGAGCAGTTATCCTGCAAAGCAGCCAGGCCCGACAAAATTGGAACACACCCCGCTACAGGCTACAGGACGAACAGCCTGCAGTTCCTTGTTCACCCTTCACCTGCGCTCTGTCTGCAGCAGGAAGACCCCGGTCAGGATCAGCCCACCCCCCAGCAGTTGGACAGGAGTCATCTGCTCCCCCAGGATGAGGTACGCCATAATGCCCGTCATCACTGGTTCCAGGGTGACGATGATGTTGGCGACGGCGGCCGGAAGGTAGGTCAGGCTGACGGTGTACAGGCCATAGCCTCCGATGGTCGGTATCAGCGCCAGGGTTGTCAGAAGGGCCCACCCGCTCACCTGAGGGCCCAGCCAGAAGAGGGTGGCCCGGCGCTGCAGGAAGAGCAGGAAAGCGGTCGCCATGGTGAACGCGCCAAAAGTGGCAGTCCAGGGGGAAATCCCCCGACGATGGGCCGCTTTGCCGAAGAGGCTATAAGCCGCGAATGCCCATCCGCTGCTCAGTCCAACGGCGATCCCCAGCGGGTTCACGCTCCAGGCATCCCTGTCGTAGGCGCCGGAGGCCAGCATGCATCCCGCCAGACTCAGCACCAGAGCCACCGTGCGGGCTGGCCCAAAACGTTCCCCGAAGAGACGGCGCTCCGCCAGGGCCGTGAAGGCAGGGGAACTGTAGACCAGCACAGTCGCTATCGCCGCGCCATTGAGGGCCACCGACGTCGTCCACAGGATGTTGAAAATGGCCAGGGTGAAGCCATAGGCGACGAAGAAAACCAGATTGTGGCGGGGATGGGGAATCCGCAGCAGGGCGGGCCGGAGGAGACTCAACCCAGCCGCCAGTCCCAGGGCGACGAAGAGGTCCCGCCAGAAGGCCAGAACCAGCGGCGGCAACCGGTAATGGTTGCTCAGATGGGCAATAAAGATGGCCGTCGTGGACCAGATGGCCGTCCCGATCAGACAGATGAGAATACCGCGGGTGAACCCGGAGCGGGTATGGGTTTGGGTCACTCAAGAACCTCCAGGGGGAAACTCAGCGCCCGGTCCGGCGGGCTTTCGGGCCCGAGGGTGACCGGCATCCGTTCCCCATCGGGGCCGTAAAGGCCCACCCGGATCTGGTATCTCCCGGCAGGGAGGCCGGGCAGCGGGTGGGGGTCGGTGATGATCTCCCCCCAGACCCAGATGTGGGTGGGGCGGGCGCCTCCAACGGGCCAGCCGTCGTGCTGGGCCGCCAGCGGCGCGGGCGCATCCGGCGGCGCGATGTGGACAAAGACGGAGCGGGGAACGTCGTCCGTGAGACCCGCCCGCCAGATCAGGGTGACGGTGAAGGGCTTCCCTGCCCGCAAAGGGGACGGGTCCACCCGGTACCCCAGCAGGGTGGCAAATCCCGGCCCGAAGTCCGCCCCTACGGGCTCATAGGGAACGGTCGGCTCGGCAAAGACCCGCTCCGTCCGCACCGTGACCGGGGGCCCTTGCCAGGCCCCACCGGTCTCCGTCCCGTCGGCTCGCACCAGGCGGACCTCCAGGTCGGCCTGCAGGTCCAGCGCCCGACAGGGGAAGGTGAGTTGGAAGTAGGAGCGGATGCGGTCCCCCGGACGCAGAAGAGACTGAGAGGCCACAGGAGCCAGGGGATTTTCCTCCCGATGCTCCCCGACACTTACCAAGACCCGGTAATCCTCCACCAGCGGTTCCCGGACCTCCCAGAAAAGTTCCCCGTTGATTTTCCTGCACGGAATTCCTTCCCTCTGGAAGAAGTGCACTCCCAGCAAGGTCAGTGGGGCGGACCGGCCCACAGCGCGGGCCGGAGTAAATTCTCCCGGCATCTCCGGTGGAGAGGCGGGCTGGGTGATGGTGATGGGCCGCAGGGCGATACTTCCTGCCGCCTCCTTCGTGAAGAGAGTCAGTGTAGGGGTGTAGACGCCGGGTGGAATCCCCGCCGGAGGGCGCAGGAAAAAGCGCCCCCAAACCGGGATGCCGGGAGCCCAACGTTCCGGGCGATAGTCGCCGTCGGTCACGATGCGGTCGTCCTGGCCCCACTCGGTGCCCAGGGCGTCCCGCAGCCGGAAGGAGGCCATGTAGAGGAGACCCGCGTGGCGGCTGGGGTCATTCGCCACCCACCAGGCCCGCAGGGGTAAGGGCTGGTCGGCCGGATGAGGCCCCTCGGGCAAAGCGTATCCCCAGAGGCGAATCCCCGGCAGGAGTTCCGCATCGGGGCGGTCGGTGGTGGGCGGTTCCAGCGGGAAATCGGGGGGACGGTCCAGCAGGAAACGACGGACCCGCAGTTTCCGGAAATACGGTACCGGTTCTTCCCGCGCCACGTCCTCTAACATTGTCTCCACCAATCGGGTCGGGTCGGTGACCCCATCCAGCCAGGCCACCAGCCAGACACTGCAGGGAGCAGGTCGCAGGGAGCAGGTCGCAGGAGAAAGGTCGCAGGGAGCAGGTCGCAGGGAGCAGGTCGCAGGAGAAAGGTCGCAGGGAGCAGAGAAGCAGGAGGAGAGAGCCGCGTTCAGCGTCCGGGCGACTTCGGTGTAGGTCAGGACGTGGGTGACGTCCAACAGCGGGTCGTTGGGCATCGGGAGCATCCCCTCGTCCCCGGCGTAATAGAGCCAGGTGGGGAAGACGGAACCGGTGGAGATGAGGACGACGTCGCCCGGCGCGCGGTGTTCCTGAATGTAGCGGGCCGCGCCCCGCCAGTCCTCGCGAGCATAGGCCGGATTGGTCAGGAGATTGCAGTCGGCTTCCCAGAGGAAGCGCCCGACGAGGAGGGTGGCGGCAGTCAGGGCGAGGGCCGATAGAGCCCGCAGCCCGCGCGGCCGGATGTTCCCCACGCTCCCCCAGGCGACAGCCAGGGCCAGAAAAGAGGCCGGGGCGAAGAGGGAGGCATGACGGGCCCCCCACTTGGGAATCTCCCGGTAGACGGTGGCGATAACGCCCAACGGCGCGGCGTAGAGGAATGGATACAATCCCGCCGTCAGGCGCGGGCGGGAGGCGACCAGCGAGAGGAGAACGGCCAGCAGCATCAGGGCCGCAGCCCCCTCCGCCATCTCGTTGGGAAGGTGCTCCATAATGGTCAGTCCGCCCAGGGAGAGGCGAAGGAGGTAGGGAGGGGGCATGTACCCGTGCCAGTAGGTCATGTTCAGGGGGGCCATCCGGGCGGCAATCCAGGCCCAGGGCGCATAGAGAATCCCCACGGCCAGGGCGGGGAGGAGGAGAGCCCTCACCCCTCCCCCCCGTCCTCTCCCCTCTCCCACTCTGCGGGAGAGGGGAGGGGGTGGCCCGAAGGGCCGGGGGAGGGGTGAGGGCCCGGCCGCCAGCATCAGCGCGATCAGCCCCTGCCCGATCAGCCAGAAACCCGCCAGGGCCAGGGTGTAGAGGGCGGCCAGGGCCGAGGCGGCCCAGAGCCAGGCCCAGAACCGGCGCCGGCGCGCCGCTTGTGCTGCAAAGACCTCCACCAGCGCCACGTCCGCCAGCAGGGTCCAGGCCAGCGCGGGGCCGTACATCCGGACCTCGCGGGAGGCCCAGAGGAACGGGGTGCCCACAGCGAAGAGGGCCATCGCCGCCAGCGCTCCCGCCCGCCGCCCGGTGAGACGTCCGGCCAGCCGTCCCGCGCAGGCGACGGTCAACACCCCCAGCAGCACCGACGGCCAGCGGAGGGCGAACTCCGTCGCGCCCGCAAGAGGAATCCAGGCCCGGAGCAGGAGGTAGTAGAGAGGCGGGATGACCTCCCGCGCGCTGAGGGTCAGCATCTCCCGCAGGGGCATCTGCGAGGCAACCCACCAGCAGTACGCCTCGTCGTACCACAGGCTCCACCGCTCCAGTTCCCAAGCGCGCAGGGCCAGGGCGAAGATAAGGGTGCAGGAAGCAAGAAGGCAAGAAGCAAGAGGGCAGGAAGCAGGAGAGCAGGGGGCAGGAAAGCAGGAAGAGCAGCGCGAGAGGCGCGGGGAGGCTGGGCTATTACCGGACATTATCCCTCTTCGTCCGTCTTCCGTCGTCCGTCGTCAGTGGTCTATGGTCGGTCGTCCGTCGGGAGACGCAGGGGTGGTTCCGGACGTAGAAGCGCCAGGGGACGGTACGGGCCCGCAGGTCGCCCTGGACGCCGACGCGCGGGCCGGTGGCGACTTCATCATCGGGGACGGGGGCTCCGGCCTCCACAAAGAGGACGGCATCGGGCGCGCACATGTCGGCCTGATCCAGGCGCCGGTCAATGGCCATGGCCTGGCAGAGGCGGGCCGGCCCGGAGGTCAGGCGCGCGGGGTCCGTGATGCCCCGCCGGGCCTGCATCCATTCCAGTCCCTCCAGCGGCTCCAGGGCCCGGATGAGGACCGCCGCCGGGAACCCCTCCGGTCCGGTGACGATGTTCAGGCAATGGTGGAGGCCGTAAATCTGGTAGACGTAGGCGTGCCCGGGCGGGCCGTACATGGCTTCGTTGCGCGCGGTTCGGCCGAAGCGGGCGTGGGAGGCCAGGTCGTCCTCGCCGATGTAGGCCTCCACCTCCACGATGCGCCCGCTCAGCCGCTGGCCCTCCAGCAGGCGCACCAGGACCTGCCCCAGGAGGTCCCGGGCAACCTGGAGGGTATCGCGGGCAAAGAAGTCACGGGGGAGACGACCGCCTCTCACGTCGCAAACCGCGGGTCCAGTTTCAGCGTCCGGCGCAGCCCTTCCTCCAGGCTCACGCGCGGCCGGTAGTTGAGCAGACGGCGGGCCAGAGTGATGTCGGCGCAGAGGCGGGAGACGCCGCCACCCTGGGCCGGGCTGTGGATGACCTCCACGTCCCGCCCGACAATCTCCAGCACCAGCCGCGCCAGGTCATTGACGGAGGTCTCCTGCCCGGAGCCGATGTTGATGATGCGGCGGTCCGCATCGGGCGCCGTCGCTGCGGCGACCATTGCATCCACCACATCATCCACATAGACGAAGTCGCGGGTCTGGTTGCCGCCGCCGAAGACGACCAGCGTGCCACCCCGTACCGCCTGCTGCAGGAAACGGGGGACGACCGGGGGGTGGGACGGCGGCAGGTTCTGCCCCGGGCCGTAAGCGTTGAAGATGCGCAGGACCACCGTCTCAATCCCCCAGAGCGCGCCGATGGTCCGGACGTAGTACTCGGCGGCCAGTTTGCTCACCGCGTAGGGGGACTGGGGGTTGGGCGGGGCATCCTCCCGCACCGGCTGGGTGGGCTGTTCCCCGTAGACGGCGCCGGAGGAGGTCAGCACCACCCGCCGCACCCCGGCATCCCGGATGGCTTCCATCAGGGTGACTGTCCCGCCGACGTTGACCTCGTTGTACTCCCGGGGGTAGAGGATGGACTCGGCAACCAGCACCCGCGCGGCCAGGTGGTAGACGCAGTCCACGTCCTGCAGGAGGGTCCAGAGTTTGGGACGGTCCAGGACGCTCCCGCGCGTGAAGAGGACCCGCCCGTCCAGCCGGGAGGGGTCACCGGCGCTCAGGTCGTCTATGACCCGGACATGATGCCCCTCGGAGGCCAGACGGTTGGCCAGCGCGCTGCCCAGAAATCCAGCACCACCGGTGATCAGGAATCGCATGGTCTGTGGGTTGGGGGGGGCGGCGGGCGGCTTCGCCGCCCGCCGCCACCCCGTCGTCTACAGATACCGCTGTACCACAGCGACGACGTCCGGGTAGTCAATCCCCAGCCGCCGCAGGGTCTCCAGCGTGGGGACGCCATCGCGGGTCCAGCCCCGCCGGGCGTAGACGGCGTCCTTCAGCCGCTCGTACTGCTCCTCCCGGTACTTCCGCAGCGCGGCCAGTTTCTCCGGGGTCGTCATCTTCGTCGGGTCCAGCCCCAGCAGTTCCCGCAACTGTTTGTCGTACCGCTCCGCGCGCGATTCGTACTCCTCCACCGTCACCGGCCCCATGGAGCGGTAGGGGACATTGTCGTGCTCCCGACGGCCGTAGCCCCGGCGCAGGTTGAAGACCCGCTGGAAGTTGTAGACCCGCTCCGACATGGTGATGAGGTCCTCGCGGGTGATCTCCTTCCCCGTCACCCCGGAGAAGAGGTCCACGTAGTTCTGGACATGGGCCGGGATTTTGGCCGGTTCGGGGGTGTACTTGTTGTCGGGCGGGATGATGTCGTTCCAGGGGAGTTTGCAGTGGCCCACCAGCCCGAACCAGGTGCGGAACATCGGGAAGTAGTGCAGGGCCTCCGCCTTGTCCTCAAAGGTCGGCAGCAGGTTGCTGACCATATCCATAAAGATGAGCCAGGCCTCGTCGTGCTGGGGGCCCTTGTTGGTCAGACCGTAGCCGCCCTGCTGGGCCAGCGACTCTTTGGAGACGTATTCGGAATACTCCAGCCCCTTCGCCTCCATCCCGATGTCCTGGACGAACTGGGGGTCGGCGCCGAAGTGCTCCACGAAGTATTTCTTCATGAACCGGACGCCCTGCCCGGCGATTTTGCCGAAGCCCTCGCCCCGGCCCATCTGGTGGAGGAGTTCAATGGCGGCGTCGGCGTTGCCGAACCGGAGTTCCAGCCCGCCCGTCTTCTCCTTGTCCAGGATGCCGGCCTCGTAGCACTCCATCACGAAGGCGGTGAGGGTGCCGAAGGAGATGGTGTCTATGCCGTAGGTGTCGCAGTAGAAGTTGATCTCCAGGATGGCGTCGGGGTCAAAGATGCCGCAGTTGGAGCCGACGCCGGCGATGGTCTCGTATTCGGGGCCGTCCACGATGACCGTCTGGCCCTTGTAAGGGCCGGTGCGGACGGTGTAGCGGTCCACGGCGTGGGAGCAGGCCATCGTGCAGCCGTACCAGCAGCCGTCGGGCAGCCCCTGGGTGAAGCGGGCCTCCCAGACGTCGCCGTTGATTTTGGAGGCGTCGGGATGGCCGCCGTATTTGAAGTTATGGACGGGGAGGAGGTCGTAGTCGCTCATAATCTGGACCAGGTAAGTGGTACCCCGGCGACGCATCCGGTTCTGGGAATCGTCGTAGTCGTGGATTTCTTTGTGCAGGCGCATGCCGGCGCGGGCGATGCGCTCCGGGTCGGCGGGGTGGACGGAGTCGGCGCGGACGGGCGGGCTCTTGACCACCAGCGCCTTGATGCGTTTATCCCGGAAGACGGTGCCAGTGCCGCCCCGGCCGGCCTGCTTGAAGCGGAAGGCGCCCCGGCGGCGGTCGTAGAAGGCGAAGTTGAGGCAGCCGATGCGGGTGTGTTCGGCCCCCTGTCCGGCGGAGACGGCGGACATAAAGTAGCGGTCCTCTTCTTTTTCCGCCATCTGCCGGATGAGCCACTCGCCGATGAGGTGGGTATTCACCGGGGCATCGGGGGCCTCTTCTATGGTGACGCGGCCTTTCTGTCCGTCAATGACGACGACCACCTCCCGGTCGGCCTTGCCCTGGATTTCTATGGCGTCCCATCCGGAGAATTTGAGGAGGGGGCCGAAGTGGCCGCCAACGTTGGAGTCTATGGGGATGTCGGTGAGGGGGGAGATGGTGACGACCAGGGACTTGCCGGAGCCGGGGTACTGGGTGATGCCGCCGATAGGGCCGGAGGAGATGACGATTTCGTTCTCCGGGTCGTTCCATTTCGTGTCGTCGCGGGTCCCGTGCCAGAGGAGCCAGAGGCCGAAGCCCCGGCCGCCGACAAATTTTTCCTTCATCTCTTCAGTGACCGGTTTGGCGGCGATGGTGTAGTCGGAGAGGTTGACGTAGAGGGTCTGTCCGGTGTAGCCCCGCTCCACGGACGGGACGGTGTAGGTGTATTCGGCCAGCACGCGATGAGAGTGAGTCGGTTGGGTCATGGTTCCTCCTGACGAATCAGATTTATACTCTACTTTACATCCGGCCGTTGAAGTTAAACTTTCGGGCCAGAAACTTTAATTTGCTATTTTGCTTACTCGGGTATATGCTCTCCTGTAATCACTTCCAGGACTGCTTTCGCCTGGTAAGTTTTGCCATAGGAAACATCACCAACGGGTTGCAGGATACCTGCCTGGACCAGTTTGTCACAGGCATATTTTGCGCCGGGGTATGTAGCCTTCAGCCGTCTTTGAGCTTGCGGAATTGTGATGATGGGAGTAGCGAAAAGTGCATCCAGGAGTTGCAACGTTAACGCAGAAGCACGATCCTGAAGCATCCTCCTGCGCCATTCTTCCCGCAGATCCTGGAGACGCTTTGCCCGCGCGATGGCATCCCGTGACTGTTCGGCGACGCCGCGCAGGAAGAAGATCACCCAATCCCGCCAGGCGCCTCGCTCGCTGACCCCCAGGAGCAGGTCGTAGTACTCCTGGCGGTAGCGATAAAAATAGGCGCTAAGGTAGAGAAGTGGCAGGGGAAGCAACTGCCACTGGACCAGTAGCAGCGTGATCAGCAGACGTCCAATCCGCCCGTTGCCGTCCACGAAGGGGTGGATGGCCTCAAACTGGTAGTGGACGAGGGCCAGGCGGATCAGCGGCGGGTACGGGTCGTCGCTATGCAGGTATTTTTCCAGGGCACTGAGCGTTTCGTGCATCTGGGGAACCGGCGGTGGCACGAAGACGGCCTCCTTCAGGGTGCACCCCGGCGGTCCAATCCAGTTCTGAGTGCAGCGGAATTCCCCCGGTGTGGCATATTCTCCCCGCACCCCGGTCAGCAGGCGTTCGTGGAGTTCCCGGATGAGGCGCAGGCTGACAGGCAGGGTGTTCAGACGTTCCAGCCCGTATTCCAGAGCGTTCACGTAGTTCAGCACCTCTCGCACATCTGCCTCAGGTGGCGCCTCCATGCCGGGCAGCGGCAACTGTCGGGCCTCGTAGGCGTACAGGTCGGCGATGTCGGCCCGGGTACCTTCAATGCGCGAGGAGAGGACGGCCTCCCGGCGCACAAAAGGCCCGATCAGCAGGTGAGGGTTCGGTACCGTTCGTCCCAAACCGGCCAGTTGGCCCAGCGCGCGGTCGGCCTCCGACAGGACTTTCATCAACGGCCAGTCCAGCGGCAGTTTCGGGGGCAGCGGGTTGGGGATGAAGGCCCAGTACGCTGCTTCACCTTCCCCGACCCGAATCACCTGTCCGGCGGTGCTGTTGTGGAAGCGTCGGGGGTCCATAACGGTCCCTCAATCTACCGGGCACGAGTGCGCGTGCGATGGTGATTTTGCTCCAAGTCGGTAAGCCTCCTCTTCTGGCGCACCTCTGCATAACCAGTCGGGTACATCTGCACGATTCGGGTTTAGCCAGAAAATGGTCCGCAGTTCATCTACCCGCCGCGCCAGTTCAGAGAATCGCCCTCGTTCCCTGTCGTTAAGGGAAACCACACGATGATCCGTGTGCAGGGCAAGGTCAACGAGGTGCCAGTCTTTGCTTACCTCCTCGGGGACTCTGGAATGAGGCCAGAGTTGTGCTGCTTCTCCTATCACGCGATCTTTGAGTGGGTTATCAGGGTTAAGATTGACCCAGCGTATTTTTCCCTGGGATTGCATCCTGGTGAACCACTCCACTGCGTACCGGGATGCATAGGATTGCCAGGGTTCCGCTATCTCCTTTGGCCTCTGCTGCATCCACTCCTGATACAGTTCCCGACACATGGCCAGTTGATGGCCACACCGGTCTACAGCCTCCAGAGTTTCCCGACATTTTCGGGCTGTCGGATTCTCGGTGGTCCCCGCAGCCCGGGCGACAGAGGTGTTGATCACGATAGCATACGGGGGATGGTTCATCTCTGGGGGCTCCGACGAAAAGTGACGGTATCCAGATATGTGCGCATCGTCTCCAGAGCCACCTGGCTGAAATCCACCGGCCAATTCCCAAATGCGCCGTCCTCATCCAGTTCGGCGGTTGTAATATGAGTGACACCCTCTTCATCCCTCTCAAACCAGTGCAACTTCACCGCATCAGGACTCAATTCACCTCTGGCCACCGAGGTCTGAATGCCCAGTAGAATCAATTCGCTGTGCGTTTCCACGACGACTTGAACCCCACACTTTGCCGCTTGAACCAGAAGGTCTGCCAACCTCACCTGGGCGCTTGGATGGAGGTGGATTTCGGGTTGCTCTATATAGACCATTTGGCCTCGCTGAGCGGCCTGTAAGGCCACCACGACGGGCAGAACCTGAGAAACCCCAAACCCCGCGTCGGCGATGTTCACCATGTCCCGCGCGCCTCCCCTTCGGCTTCTCGGCAAACGTCCAACTCGTACCTCCACATCGGTGGCGCTGACCCGCTGCGTTTCCACTTTCCAGGTTAACTCCAAATGCCTCAGGTCTTCCCACAAATTTTCCATTTTCTCGGTTTTCTCCTCCTGCCACTGGGCAATCACGCCAGCCACGTAGTCCGTGAAGAGGCCAGGAAAATATCCCGAGGGAGCTGCATACCGGTACGTACGTTGGGGATTCCCCCTTAGGGCGGGAACGTGAATCAATGCCCGTGTGATTTCCGCAAACCGTATCCATGGGTCTCTGGGCATCCAGGGAAAGCTAATGGCGAGAAAAGCCCGATATTGTGTAAGTTTTACTCTCCTTCCTAACCTGACAGTTATTCCCCATCCCTGCTCTTGTAGCTCCTGCGCAGCCTTCAAGACCTCCTCCTCGGTCATCTCCGGATACAGGCGGACTGTCCTCTCCGCTTTACCCCATATACACTCGGCCGTCAGAAGGGAAACCATTTTCTGGTCTGGGCGAAAGGTGCATTCGCCTACATGCCCCGACTTTGTTTCCATCCTTATAACAAGTTTCTCAGCATCCTTCCAGAGCATCTCCCGGGCGCTGGCGAAGGAGACGTTGGGGCCACTCACCAGCAATCCGCCAGGGTCGTACGGGGCCTCAAAGGTTTGCTTCAACAGGAGCAGCGGTTGTATGAAAGAGGATTTCCCGGAGCCGTTGGCCCCGGCCAGAACGGTCAGGCTCCCGAAATCCACCTCTATCCGATCCCGCAACGATTTATACCCCTGTACTGCCAGTCGCTTCAGTTGATCCGAAATCATCATGGTTGTTCCCCCTCGTACTCTGTCAAGGCTGATTTTTCAGTTTGGCCGGATTTGAGAAATACCCTGCTGGCTGGATATGTGGGCCTATAATGACCTCATTTGCCCATATTTGGGGGTATTCAACCCCATCGCAAATATAAGTTTCATAATTGACAGAGTACTCGTAAGTTTCCCTGGCCGTAACTATTCAGCGCTGACTGAAGTCACCCTTCTTGGGCCTGCGGCCGATGGTCGGCCTTCGCCGACCCGGTCTCTCAGACTCGCCCATACGGGTTGTCGGCGGAGGCCGACAATTGGCACGAAGTGCCCAGAGAGGACGATTTTAATCGGCGTGAGGAGTGCTTCCTCCAGCCCTCTTTCCACAGGATTTTCTCCAGGCTTCCATCCGGCGGACCCGCTCGTAATACCGTTCCAGCGCGGCCAGTTTCTCCCGCCGCTGGGTCTCGCTCTGCTGGGGGCACAACTTCCAGCAGAACTCCACTAACTCCACGTATCGCCGCCACGCCTCCTGAGGTGAAATCTTGCCCGCGCTGCGGACGCGCTCCCTCTCCTCAGCCTCGTTCCAGCGCCGGTACTGTTCGTATGCCCAGCGGTACAATGGTTTGTCCATTTGGCTATCTGACGTTCGTGATCGGACAGGATACGGTGCACACCGATGCTACAAACGGACACAGACGCCCAATCCGTATCGCTTAAAACAAACCGTCTTGGCCCCGCTACCTCTGGTCTATCCTTCAAACAAGTACTACGGCCGGAACTCCTGTAAAAATCGGACCGTATTCTGGATTTCCTCAGCGCTCAGAGCATTCAGTAGATTCAGAGTACTCCGCAGCAATTCGCCGAATCTGCGACCTGTGAGATGTTCGGAGACGATAATGCCCGCATGTTCCCTTCCTGTCTCGTACCAGGCGCTGGCATAGCGGACAAAGTCTTTTACGTTGAAGGTCAACAGAGCTCTTCCCTCCACTGCAGCGTAGTTCAACAACTCTTCATCGGATAGTCCCATTTTACCGATTTCCTGGACCGTCACGGCGTCAAAACCCCGCCGACGCAGGGCAGCAGCCAGATGAGGGCCTCTGGAGACATCCTCATCAATGAGCAGGCGGATTAACGGCACGGTTCTACCTCACCCATAATGTACCCGGCTGGCCCTTTGTGCCAATCCATTGCTGATACCTTTCCATCACCGTATCAGGGCGGTTCTCCTCGATCAGCCTCTCTATTTCCTCCTGGTGATCCAGATAGTAACTAATGGCATCCAGCACCGCTGCTGGAGGGACGTGAGGATAGGCGTCCAGAATCTCCTCCAGCGTCTCGCCAGCCTTATAGTGCATTGCAATCGCTCGCACTGACACTCGCGTGCCTTTGATGATGGGCTCTCCACCAGCAATACCGGGTACGCAAACAACATACGGGTGCTCCGTTGGTCGAACCTCTACCATGGCTACCAGGGTCTCCGTATTGCTCATTTCTCCCTCCTTGCCTCTCTGCCCTCCACTTGCTCCCTGCGCCGTGCGACCGGCTCCCTGCTACTTCCTCGGCCTGTACTGGATCGCCTCCGCCAGGTGGGCCGTCTCTATCCGGTCGCTGCCGGCCAGGTCGGCGATAGTGCGGGCCAGTTTGAGGATGCGGTGGAAAGCCCGCGCGCTCATCTGCAACTGCTGCATCGCCGCCCGCACCAGTGCCCGCCCGCTCTCATCCAGCCGACAGTATTCCCGCACGTCGGTGGGGCCCATGTCGGCGTTGCAGGTCAGCGGGGTGCCCGCAAAACGGCGCCGCTGCATCTCCCGCGCCCGCTCCACCCGCTCCCGAACGGCCGCCGACGGCTCCCCCCGCCGGTCGTCCGTCAGTTTGGCATAATCCACCCGCGGCACCTCCACGTGGATGTCTATCCGGTCCAGCAGCGGCCCCGAGATGCGCTTCTGGTAGCGGGCGATGGCCGCCGGACTGCAGGTACACTCCTTCACCGGGTCGCCGTAGTACCCGCAGGGGCAGGGGTTCATCGCCGCGATGAGCATAAAGCGACTGGGGAAGACCAGCGTCCCGGTGGAGCGGGCGATAGAGACGATGCCATCTTCCATCGGCTGACGGAGTGCCTCCAGCGTGTGCGAAGTGAACTCGGGTAATTCATCCAGGAAGAGGACGCCCCGGTGGGCCAGGGAGATTTCGCCCGGGCGGGGCCAGTGGCCGCCGCCGACCAGTCCCGGATAACTGATGGTGTGGTGGGGGGCCCGAAAGGGGCGATGTCGGACCAGCGGCGTATCCGGCGGCAGGAGCCCCGCCACGCTGTAGATTTTGGTCACCTCCAGCGCCTCCTCCAGTGTCATCGTCGGCAGGATGGAGGGGACGGAGCGGGCCAGCAGGGTCTTCCCTGAACCAGGCGGCCCGACCAGCAGGACGTTGTGACCGCCGGCCGCGGCCACCTCCAGCGCCCGCTTGACGTGCTCCTGGCCCCGGATGTCGGCGAAATCCGCCGCGTAGGCCGGCGGGGGCACGGACATCGGGTCTTCGGCGGGGCGGTAGGGCGGAATGCGCGCCAGTCCCTGCAGGTGGGCCGCCAGTTGCCCCAGATTCTCCACGGGATAAACCTCCAACCCGTCCACCAGCGCGGCCTCCGGCGCGTCCACCGCCGGGACGAAAAGCCGCCGCAGCCCTTCCTGGCGGGCCAGCGCAGCGATGGGCAGGACGCCGGGGATATGGCGGACGGAGCCGTCCAGCGACAGTTCGCCGATGAACAGAGCGCCCTCCACTTCCTGGGGCCAGACCTGCTCCGAGGCGACCAGGATGCCCACCGCGATGGGCAGATCGTAGATGGGGCCCTCTTTGCGGATGTCGGCGGGGGCCAGGTTGATGGTCAGCCGCGTGTTGGGGAAGCGCAGGCCGGTATTGCGGAGGGCCGTTCGCACCCGCTCTATGGACTCTTTGACGGCCGTATCCGGCAGCCCGACGATGGTGAGGGAAGGCATGCCGTGGGCGACATCCACTTCTACCTGGATCAGAATCCCTTCCAGTCCGATGAGGGCGCAACTGGTGACTTTGGCCAGCATCTTCGTTCTCCCTCTCTGCAGGTGCAGGATAAGTTTACCATATGCGGTAGGATGGGGCAAGTCCCTTTCCCTTCAGGCCATTTCGTGGTACAATATTCCAGCACCCCTCCCGGGGCAACGGTAGCGCAGGCCATTGGCTCCGTACCGGCTGACGGCCAACGCTACCGGCTGGGAACCCAATGGCACTGACTTTTTCGCGACGCAGGCTTTTCGCCTGCGGGTCACGGCCACAGGCCTGGTGGCCTGCACCACATACTTCTAAATCTCAAATATCAGCACCATTGGGCTGGGAAGCCCGTGGCAAGGGCAAATCTCTAAACAGGAAACAGATATGGACGACTCATTTGGGACTTTTTCTCCCATACTGGACCGGCTGCGCAGCCAACTGGGAGACCTGATGGCGGTGGAGCGGGTGGAGGCCCAGCAGGGGGCCGAACCGGCGTTTGCCTTCTACGGTCGCCTCTACGACGACCCGGACCGGGCCTTTGAGCGGATTTCGGAGCGGTTCGCCGCGCTGGGCTACACCGCGCTTCTCTCCCGACAGAAGGACATTTACCAGGTCATCGCTGTCCGGGGCATGGTGCGGGCCCAGGCGCCACGCTCCTGGGTCAACCTGATCCTGTTTCTGGCGACCCTGCTGACGGTTATGCTGGCCGGGGCCGCCCCTCTACCGGGCGGAACGTTCCTGAGCGTGCTCCTCTCCGGGTTGCCCTTTGCGGCGGCCCTGATGGGGATTCTCCTGGCCCACGAACTGGCCCACTATTTCGTCGCCCGCCGGTACGGGTCGCCAGTCAGCCTCCCGTACTTCATTCCCATGCCCTTCAGCATCCTGGGCACGATGGGCGCGGTCATCTTCCAGCGGGCCCCCATGCGAGACCGCAAGGCCCTCTTTGACATCGGTATCGCCGGGCCACTGGGCGGATTCGTCGTCGCCGTCCCGCTGCTCCTCCTGGGATTGCTCTTCACCCGCGTGGGGCGGCCATCGGACTTCCTCCCGCCGGGAGAACAGACGGCTATTGTTTTTCAGGAAGGGAACTCGCTGCTCTATATGGCGGCCAAGTATGTCATCTTCGGGCGCGTCCTGCCCGACCCGGTGACGGGTGAGGATGTCTGGCTCTCTCTGCCCGCCAGTCCCGGCGGTCCGGTCGTTTTCGCCGCATGGGCAGGGCTCCTGGTGACGGCCCTCAACCTCCTCCCCATCGGCCAACTGGATGGGGGACATGTGGCCTACGCCCTGCTGGGCCGTCGGGCCTGGAAACTGGCCTATCTGGCCATCGGCCTGCTGGGCGCCCTGGGGGTCTATCTCTGGGTGATGGGAAATCCCGCCTGGCCGACCTGGATCATCTGGGCCGGACTGGGCCTTCTCTTCGGCCCCCGCCACCCCCCGCCGTTGAACGATGCCTCCCGAATCGGGCCCGGGCGCACCGTCCTGGGAATCCTGATGGTCATCATCTGGTTCGTGACCTTTGTGCCCGTCCCGTTGATGCCGGTGCCTGTGCGATAACCGTTTCGGGCGATGCGCCGATCCCTGGTCGGTCTTTTGATCGGAATCATTACGGGTCTTCTGCTGAGTCTGGCGGCCTACTACGGCCTCTTCCCCGAGTGGAGAGCGCGGTTGGGCGACCTGTTCCATATTGCCGGGGGGGCACGAGCGCCAGTGGCCATCATCGCCATAGACCTGGAGGCGCTCCAGCAGTATGGGCCGCCGGCCGAATGGCCGGCTGAGCAGTACGAGGCGTTGTTCCGGCGGGCCCACGAGGCCGGGGTGCGGGTGGTGGCGCTGGACTTTCCCTTATCGCCGGCTGTTGAAACCACATGGACCGTTACTCTACCGAACGGGCTCATCATCTGGCCGGCAACGGGGGTTGGAACGCCCTCCCCCCAGGCGGGCAGTGTGGGTTTCCCCTACCTGCTTCGCCCCGACTCCGGGGCCCGCACGAGTGGTCCAAAAACCTTAAAGAACCTGCTGATCGGGCACATCCACCTGATCCCCGACTCCGATGGGGTCCTGCGTCGGATTCCCCTCTGGGTCCAGTCCGGCAATGAGGCAGTCCCTGCCCTGGCCTGGCGGGCCGTTGCCCTCTATCTTCAGGCCGCCATCCCGCCGCCGATGGCATCCCCCTTCCGCTGGGCCGGTTTCCCCCTGACCCCAGATGCGGCAGGACGGGTCCAGATTCGCTATCCGGCGCGCCCGGGTTCCATCCCCACTTATCCCTTGCGCGCCTTCCTGGAGGGAGACCTGCCGCCAGATGCGCTGGCGGGGCGGATTCTCTTTGTTGGAGTGACTGCCGGAGAGGTGGTGGAAATCTACCGGACTCCGGTGGGGGAGATGACCGGAGTGGAGGTCCAGGCCCAGGTGGCCACCGCGCTGTTCGGCGGCAACGTGGTAGCACCTGCGCCTTTCTATCTGACCGCCCTTCTCACCCTGGCCGTCTCCGCGCTCTCTGGCTGGGCCATCGCCCGGATTCGTCCGATTTTCCTTCTGGGAATGGTCCTGTTGACGCTTCTCAGCGGAGTCCTGGCCATTGCGCTGGCTGGCATCCACCAGGGGCAATGGGTGGACCCCTTCTTCCCCCTGGCCGGGATAGGGATCACCTCGCTGGTGGTGAGCCTCTGGCGCTCCCACGATGAACGGCGACGAAGGGCCCGCCTGACTCTCCTCCTTCAGGGACGGGCCTCTCCCCGGCTCATTGCCCGCCTGGTGGAGACCCCGGACGGGGAACAGTTGCTGAATACCGACGTGCGGTTCGTCGTCGCCCTGTTCGCGGATGTCCGGGGATTTGTCCGGTTGACAGAGGGGCAGGACCCCCGGATGGTGCGGGAAGCGGTCAGCCTTCACCTATCCCTTTTCACGGACGCGGTGGTGGAATCGGGTGGGATTGTGACCAAGTACGTGGGGGATATGGTGGCGGCCATTTTCAATGCCCCTCTGCCGATGGAGCATCCGGTGGATCAGGCTCTGCAGGCCGCCCAGGATGGATTAAAGCGGTTGAGAAAATTGTGGCAGGATAAGCCCGACTTGATGCGCATGCCCATGGGGGTCGGCATTCATGCCGGAGCCACCGTGGTGGGGTTGCTGGGGTCATCCCAGCATCCGGAGTACGACGCCATCGGTGATACGGTCAACATCGCGGCCCGTCTCAGCACGTACGCGCCGGCGGGTGAGATATACGTCACCGAGGCTGTGGTCGCTTCAGCGGGGAAAAAGTGGAGTTTTGACCCTCTGGGGGTAGTCCAGGTACGGGGACGATACGAGCCGGTGCTGGCATACCGTTTGAGGACCGAAGAATGAACCCGTTGCGGATTCTGCTGGTGGATGACCACATCCTCTTTCGCAAGGGGCTGGCCCGTCTGCTGGACGCGCAGCCGGATTTCCAGGTAGTGGGCGAGGCATCGGATGGGGCTGAGGGGGTAGAGAAGGCCCGCTCCCTGCGCCCCGACGTGGTCCTGATGGACCTGCGGATGCCCGTCTGCGACGGCCTGGAGGCGACCCGGCAGATCAAGCGAGAAGTGCCCGGCGTCCGGGTGGTCGTCCTGACCGTCTCGGATGACGACCAGGACTTTCTGGCAGCCATCCGCTGCGGCGCCGACGGCTATCTGGTCAAGAGCATGCGCCCGGAGGCGCTATTTCAGGAACTGCGCGGGCTGGCCCAGGGGGAAGTCCCCATCTCCCGGGAGATGACGGGGAAACTGCTGCGGCAGGTGGCGCGCGCGGCCCCGGCACCCTCACCCACGGCCCAACCGGACTCCCTCTCAGAGCGGGAGCGGCAGGTGCTGGTGTTGCTGGCAGAGGGGCTTTCCAACGAGGAAATCGCCGCCGAACTGGGGATTGCTGAAAATACAGTGCGCAACCACGTGCGCAACATTCTGGAGAAACTGGGGTTGAAAAACCGGGTCCAGGCCGCTGTCTACGCAGTGCGGCAGGGGCTGGTATAAGCAGTAAGCCCGATGGGAAACCATCGGGCTTACTTTTGCTGTTTGGCCCGCCGCTTTAGCGTCGGGCTCATTTTTTCCGAACGTGCCAGGCACATCTGGAAGTGCCTGGCACGTTCAAGGTCATCTTATGGCGTTGTCGGCACCTTTGACGCCCAGTTGTCGCTGTATTGGACCGTGGCCATCTGGCCCCGGAGCCATTCCTGGAAGACCCGCTGTTCTTCGTAGGAGCGCAGCCAGGAATCCAGTGCCCGCACCTGGCGGTCCATCACCTGGACGATGTACCAGCGGCCGTCCGTTCCCGCCAGGGGCGCGGTGTGTTGCGTCGCCGGGATCTCCCATATGGTGCCGGCGGCCTCCTCGCCGAACCGCTCCTTCAGGAACCCCTGCGTGACCCACTCCGGATCACTGGCGTAGGCGGGACTTCCCTCTTCGGCCTCTATCTCCGCCGCGATGTCTTCCCACTTCTCCCCTTTGCCCAGCCGCTCCGCTACCTTTCCGGCATCCTCCTGGGTGGGGAACGAGAGGTAGCGAATCTGGACCTGTTCCATTGTCGGGGGGATTTCCGCTGCCATTGCCTGCTGGAGTTTGCCGTAGAGCAGGCTGGCCTCCACCATCGCGCGGAATTTGGCCTCGCTGAGGCCGCTGCGCTTCAGGTGGGTCTTCACATATTCCTGGTAGCGACGGTCAAACTCCTCTTTGGAGACCGGTGTCGGTTCCGGCGTCGCCGTGGCCGTGAGGGTTGTCTCCGTCGTCATCGCTGGAGTGGGGGTCAGGAAGGCCGCCACCACGTCCCGGTCGTAGCCGAACTGCTCCTCAATGGCCCAGTCTATCTCCTCCTGGGAGACCGTGAGCCCCCGCCGGGCGGCCTCCTGCCGGATCAGTTCCTCCAAGATCATCTGGTCCAGCACCTCTTTGCCCAACAGGGTCGCGTAGGCCTCGGAGAGCATAGCATCCAGTTGGCGGATCTGGTTATTCAGGAACTCCAGCCAGAAGGAGACGTTGGGGTCGGTGGGGTCCAGTGCCATCCGCTGAGCGGTGTAGTAGTCCCGCTGTTCCTGGAGGACGATACGGTAATGTCGGACACGGGCCTGGAAATCGGCCGTGGTGATGGGGACGCCGTTGACTGTGGCGACCGGCTCCCGGCCTTTGAATACGTTCTCGGTCAGGTACCCGTAGACCAAGATGCCGATAACCAGGACGCCGACGGCGACCGTACTGGCGATGATCCAGCGGTTTATCCGCGCTTCCCGTTCCGCCCGGGTGCGCTGTTTTTTGGTCAACGGGCGCGGGGCTGCAACCTCTTTCCGTTTTCTGGACATAATGGACCCTCACGTGGAGAAAGAAAACATGTCCAGACACCCAGCATTGAGGAAGAAAATAGAGTTTTTGCGGCAGCAGAGCCGCCGCAAAAACTCTATATCCCCCCTGAATCCC
>Ga0272447_1000503_pt1 | contig 29361 bp, 28 predicted proteins | sample YNPCB0133_FD_194589 | JGI IMG/M metagenome (GOLD analysis project Ga0272447, IMG submission 194589) | Hot spring microbial mat communities from Yellowstone National Park, WY, United States - YNP-CB-013-3 | ecosystem: Environmental > Aquatic > Thermal springs > Hot (42-90C) > Sediment | place... | reverse complement strand
ACTGAGAGCTTGTTTATTGTTTCGCGAATCATGGAGGGTGTTGCGACGTGGTTGTTCTCGAGGAGTCTGATGCAGACGGCGAGTTCGAGTAACCTTATCTTTACAGGCGCGCCGAGATAGCTTGATATCGCGTTGAAGGTGCTTATGAGTTCTCTGTTAAGTGCTTCGCGGGAAGCTTTGCCGGCGTACTGTATCATGGCGGGTGCCAGGTTTGAGAAGACCTGCTCGGTTATCTTGGATGGTGGATAGGAGAGTGTTTTCAGGAAGAGGGGCTTGTGGCTCAGTATCTGATCGGCGACGGTGTAGCGCCCCCTCTTGACACGCCTCAGCAGGCCTAGGTCTACTAGCCACTCGAGACGCGGCGGGACGATGTGCCTATACTTGGCGTAGAGGCTACTCCTTATCCACTCGGCCTTCGTAGAGTACTTGAGCCTCTCCTCCCTGAATCTCTGCGCCATCTCGATCTTGGGCAGTATCTCCGCCTGGGCCTTTTTCCCGGCCGCGGCGACCAGGGTCTTGAGGGCCTGGGGATAAAGCTCCTCCATCACATGGTTCATCGCCTCCATTCTGGAGAAGCTCTCGGCCTCGATGGCCCACTTGATCAGCCCGGGGAGGACTAGGTAATCGCTGGTTATGAGGAGCCAGAGGAAGAAGAGCTGCTCGACAGGCTTCAGGCTAATCGTGTCGTGCAGGGTCATATCTGACTCGCCCCTCAGATAGGCCTCATAGGAGGCGATGCTTCTGGTGAATGCGTAGATGACGCCATTGTCCCCGAGAGCGTGCCCCCTCTTGCTGAGGAGGTTGAGGTCGGCCGCGAAAGCCACGTAGTTACGCGCGGCGACCTCGCTCCGTATGAGGCCGACAGCCTTGACCTCGGGGGCGGCAGGTTCCTTGAGTTTTCTGACGGACTCGTTGAGGAGCGAGGCTAGAAAGCTGAGAGACACCTGGTCCCGCGCCGTTTCAGACTTTGCTGCGGCGACGATCAGGCGGAGGTAGCCGAGCCTGCAGACCTCTCCATGGCTCTCGACAATCATGGGGCGACCACCCTGCGCTCGTGTTCCCGGGCCGCGGCGGGCTGCGGGACAGCCCTCTCAAGCGCCTCGCCCTTCTCGAGCTCGAGTATCGCTTCGCCGCTGACCCCCTGCCCCTCGCCGAGATACATGAGGTACTTGTTCTCCTTTGGGATGTTGTCGTAGACTACTCTCTTAGCGCTGAAGCCGACGCGCTCGGCTATGGGCCGCACGAGCTCCGCTAGGTCGATCAGGACTCCCTTCTTTCTCACGACTCCCAGCACTATGACGCAGGCCCTGTCCCGCTTGAGGAGGCGGAACATCTCTCGAAGCGATTGCTCCATGAACTCGGCGAACCTTGGGAGGGACTCTGAGTGGAAGAGGCGGCGCCCCACCTCCTTATAGTCATGGCCGAGGAACCAAAGCCTGAGCCAGTTGTCCCAAGCATATGTCTGCATGTTCAGGTAGGGTGGCGAGGTTATAATCAGGTCTGCAACAGACGCTGGGAAGGGGAGGCTCCTGGCGTCGCGGTTATAGGCGTATCCCCACAACTTTGGTGCCTCACCGTCCAGGATATGGGCCGCTCTCTCCAGAATGCATCTCCCGACATCTCTCCGGGGCTTCTTAAGCTTGAGCTTCCTCGCGGATCGAGCCACGTAGCCCGGGGACATGGAGAAGGAGTGGGCGCACTTGACCGAGAGGCTGACCCTGCTCGAGCCGTGCAGTATCCCTAGAACCAGTGCCTTGATGAAGAGCCCTACTCGCGAGTCGTCGTCTAGGAGGAGTTCCCTCAGGGCCATCAGCTGCTTGAGGGTGCTCCGGTGGTAGAAGGCCTGGACCTCTTCAGGTGCGTCAGGGTCGAGGCCCCTAGATATGGCACCCCTGTTCAGCTCAACCCACTCCTTTACCTCCATGTACGAGGCCGGCCTGACCTTGGCGTGGGTCAGGACAAAGGCCTCCGGGGCAAGGTCGTTTCCGACACCGATCCGCCCTGTTAGGCACGCTTCTAGAGGCGCTGTGCCCTTCCCCGAGAACGGGTCCAGCACCATCCAGCCGGGTTTGGAGTATTTCGTGATGTAGTAGTGCGCCATGGCGGGCGGGAAGGAGCCTGTTCGTGAGCAGAGCCTGTGGAGCCTGCTCCCCCAGCTGTGTGGGTAATACTTCCAGCAGCCCTCAAGCTCCCAGCTCGACACCTTTCTGGCGGCCAGCATTCGTCTTGTTTCTGGAGCTGTTTACGAGTAGCTATAACCCTTGGCGCTTCTCGGACGGTAGAGATTCTTCTACAATATCTCCACATAATATAATGAGATTACGTCTAGGAGCTTCCCTACGTATTGCCCTGCTAATATGTCAGACCGTCTTCTTGAATATTGGGAGGATACCGAGATATTCCACGTCGTCGAAGACCGCGCCTTCTAGGAGTATCGCCGCCTTCTTGTATACGCGTCCGCCTGCGAGCTTTACGAGCCTCTCGAGGGCGGCCATCGTCTCCCGCGTGCTCACTATGTCGTCAACTATCCCGACGTTTCTGTTCTCGATGTATTTTACGTAGCGGCCGTCCACGCTCAGCTTAACTGTCTCCCTGCTGGTCACGGGCTTGCAGTCGGTCACTATCGGGTTTATCATGAAGGACTTCACCTCCTTTCTCGCCACTATGTATCTTTGGTGGCCTAGGATCGAGGCGACCTCGTGGACGAGGGGGATGCCCTTGCTCTCGGAGGTGAGGAGTATGTCGCAGCCCGCGAGCTTCTCTGCGAGGAGTTTGGCGCATCTCGAGATGAACTCCCTGTCCCCTAGGCTGTCGAAGTAGGCGATCCACGTGTCTTCTGAGACTTGGAGGAGGGGTAGGACCCTCCTCATCCCTGCTACCTCGATCTCATAGGAAGCGCGCCCCGAGTACGGCAGGACGACCTCCTTCACGCCTGCTGTATGCGATGCGCGGGTTTAAAAGTTTAGCACCCCCTCCTGCTTGTCTGCGACTCCGAAGGCCTCCGCCACGTACCTGATCGTGTGGAATACCTTTAGGCCTGTGAACTGTCTCAGCTGCTGCGCGCAGACGCTGCTCTCCGTTGCGATCTCTAGACAGCCGGTCGCAAGGACCTCTCTGGCGACGCGACGGCCTATCTCTGCGCTGATGCTGTAGCCCTCAACGCCACGCCTCATTCCCCATGTCCCCGCGATCCCGCAGCAGCCGTAGTCGCGCGTTGTGACCCTGTAGCCGAGGCGCGATAGCAGGCTTGCGGAGGGTGCGTCGGGAGCAATCAGTCTGGAGTGGCAGGGATAGTGGTAGAATATGTTCTGGGCCTCTCCGGCTGGCTTCTGCCCTGCGGAGATGCCGGGCGCTGTGACTATGAAGGATAGGAGTTCTCGGGTTGACTCGGCGACCAGCCTGGCCTCGGCTGTCTTGAGGAGCTTTGGATATGCCTCGGCTAGGCAGTAGGCGGCTGTGGGCTCGCTGCAGATGATCCTTGCCCCTCTACGGGCGTACTCCGCGAGGACCTCTACGTTTTTCTCCGCGGTCTTGGCGGCGATGTGGTGGAGGCCGTACTGGATAGCGGGCATGCCTGACCCGGCTGTCTTCGCTACCGCGACGGTGTAGCCGAGATTCTCCAGCAACTTGACAGCGAGAAGGCCGGTGTTCCAGTCGATGTAGGCGGCGTACGTGTCGGGGAAGTAGACGATGTCCGGGTCCCGGAGCCCCGTGTAGCTCGGCCCGAGGGCTTCGTATAGGCTTCCCCCACGGAACCTGTGCATCAGCCGGCGCCTGTCTATCCCCAGAACCCTCTCCATGAGGCCGCGGGGCACCCTTTGCCCCTGGAGCCAGTTGAAGAGCCTGGGCATCCTCGACCCGAGTTTTGCGTAGGACTCGTACCTGGTGAGCATCCTATCGCGGAGGGTATAGCTTCGGCCAGCGTTCTTGACCCACGAGATTGCTAGCGGTATGTCGATCTTGACGGGGCAGGCGTCGAGGCAGAGGCTGCAGGACACGCAGTACTTGGCTATCTCTGAGGCCTTCTCAACGGACTGTGTTATGGCTGTCCAAGGCACCCCCATCGGGCCCGTGTAGATGTCGCCGAAGACTGCTCCGCCGAGGACCCTGTAGGTCGGGCAGACATCGAGGCAGGCCGCGCATCTTATGCATCTGAGGGCATCCCTGAGCCACTCGTTCCCGACGGCGCTGGTCCTCCCGTTATCGATGAGAACCAGGTGGAACTCCTGGCTCCCCCTCCACCTCGATAGGCCGCGCGGCCCCAGAACGGTGACGTAGCTGGTGGCTCTCCTGCCCACAGCGCTGACGGGCAGGACGCGGAGGATCCTGGCCGCGTCCTCCCAGCTCTCAACAAGCTTCTCTACCCCCGCGACGGCGACTATCACGCGGGGCATGGAGGCCGTCAGCCTCCCGTTACCCTCGTTGGTCACCAGGACCACGTGACCTGTCTCGGCGACCACTATGTTGGCTCCCGTGATCCCCATATCGGCCGAGCTGAAGTAGCGCCAGAGGCTAGACCTGAAGAACCTCGTTATTTCGCGGGGGTCCTCCCCCACCTCGACGCCTATCCTGGACCTTATGAGGGATGCTATATCTTTCCTGCTCAGGTGGACTGCGGGTGCGATTATATGTGTCGGCCTCTGCCCCGCCAGCTGCACCACCCTCTCACCTAGGTCAGTCTCGATGACCGTCAGGCCCATGTCCTCTAGGGCTTGGTTGATCCCTATCTCCTCGCCCGTCATGGTCTTAGCCTTCACCACGATCCTCACGTTCCTCTCTGACACTATCTTGGCAATTATCCGACGCGCCTCGCTAGCCGTCTCAGCGACGTAGAGTTTCCCTCCGGCACGCTCAATCGAAGACCTGAGCTTTTTCAAGAGCTCCGGAAGCCTTTTAATCGATCCCTCACGCGTCTCTAGGAGGTCTCGGAGATAGCTCTCTGGCAGCCCGCGCATCGCCTCCTCCGCCCTCTCCGACATGCTTAGGAGGCTGCGCCACCTCGTCTCGATCTCCTCTTGCTTCTTCAGAAGACTCTCTACAGCGTCCCTACTCATCTAGATCGAACCCCGCGACGATGCAGCCGACCTCAAGCGGGCCGTGCACGCCCTTCACGTGTGTCAGCTCTATGTCGGAGGTCCCGCTGGGCCCCGAGATTATGGCGAGCCCAGCTATCCTCCCTGACCCGAGGATGGTCGAGAGGGATGCGTAGCTCTCGACGATCTCCCCCTCCTCCACGAGCGCGACTGAGTAGGCTGGGAGTAGCGAGGCGATGTTGGACTCATCGTCGAGAACCACCAACCCTCCCGTCTCGGCCAAGCCATGCCGGGCCCGGAAGACGCCGAGGCACCCCTCCCTATACTCTTCGAAGCGGCAGGCCTCGAAGATCTCGTCCCACCCGCCCACCCGGCCGAGCATGCTAAGCGCCTCACGGAGCGTCTCCCGGGTGCGGCCGCTGAGTCCACCTATGAGGAATCTCTCGGCCCGCCAGGACCTGGCCCATCCGAGAACCCTCTCGCAAGCCTCGCCGAGGCTCTGGGCATACGCGACATCGACGCCGTTCCTCACCAAGCTCTCCATGAATCGTAGAGTGTTTCTCCCCAGCTCTAGGGCTCTCTCTCCCATCCCGATGATCGCGACTAGCCGGGGTCGTCGAGCTTAAAAGTTATATGCGATGACGCACGGATACATGTGCTATGAGGGTAGGTATCTTTACGGTCCTCTATAATGAGGAGCCGTTAGAGAAGGTTCTGCGGTATGTCTCCGGACTTGGCTACGAGGCCGTCGAACTCGCGGCCTGGAGGGGGAGCACCCACCTAAACATTGAGAGGGTGCTGAACGGCGGTGCCCAAGAGGTGAAGAGGCTTGTCGAGAGCTATAACCTCACGATCTCGGGCGTCTCTAACCACCTGGAGGGCCAGCTGATCCTCGGCCCCCACGACTCATCGACCGACGCCTTCTTCAAGGGCTCCCCGGAGGAGAAGATCAAGTACGGGATTGAGAGGTTGAAGAAGACGGCCGAGGCCGCGAAGCTGCTGGATGTCTCGGTCGTGAACGGCTTCGTCGGCTGCCCCAACTGGGGGGCCTGGTACATATTCCCCGGCGAGTACGAGAGGATCTACGAGGGCTTTTTCACCCTCCTCGCCGAGCGCTGGGGAGAGGTTCTAGACCACTTCGCGGCTAATGGTGTGAGGTTCGCCCACGAGGTCCATCCTCAGGAGGTGGTCTACAACATCGAGACGGCGGAGCAGGCGATAAAGGCCCTTAACGGTAGGAGGGAGTTCGGCTTCAACTTCGACCCGAGCCACCTGGTCTGGCAGCTGATCGATCCCGTCGTCTTCATCAAGAGGCTCGGCGACAGGATCTACCACAGCCACGCGAAGGATGGGGAGCTCGTCAAGGAGAACCTTCCGGTCTCAGGCTCTATCCCGACGGGTTCATGGACTCGGCCGACCCGTGGCTTCAGGTTCAGGATCCCCGGCTGGGGAGATGTTCCCTGGAAGAGGGTGATCACGGCTCTCGCCGAGGTTGGGTATGACCATGTACTGAGCTATGAGCATGAGGACCCGGTCATGAGTAGGGAGGACGGCGCGGAGAAGACTATCGCGTTCCTCAAGCCGCTCGTTATCAAGAAGCGTCTCGAGAGGGTCTGGTGGTAGATCCGGGGGTGTCCAAGAAAGTTGCCGAGAGAGATAGGGGTAGGGATGCTTGGGTACGCCTTCATGGGGAAGGCCCACAGCAACGCCTTCATCAAGATGCCGCGAATGATGCAGCCCGTCCCCGCGACTCCTCGGCTGATAGCCATCTACGGTCGGACGGAGGCGTCGGTGAGAGAGGCGGCTGAAAGGTTCGGGTACAGGAGATACTACACAGAATGGAGGGCCGTGATCAGGGATAACGAGGTCGAGCTGGTGGACAACGGCCTCCCCAACAACCTGCATAGAGACCCGTGCATCGATGCTGCGGAGAGCGGGAAGCACATACTCTGCGAGAAGCCGCTCGCCATGAACGGGCGGGAGGCGGAGGAGATGTACAGGGCCGTCGAGAGGGCGGGGGTCAAGCACATGGTGGCCTTCAACTACAGGTTCGTCCCAGCCATAATCCTCGCTAAGAGCCTTGTTGAGCGAGGCGTCATCGGGAAGGTCCTACAGCTCCGGGGCGCATACCTCCAAGACTGGATTATGGACCCCTCGTTCCCGCTCGTCTGGAGGCTTAGGAAGGAGGTCGCCGGCAGCGGCGCGCTGGGTGACCTCGGCTCGCACGTCTTCGACCTCGCTAGGTACTTGGTCGGAGAAGTTGAGGCCGTCATGGGCCTGACGAAGAGGTTCATAGAGGAGAGGCCCCTGCCGGAGGACCCGGGCCGGAAGGGACAGGTGACGGTTGATGACGCCTTCATCTCGCTCGTGAGGTTCAGGAACGGGGCGGTAGGGTCGGTCGAGGCCACGAGGTTCGGAGCGGGGTGCAAGAACTTTCTGAGGATCGAGATACATGGTTCCGAGGGGACGCTGGTCTTCAACCTAGAGCGGCTTAACGAGCTGGAGCTCTACGAGCGGCGGGGGGAGGCGGCAGGGAGGGGATACAGGAGGATACTGGTCACCGAGCCGGAGCACCCCTACATAAGCAACTGGTGGCCGCCCGGCCACATCATAGGCTGGGAGCACACCTTCGTCCACGAGATACACCACCTTCTTGACTGCATCGTGAACGACAAGCCCGTCGCTCCCCAGGGCGCAACCTTCTACGACGGCCTCAAAAACAACCAGATACTCGACGCTGTCCTCAAGTCCTCCGAGACGGGTAGGTGGGAACCGGTCCCGTAGCACCATCCACCCTATTTTTCCACACCTGAGTAGTCATCTTGTCAGGCCTAGGGCTCTAGAGAGGAGTTCAGGCCTCTCCCGCGCCTCCTCTCTTGAGACGATCCAAGAGATCCTTCCAGCCTCCATTAGGGCTATCCTGTCAGCCACGCCTAAGACGACGAGAGGGCTCTGCTCAACCACCAGCACCGCCGCTCCACCCTCCTTCAGCCCAGATAACAGGGCCATGACCCTGCGGGCCACTGGGGGCATCAGGCCGGTCGTGGGCTCGTCGAGCAGCAGCACGCGTGGGGCCAAGGCGAGGGCTCTAGCCACGGCGAGGATCCGCTGCTCACCGCCGCTCAGCTCCCCAGCCCTCCTCGACCTCAGAGCCACCAGCTCAGGCATCAACCTGAATGCCTCCGCGGCCACCTCGGCCCCGAGGCGCCCACGCCTGGAGAGCCTTAGGTTCTCCTCGACGGTCAGCCGCTGGAAGACCGCGCCGTCCTGCGGGACATAGGCTACACCGAGCTCCGCGACTCTGTGCGGATCCCATCCCGTCACGTCGACGCCTAGGAGGACGGTTCGTCCCGAGAGGGGCTTCAGATAACCCATCATTGTCCTGAGGAGGGTGGTCTTGCCTGCCCCGTTTCTTCCGAGGAGGGCGAGGATCTGGCCACCCTCGACGCGGAGTGAGACATCTTTCAGGACCTCTACACCCTCGTAGCCCGCTCGGAGATCCTCGACGACGATCAAGCCTCCTCCCTCAAGTAGACGCGCCTTATCACATCCCTCACGCCCTCCTCCCGGGGGCCTCCGAGAGCAACCAGCCGCCCGCCATCAAGCACGGCCACCCTCCCAGCCAGCTCGGAGACGAGATCCACCCTGTGATCTATCAGAATAACCGAGCAGCCCGCCAAGCCCCTGACCGTCGAGGCGAGGACCTCAACCTCGGCTACCGAGAGCCCCTGACTCGGCTCGTCCAAGACAAGTAGCCTCGGCCTCGCGACCAGGGCCATCGCGAGCTCCAGGAGCCTCCTATGCCCGAAGGAGAGGCTTGAGGCCGGCTCCCACATCCTGTCGGCCAGTCCGAGCGTCTCGGCGACTCTCTCCGCCTCGGGACTCCTCCCCCACTGTCCTGCGATCTCGATGTTCTCCATGACCGTAAGCGATGTGAAGACCCGCGGGGTCTGGTGGGTGGCCACGACGCCGAGAAGCGCCCTCCTCCTCGGCGAGAGACCCGTGATGTCCCTCCCTGCCAGGATTATCCTCCCCCCGCTGGGCGTTATCCAGCCCGCGACCACCCCTGCGAGGGTGGATTTACCGGCCCCGTTCGGCCCGATCACCCCTAGGACCTCGCCGGCCTGTATCTCGAGGGAGACCCCGTCCAGGGCCTTAACCCCGTCGAAGCTCTTCGAGACGGAGACAAGCCTTAGGAGAGGATCAGCCCCCATGACCTGTAACCCTCCCTAAAGTCCTCGCAACGGAGCTAAGACGCCTAGCCGCTAGGGCTATCGCCACAAGCCCCAGCCCGACGACTAGGACATGTCCCCTGACGAGCCCTCCCGCGAGGTCCGAGAGCAGCGTCACAGCCAAGCAGCCGGCGAGGGGGCCGATCAAGATGGACGGGCCCCCGGCGAGGACCCACAGGATCGGCTGTACCGAGTTCATGACGCCTGCGAAGCCGGCTCCCATGTAGCCGTACATCAAGACGTAAAGCGCGCCGGAGAGGCCGGAGAGCAGGCCCGAGACGGCGAAGCCCGCCAGCCTGTAGAGCCGCCTGTCGTAGCCGAGCGACTCGACCCTCTCCTCGTCGTCCCTCATAGCCACCAGGGTTCGCCCTAGCTTTGATGAGCTGAGGAAGCTAACCGAGGCCGCCGCCCCCGAGAGCGCGGCTAGTGAGACGAGGTAGCGGGACTCCGACTCGCCAAGCCCAAGGAGCCGGAGCTGCCAAGCCATGGTCAGCTCGCGCGGTAGCACGACGCCCTGCTCGCCGCCCGTAACCTCGTTGAAGTGTAGGAGCAGCAGGTAGAGGGCCTGAGAGGCGAGGAGCGTGGCCACCATCATGTAGGGACCCCTCGTCCGCAGCGTCACGACGCCCAGAGCGATAGATGCTACCAGGGACGCCGCAAGACCCGCCGCCACGGACCCGACCGGCCCGCCAGCCGGGAAGTAGAGGGCGTATAGGCCCGCGCCATACATGCCGGAGGCGAAGAGGGAGGCGTGACCCAGGCTCATGACGCCGAGCATGTGGAACGTGACAGCGTAGCCGTACGAGTAGACGGCCAGGATCATCAGCCTGGCGAGGAGCGCCCTCCCGTACTCGGGGAGAACGAGATAGAGTAGCGCGAGTCCGAGGAGGGTGAGGGATGTGAGGGGCTTGGCGGATAGAAGGGAGTATCTGTACCTAGCCATGCCAGCTCAGCCTCCTCGCGGCGAGGTACGCCAGCACGACGAGCATGGAGACGACCCTGGAGAGGGTGGGGGCGAAGAATAGCGCGGCCAGGCTCTCAAGAATCCCTAGGCCGACCGCCGCCGCTACAGTGCCCCAGATCCTCCCGACCCCGCCGAGAACAACCACTAGGAAGGACCAGACGAGGGCGTCGAGGCCCATGAGGAAGTGCACCTGCCTGACGGGCGCGGTCAAGGCTCCCGCCAGCCCGGCTAGGGCCCCCGAGAGCATTAGGCCGAGCGTCATTAGCCGGCCGCTGTCTATGCCGAGCGCCTCGGCGAGGCTCCTATTCTGCTGAACCGCCCGCATCCTCAGGCCAGTATCAGAAAGAGCCACTAGCCCCCAGGCACCGAGCGCAACAGCCGTCGCTGACGCGGCCGCCAAGATCTTGTAGCCGGAGTAGCTGAACCCCTGGAAGACGAGCTGGAGGCTGAGGGGAGGGTCCACCGATCTCGGGGCGGGGCCGATGATCGCTAGCGCGGCCTGCTGAAGCACCAAGAGAAGCCCGAAGGTGGCGACTATTGTCGGCGATAGCCGGTACTCGAGCCTCCTCAGGAGAGCGAGGTCGACCGCCAAGGCTAGAAGCCCCACGGCGAGGGGCGCGATGAGGACCCCGGCCCAGAAGCCGAGCCCGCTCCGTGCCGCCAAGAAGCAGACCACGGCTCCCAACATATAGAACTCTCCGTGGGCGAGGTTTACGATCTTCATGACGCCGAAAGCGAGCGAGAGCCCTAGGGCGACGAGGGCCAGGATCAGCCCGGAGGCGAGGCCGTCGAGGAGGGCCAGGGGGAGATACTCCAGCGCCGTCAAGCCCTAGAGGAGAGGCTTCCGGGTGTAGTCGTTCTCGTGGGTGTAGAGTGAGTCCTCGATCCTCGTCCTGTGAACCACCACCAGCCTACCACCCCGAACCCGCGAGACGAACTGGTGCCCGAAGCACTGGTGTAGCCTGCCGTCGAAGAGCTTGTCGCCCTGGGGGTGCCATATCCCCTCGTTGAACCAGTCCATAGACTCGAGGGTCGTGACGAAGGCCTCGTAGTCTTGGGGCGTTGGCCGAGAGTATCCGCTCTGCTCCACGGCCTGTTTGATCACGAAGAGTGTCTCCCAGATGCCGAACATGTGGCTGAATGCTGAGACCCGCGAGGGGTCGGCCTTGTCCGCCCCGGACTCGTCGACTCCGACGGCCTCCCTGTAGAGCCTGCTGTACCGTGTATCATAGCCCTCGAGGTATCTCGGGAACCCCTCCCAGAAGAACGTCTCCTCCAGATACTCTAGGCCGGGGGCGCTGAGTGGGACCGCCTCGATCGAGTCTATGAAGCCGAACATCTCGGGCCTATCCTTCCCCAGAAACTCCCCCAACTCCCTCACGAAGGTCAGGACATCTCCGACCATCACGTGGTAAAGCACGTCTATGTTGCGCGGGATCCTCGTGAAGTATTTTGTGAAGCTGGTCTCGCCCGGGGGTATCGGGATTCTCTCAGCAATCCGCGCGCCATATCTCTCGGCGGCCCTAGTCAGGGCGTCCCTATGGTCGTGCCCGAAGGCGTAGTCAGGGTATATCATGGCTACCCGCGTACCCAGGTTCCCGAAGATCCACTTGGAGACCGCCGTCACCTGGCCGGGAACGTCAGTTATGCCGGGCTGGAAGCACCACCTGTTGAGGAGGCCAAACGGCACATGCGTCCCCTCGCTGACGGCGAAGTAGGGCCTCTTCAGCTCTCCGGCCCGCGGCCCAGATGCGAGGACGACGTCCGAGAAGAGGGCGCCGAGGATGAAGTCCACCTCATGGACCAGGACCATCCTCTCGACGACCTGAGGACCCCTAACGGGGCTTGTCTCGTCGTCCTCGGCGATCAGCTGGACAGGCCTCCCAGCTATCCCGCCGGCCCTGTTGATGAGCTCCACCGCGGCCTCAGCCACTCTCTCATACCAGTATCCATAGGGGGCTCCGATACCTGTCCTATGAACCTGGAACCCGATCTTGATGGGGCGAACACCGTCAGCATCCCGATCGCGGCCTGCACCAGCCTCGGCTCGCCCCAAAGCGTATCCTCCTAGTGAGCCGGCACCAGCCGCGACTGCTGCGACGACCCCTGTCTTGAGGATGCTCGATAACGCTGTCCTCCTCCTCAACCCTGTACCACCGAGATCTTGGCAAGGGGTCTTTTCATAAAGGTGATGGAATGGGCAAAAAATGCAGCCTTCTCGCCGGACTCAGGTGTTTGGCCTGTTGTGTAAACGAATATTCTTATCCCTCTGAGGAGGGGTTACCCTGTTAGGGGCAAAATATGGGCCTCGTGGTGAAGCTGGCGCGGCGGCTTGGGGATGAGGGCCGGGAGCTGGCCGCGATGCTCGGCGAGAGGAGCGGCGAGGTGACGGTTGTCGAGAGCCTCACGGGGGTCCCCCTCTCAGCGGGAGACACCCTCCTCGTCATAGGAGATGACAGGGATATCCTCCAGACCCTCCACGCCGTATGGGACAAGGAGGTGCGCCTGCTCGCCATCAGCAGAGAGGCGGCGAGGGGCTTCCTCTCTCAGTGCACGTTCGATGATTTTCCGGAGGCCCTTGAGAGGCTTCAGAAAGGACAGTACTCCCTCGAGAGCATGGTGGCGCTCGAAGTTAGGGTGGACGGCGACACTCCCCACACGGCGTTCAACGACGCAGCGCTCTTCGCCCAGACCAGCGCCACGCTAGTAGAGTACAGCCTTCTGATAGACGGCGAGCTGATATGGCGTGATGTCGCGGATGGAGTGATAATCGCCACACCGTTAGGCTCGAGCGGCTACTCTCTATCAGCTGGAGGCCCACTGATCCACCACGGCGCTCAGGCTCTAGCGATAACGCCCGTGAACTCGATCGACGTCACCAGGAGGCCCCTCGTGGTCGGGGCCGACTCCACGATAGCGATAGAGAACATATCATCGAGGAGTGGTGTGGAGGTGATTATTGATGGGCTCCTCCGGATACCCGTCGAGGAGGAGATCGTCGTGAAGAGTATGAGGCCTCCCGTGAAATATGTCAGGCTCGAGACCCTCTCCCACATCGCTAGCAAGATCGAGAAGAAGCTCCACCTGGCGGAGGAACTCCTCGACGCCCCACCCTCAGCCAAGCTGATACTAAAGACTATACAGTACGAGGGGCCCCTGACCTACTCCCAGCTGCTAAAGAAGACTATGCTTCCGGATAGGACGCTGAGGCACGCTCTCAGCATCCTCGTCTCAAGGAAGATCGTTGCTCGGAGACCTCTCGCAAGAGATGCGCGACACAAGCTATATTACATCCCCGGTTTCCACCAGGGCGGGTAGCTGAGGCAGGGAGCGTAAGGGTGGCCGCATCTGTTGGAGAGGGGCCTCGCTGAAAGACAGGAGGGTCTAAAAGCCTTCATGAGGAAGTACCCCCAAGGCGTGACTATCCTCACGGCTAAGATCGGTGGTGCCTACCATGGGATGACCGTCAGCTCGTTCACTTCCGTCTCGATGAACCCGCCCCTCGTCATGGCGGCGATAGACAAGGGTAGCCGCATGTACGGCCTCCTCAAAGGTCTCGACCACTTCGCGGTCCACATACTCTCAAGCGACCAGGCACCGCTCAGCGAGAAGTTCGGCACGAGATCCACCGAGGGGCTGGATAGGTTCGAGGGGCTGGAGATAGAGGAGGGCCCCGGCGGCGCGCCCATCATCAAGCAGTGCCCAGCCCATCTCTTATGCAAGCTCTACAGGGTCTATGATGCGGGGGACCATGTCCTCGTCCTCGGGGAGGTCGTAGACTCCGTCATCAGGGGCGATTTCAAGCCCCTGGTCTACAGGGAGCGGAGATACACCACGGTCGAGGCAGAGAGGGTAAAGGGCTAAATTCCGGGTCTCCAAAATTTCTGGTGTGATGAGACCGACCTGCGCTGAGGGCGTAAGGCCCCGTGACGACCATGTCTCCTCTCTGAAGAATATCCCTTGTGAGGAGCCATGATAATACGTCTCTACGGCCATCTCAAGGCGGTGGCGGGCACTAGGGAGATCGAGTTGAGGCTGGCGGGCAGGAAGCATCTCAAGGAGGTACTGAGAGAGCTCCCCCGAGAGCTGCGCGAGATGGTCGTGGAGCGTGGAGGAGAGCCGCGGCCCGGACTCCTAATCATGGTTAACGACGTCGACGCCAGAAGCATCTACGGCTACGATATCTACCTCGAGGACCACGATAGCGTAACGATCATCCCGATGATCCATGGCGGACATAACTAGAGCGAGATACGGCCCCTACCAGCTCGCCGCCGCAGTCCTAGCCGAGCCTAGACAAGACCCAATAGTAGTGCTAGAATCCCGCCCCTGGCCAAGCGATGTCGGGGTCCAGCTCGCGAGGACGGACGCCGTCTTCTCAGAAAGGCACCTGGTCGCCTCCTTCTATGCCGCGGCAACCACGATGATGACGGGGGCGGCGAGGTCGAGGAGGATTGAGGTGGAGTTCCTCCTCAGGCTGACGGCGCGGCGACAGATAGCGGATGCCCTGAGGGTTGCGGGACTCGTTGGCGGGGAAAGCGAGGTCTTACTGGTCGTGATAAGCTGGGGGAACGAGGATCCCTCGGCCTGGTTACGTCGGATAGCAGAGACTCTCGGGGGGAAGCTAAGGCCGATGAGGTTTGAGAAGGATGCCTCTCGAGTCGGGGAGACCTGCGGCCTCACGGAGACCCAGTTGGGGGCAACCCCGCCATGCAGTTACGCCGACACCTTCGAGCTCCTCGTGATGGAGAAGACCGTCGCGAGCTACATAGAATAGACGCGGATAATCTCTACTCGTACTTGTAGAGGGTCTGGACCTGGAAGTCTTGTGGGATGCGGCCGAGGGACTTGTAGTGTTTGACGAGCCTGTGTATCTTGGCCTCGACGAGCTGGAGCCTCTTCCTGTTGTAACGGTCCGACCTATGCGCCTGTAGATGCACGTGCATCCTTCTCGCCCTGTCGATCAGATTCCTCAGGTCCTCAGGTATCTCAGGCATCAAGTTATTCTCCGCAAGGATCTTGGAGAGTCTTTTACCAGTCACGCTCTTGATGAGGGGGATGCCGTGCTGGTCCCTTAGCGTGACGCCGATGGCGCTGGGAGGGATGCCGGACTTGGCGTACTTCACCGCGAGGGCCTCAACCTCGTCGGGAGAGTAGGCTACCCAAGAAGGGGGCTGCTTACTGATGGGGCGTGCAGAGCTTGAGCCTCCCCGCTTCCTCGCATGCATCCTCGCCATTCCGCCGCGCCTACGACCCTACCACCTCCGCATCAGCGATTTAAGTTTAAGCCCCAGCGGCCACGCCCCTCGTCATGATCCCATAACTTATAGGCAAGGGTTGGACGCCTTTTTGGCAGGTAATGCGCGACCGGTACCTTGAGGCATTGGTCTACGGAGTCGCCGTCGTCTCTTGGCTGGCCAGCGGCGTCATCCATTTCCCAGGACTCGGCTTCAGCATCTACAGCGACGTGATAAGCTTCTGGCTCAGGCCTGAGAGCAGCGGGCTACAGAGGGGCGAGGCGCCCTGCTTCGAGTTCTTCTTCGAGTACCCACCTATCGCCTGCCTCGCTACACATGCCTCGGCGCTCCTCGGGGAAGGTGATATGGACCGATATTATCGGGCGTTCTTCTTCCTGAGCCTGCCTGCGTACCTAGCCATCGCTTGGTCCATATTGAGCATCTCTAGACAGAGCGGCGCTGGCAGGCTCGGCCTAGTCTTTATCGCCTCGCCGAGTCTAGTCGTATACGGGATCTATAACTTCGACCACTTCGCCACAGCATTCACCGGCCTCTCGGTCGCTCTTCTACTCCAGCGGCGTATCCTGGTCAGCTCCCTCCTAGCAGGACTGGGCTTCGCCACCAAGATCTACACGGTGCTCCTGCTTCCAGCTATACTCCTAGAACTGAAGGGTAGGGAGAGATACCTCTTCCTAGCGGGTTTCGCTTCCGGGTCCCTGCCCCTCTTCGCGGCACAGGAGCTTCTTAACCCGGGGATGTTTGGACGTTTTATACAGTTCCTCTCAGGGTGGGGGCTGGAGAACGCCTGGTATATCTGGATATTCTGGGACCAGTTCTCGCCCACCGCTAAGACACTCGGCATCCTTTTAGGAGGATTTCTGGTCATCCACTTCTCTCTCCGCCGCGGTGAGCTGCTCCCCAGACTCCTTCTGGCGGTCTCGGGCTGGCTCCTCATGTACTACATATTCACGCCTCAGATGGCGATCTGGCTACTCCCCCTATTCTCGGCGGTTCCGAGGGTGATCCCCTTCTGGCCGGCCTTCGAGGTGGCGAACATAGGCATCATCCTCACCTGGTTCGGCGACTACAACCCCGTTATGCCTCCCTCGCCCCCCCAGATCATGGCCCTGGTAAGGGCTGCCTCCCTCGCCCTGATCATCCTAACGGTCTACCGCTCCTTGGGAAAAAGTAGGACATTGTAGGCTCTAACGCTCGCGCTTACCCTCGACAAACTCCTCCAGCATCACCCTAGCCATGTCATCGGGGTACTGGATAGGAGGCGACTTCATCAAATACGCAGACGCAGAGATAAGCGCTCCGCCGACCCCCCTGTCCCGGGCTATCTTGACGCATCTTATCGCGTCTATCGCGACGCCTGCGGAGTTCGGAGAGTCCCAGACCTCCAGCTTGACCTCGACTGTCAGGGGAGAGTCGCCGAAGTTCCGCCCCTCGATCCTTATGTAGGCCCACTTACGGTCCTGCAGCCACGGCACGTAGTCGCTTGGCCCCACATGGATGTTATCCTCACCTAGCGGATAGGGGATCAGAGACTCGACCGCCGCTGTCTTTGAGACCTTCTTCGACTCAAGCCTCTCGCGCTCAAGCATGTTGAGGAAGTCGGTGTTCCCCCCGAAGTTCAGCTGATACGTCCTGTCGATCTTCACGCCTCGGTCCACGAAGAGCTTTGACAGGACCCTGTGAAGTATCGTCGCACCCACCTGGCTCTTAATATCGTCCCCTAAGATGGGGACGCCGCGCCTCTCGAACACCCTCTGCCACCTAGGCTCCCTCGCGATGAAAACCGGGATCGCGTTGACAAACCCGCAGCTAGCCTCTAGGGCCTGCTCGACGTACCACTTCGTGGCGGCCTCACTCCCGACGGGCAGGAAGTTGACCGCTAAGTCGGCGCCCGTCTCCTTAAGGACTGAGGCGACATCCACGGTCTCTCCGGGGGCCTTCCGAACAACGCCCTTCACGTACTTTCCTATGCTGTCAAACGTCATACCGCGCATAACCTCGACACCGAGCCGAGGAACGTCCGCAAACCTCCTGGTGTTGTTTGGCGGCACGAATATGGCTTCTGAAAGGTCTTTACCCACCTTCCTCTCATCGATATCGAAGGCAGCCACAAACTCTATGTCCGAGACATGGTACCCGCCCAGCCTGACGTGCATTAGGCCGGGCACAAACTCGTCGTCAGGCGCGTTCTTGTAGTATTCTACGCCCTGTACAAGTGCGGAGGCACAGTTCCCGACACCAACGATGGCGACTTTGACTCCGCCCATGGCGCGAACGGGTCGCGCCCCCGATAAAAGCCTTACCCGCGCGGATATGTCCGGGCTGTTTATAAGGGCCCTTGTGGGGTTGCCGGTTTTTACCCACCGGTCTCTCGGCAACCCTCATGTTTATATAGTATCATCCTCACACATGCTCGTGAGCAAGAAACATAACCCAAGTTTTGGGTATTTGTGCGCCACACTGGTCTCTTTCCTCCTTATCTTAGGCATGGCCGGTGGCGCCCTCTCCCAGCGCGCCGAGACACGCACATCAACGCTTGTTACAACGCTTCCCGCCACCACCGTGGTCTCGACAGTAGTGTTGGAGGGGGGCGTCGCCACCGTCACGCTTCAGATCCCGGGATTCGTGGTGATCGAATACTTTGACGAGTCTGGAAGAAGCTGCACAGTCGTGTTCAGGGCCAAGAGAGAGTTACCCGAGACTACTGTAGCTTTCCAGGGGACGACGGCATCGTTCCCGGGAGCCACCTTTTCCACCGTGATAAATCAGGCGACATTTGTGACGTCTGAAGTTGAAGAGTCGCCCGGCTGGACAACGACCTACAGGGGCGCCGGGCCCGAGGTTGTAGTCACAATGACTTTTGGACCCTACGTCACTACGCTAAAGATGTCGGTGTTCGGTGAGCTAAGGGAGGCTTGCGGCCCGGCGACCATAAGAAGGATAATGACCATCATTTTGGAGAGGGCGCCCGCGACGGTCATGATGGCTTTTCCAGGCCTGACAATGACTTTTCCTGGATTCACGTATACGCTGCCCGGTATGACTCTCGAGATAGAGGAGTTCACGACCACCTACACATCCTACATCAGCGGCGAGACATACACCACAACCTACACCCACACAGGTAGCACGGGGGTGATGACAATGGAGCAGCCGGCCACGAGCTACGTAACCACGATTATCTCACCCGGAAGGGTCCTGACTACCTACGTCATCTACACCACAACGATAACGGATGAGACGACGCCCCCAACGGCCACGGAGACCGTGACGCCGACGAGGACGGAGACAACGCCAACAGCCCCACCTCCCGCTCAGGCCGAGGCACCTCCCCCGATAGACCCCTTGATTCTGGCGATAGTTGGTGCCGTGATCATAGTAGTGGTCGCGACGGCTGTCTATGCCCTGCGGAGAAGACGCTAGCGCCGGAAGGCTACCTGTCCCACTCCACGGGCCAGAAGTTGTTTGACCAGTAGACTACCGGTATATCGGCTAGCTTCCCGCCCCTGCCGGTGTAGGGTATAACGATCAGGTTTCTGAAGGAGGGGGCGAGGATCCGGACCCTGTAGGGCCTGTCTCCCCTGTCGGCCCGTACGTAGTAGGCCATCTCTCCATGGGCAGCCTCCGCCCTAGCGAACGCCTCGCCAGCCGGTACACGGAGGTTTATCGGGTGCTGCTTCAGCTTCACGGGGCCCTCCGGCAACCCCTCGACAAGCTGCTTGATTATCCTCACGCTCTCCTTCATCTCCCTGAAAGCTACAACAGCTCTAGCGTAACCGTCGCCCTCGCTCCGGACGGGGACCTCGAACTTTACCTCCCCATAGGCGTCGTAGGGCTCATCCAGCCTCACGTCGCGCTTCACCGAGGAAGCCCTCAGTGTGACACCGACCGCCCCGAGCGCCGCGACCTCCTCCGCCGATAGCCTGCCGACGCCGGCGGTCCTGCCTACGAAGATCGAGTTGTCGAGTATCAGGTCCCAGTAGTAGTCGAGCCGGTGGTCTATGAACTCGGCGACGCGTGCGACGTATTTCTGCAGGTCGTCGGTCAGCATGTCCTCGGTCGGCCTCTTACCTGTAGCCTCCGCGTACCACTTCCTGAAGTGCTGGACCAGCTTCGTGGGGACCTTCTTAGGAGCGTCGTTCCTCACGCCGCCCGGGACGAAGTATGAGTGGGTGATCCTCTGCCCGCCGATGAACTGGACGAGGTCCACGACGAACTCTCTATCCCCGAAGCACCATAGGAAGGGTGTGGGGATCCCGAGGAACACCCCGTAGAGGGCGAAGTAGTAGAAGTGGCTCCCTATCCTGTTCAGCTCAGCCATCAGGGCCCTGAGGTACTTGGCCCGCGGAGGCGGATCAACACCCATCAGCTTCTCAACCGCCAGCACATATGGGTAGAGGATGCCGGCCGAGTCTAGGATAGCCGGCCTCTCCAAGTGGGGGATGTTGGTGATCCAGGTCTTTGACTCGCACATCTTCTCCTCTCCACGGTGTACGAAGCCGGGGTCAGGCTGTAGATCCAGGACCGTGTCGCCCAGGACCCTGACGATGAGCCTGAAGTGGCCGGTCCCGGGGTGCTGGGGCCCGTATGAGAAGACCAGCCCCTCCCCGGTGTCGTAGACGTATAGCTCCCTGGCCTCTGCTTTCTGCTCCTCGATCATCGAGCGTTACGTCCCTCTGCGGGGTTATTAAGGTGTCTCGACGTAACGCCAGAGTTACCTTGAAGGCCTGAAGAGGATGAGGGCTAGGATTATCACGACGACTATGAGGGCGAGGCCGAGCCTCAGTAGGGCCCCCAGCATGGCCCTGACACCGGCGAATGCTCCCCAGAAGAACGCTCCGAGGACGCCTAGGACCGTGACGAGGATGATCAGCAGGAATAGTAGTAGCCGCGGGTTCACCCCTTCTCCACGTAGATCGTTGTGCGGCTTAGGCTTAAGAACTCTCTCTGCCCGGCGGCGTATAGTCCTTCCTGAGGGGCGGTATATCGCTCCACCACTCGGGTAGGAGAAGCCTCCGCAGGTTTGGATGCCCCCTGAAGACGACTCCGAGCATCTCGTAGGTCTCCCTCTCGTGGTACTCGGCGCTTGGCCATATGGTCGTGAGGGACGGCATCTCGGGCCTGCTCCTGTCCAGCTTGGTGGCTAGGTTGACGACAAGTGTGGCGAGGGAATCGTCGAGGTATGAACCGGCGTGGTAGATCACCTCTATCGCATTCTCGCTCGGGGTTAAGGCGACCAGATCGGTGCCGGTGACGCCCTTCACATGGTCGAACCCCATCTCCTTGAGGATAGCGGCCGCCTCCTTCACCGCGTCTGGGGAGACCGTTATCTTGACTATCTTCTTGTCCGCGACTACGCTTAGGACCTTTCCCTGTAGGAGGTCTCTAAGCCTCTCAACCACCGTCGAGAGCCTTGGACTGAGCTGGGATTGCTCGGTCATAGCAGATCCTCGTTCATTATCTTGTCGCGGAGGATCACGAACCCCTGGATCAGTGTCTGGGGGTTGGGGGGACAGCCGGGGACGTAGACATCCACGGGCACAATGTCGTCTATGCCTTGGAGGACGTTGTAGGAGTCCTTCGCGTAGAGGCCGCCCGAGATGGCGCAGGCACCCATAGCGATCACATACCGAGGCTCGGGCATCTGGTCGTAAATTATCCTAACCCTCTGCGCCATCTTCGTAGTCACTGTACCCTCCACTAGTAGGAGATCCGATTGCCTCAGCGACCCGACCGCGTTGAGGATCCCGAACCTCTCGGGGTCGTACCTCGAGCCGACGCTCCCGGCGTACTCTACGGAGCAGCAGGCGGTGGTGAGGTGGACCGGGAACAGGGATGAGAGTCGGCCCCAGTTCACGAGGTACTTTATGAGGGAGCGTCTCTTAAACCACTGGATAATGAAATTTCCCCCGCCTACATCGTTCAGCCGCCCGACGCCATACTTCTTCACGGCCAGGGGCGCGTCCTTGGGAGGGACTTTCTCGGCCCTTATGGACTCGACTACTGCCCTGCTTGAGCCGAGTGTGATGTTGAAAAGGCCTGTCTTGGGGCGAGGGGTGGTGCAACAGTTCGTCATTGCGGGTTCTCAAACTTCTTTGCGGTTAAGGCGTATTTATGCCTTACATATCAACCATTCCGCGAAGAAACTAGTCCTCGATCACCAGCACCTGCTTCCCGAAGGTCTCGCCCCTCTCAAGCATCGATAAGAGGGTCGCAGCGTCCTCAAGCCTGTGTTTAGTGACGAGAGGCTTGATTAGTCCCGCCTCGACGAGCGCTAGCGCGTCCTGGAGGCTCTTCCTGGTGGATCCCACCACACCGGCTATCGAGTTCTCCCTGAGTATCACGTATCCAAGCGGGATCTCCGCGCTCGACACCGTTACATTCCCTACCAACACAACCCTACCGCCCCACGCCGTCGATCTAAGGGAGTACTGGAGCGTGGGCTCTCCGACGCAATCCACCACGAGGTCAGCGCCCTCGCCATCCGTGGCCCTGCGAACACCCTCCACCAGCGCTTGCCCTTCCGCCGCAACGACATGATCCGCGCCGAGCTCCCGGAGTCTCTCGGCCTTCCAGCCGCTCCTAGTTGACGCGATCACGGTGCATCCTAGATGCTTGGCAAGTAGTACCGCGTGCACGCCCACGCCTCCCCCGGCTCCAGTCACCAGGACCCTCTCCCCCGACTTGGCCTGCCCTACATCCCTCAAGGCGTGGAGAAGCATCCCCAAGACGCATCCGGCTATCGAGGCCTCGGCTGGCCCGACGCCTCTGGGGACCTTGACCACATCTCTCCGATTCGTGACAACGTACTCTGACCAAGCGCCCATCACCTCTTCACCCAGCTGTCGCCTGTTCCTACAGAGGTTCTCACGCCCTGAGCGGCAGTAGGCGCAGCCGCCGCAGGTCAAGTAGGGTAGCCCGGCTACATATTCACCCGCTCTCATATCCTCCACGCCCTCACCCACCTCGACCACCCTGCCCGCGAACTCGTGCCCCAAAACGATGGGGTAGGATGTCCGCGGCATGAGGCCGCGCGTGTTTAGGAGGTCCCTGTAGCAGACTCCTGCGGCCTCGACCTTTACAACCACCTGGCCGGCGCCCGCTCGAGGCGGTTCAAGCCCCGCTAGAAGTCTTGGAGGGTTGTTGGGAGCCTCCTGGACGTAGGCCCTCATGGTGTATCAGTCTCTCTCAATCTATGTGCGGTGGACCAAGGAGGGTTAGATCTTCCTGAGATATATGATCTTGCTCCGGATGTCTCCTCTTAGCCCTGGGTCGATGCCGGCTTTCATGAGGGTGTCGCCTCTTCTCTTCTCCTGCCCGTTGAGTTGATAGGTCCAGCCGGGCTCGAGCCCCCTGAGCCTGATGGGTGGCTCAGGCTCTCCGAAGCCTTGGAGCAGGCTGAAGAGGAAGACAACTGACTCGGAGGCGTCTTCTGTGACGTATTGGAAGGCGGCTACCCTGTGTCTTCGCGGGCTCCTTAGCCTGTAGAGGTCGCCGTCCTGTATAATGTGGCGTATCTTCTTGTAGTGCTCGATGTGTAGCCTTGCCTCCTCCATCTTGTCGGTAGAGAGCTCCATCAGGTTTACGCTTATCCCAAGGGCGCCCATCATCGCCGAGTGGAATCTGAACTCGAGGCTCGGCGACCGGTCCGTGAGGAAGTTTGGGACACCTGTCACCCACGCCCCCATCGTCTTGGCGCAGTAGGCATAGGTGAATCCCTCCTGGATGAGAAGCCGGTCGACCGCGTCCGTGTTGTCGCTTGTCCAGAACTGGTCAAACCTCTCCATGGCGCCGAGATCAACCCTTCCCCCGCCCCCCGAGCAGCCCTCGAACACAACGCCGGGATGCCTCCTCCGAAGCTCGTCGAGGATCTCGTATACTGCCTGGACGTGTCGGACCCAGATCTCCCTCTGACGCTCGTAGGGAGCGTCGGGCCAGCCCGGCTCGCTGAAGCTCCGGTTCATGTCCCACTTGACGAAGCCTATCTCGTTCTCGGTTAGAAGCCTGTCGAGCCATCCGAAGACGTACTCCTTCACGTCACCCCTGCAGAGGTTTAGGACCAGCTGGTTCCTCATCTCGCTCCTCGGCCTCCCGGGGAAATGGTAGGCCCAGTCCGGGTGCCTCCGGTAGAGGTCGCTGTTAGGGTTCACCATCTCGGGCTCCACCCAGATCCCGAAGCGCATCCCGAGGGATTTCACGTGCTCGATAACAGGCCCGAGGCCGCGGGGGAACTTGCGGGGATCGGGGTCCCAGTCTCCAAGCCCTGCCCTATCATCGTCTCTCCCTCTGAACCAGCCGTCGTCGACGACAAAGATCTCGACGCCTATCTTGGCCGCGAGCTCCGCAAGCCTCTTCAGGTTCTCCTCATTCACGTTGAAGTAGAGGGTCTCCCACGTGTTGAAGATCACGGGCCTAGGCTTCTCGGCGTGGTTCCGTGGAAGTATGACGCGTCTCTCGAAGCGGTGTAGGAGCCGGCTGAGTTTCCCGAACCCGCCGTCGCTGTAGGCGGCGACGATCCGCGGAGTGGTGAACTTCTCCCCGGGCGCTAGCTCCCATCTGAAGTCGAAGTCGTTAACACCAGCCGCGACCCTGAGCTGCTCATGACCCACGTACTCTGCAACTATCTTCCAGTTACCGCTCCAGGCTAGGAGGCAGGCCCAGACCTCTCCCTCCTCCTCACCAGCCTCGCCCCTATCGAAGAACGCGACCGGGTTCAGCTGATGGCTCGTCGTTCCCCGCCTGCTCTCTAGAACCTTCTTCGCCGCCCTGAGGACCTCCTCCTCAACACGCGTCTCCCCGGCCCAATGCCCTGCCAAGTAGATCATCCTCCACGGCCTCCCGACCGGGAGGCACAGGGAGCCCGACAGGGCCTCCTCAAGCCTGACAGGGGCGGCGCCCCCGTTAAGGATCTCAGCCCACCTCACCAAGACGTTGTACTCCGGGTAGGCGTCGTAGTGTAACTTCACCCTGAGATCGTGGCCGATGTCCCGCATCTCCACCGATAGGTGATTATCCCCCGAGATCTCGTGTCCCCCGTATCTGAGGACGCAGTCCCTGACTCCCCCGGGGAGCTCAGCCTTGAGGCAGGGCTCCATGAACCTGAGTCCCCCGAAAGTGCTGTACTCCTCTCTCAGGAGGTGGGATGCCGGCTCGAAGGGGAAGCGCCAAGACTTGGCTGCGAGGTCCTCTAACGATCCCACGGATCCGCCCCAATGCAGGTTGTGCAGAGACAGGTCCTCCGAGAGCCCTATGGCGTACGAAGCATCCCCACAACGAATGAGCCAGACCTTGGACGATGGGTCAAAAACTACACTCTTCACGAGGAAAACTCTCTTCAGCAGGTTTATTTGCTTTTACGCGACGCCGACGAGTGTTGACGGACTAGATTTATTTCGCCGTATTCTTGGCTAGAGGCTTGATGCCCGCCTTTGTTCGAGAATACTCCCTGCCCGCCAGTCCGCGTGAGGTATACGAGTTCTTCCTCGATGTGGGGAACATGGAGAAGGTCTGGCCCCCCGATTATCGGATGAAGCTTATCGGGCGTGAGAATAACGTCTACAAGGTACGCTTCAGGCTTCTCGGACAGGTCTGGGAGACGAGCTTCAGGATAATCGAGGAGGGTGGATACCGGCAGCGCCACGAGACTCTCGACTTCCCCTTCGGCAAGCTCTGGCACCTCATAGAGGTGAGGCCGTCGGACGGAGGCTCGATCGTCCATGAGAACGTCGAGCTCAGATCCCGTCTCCCCCTAGCCTTCAGATTCCTGAGGAGGGCCTGGGACTATCGCGAGGCCGCTATCAAGAGGAGCTTCGGGGTCGACGCGACGGCTAGTTATGCCGACCCTCTCAGGATTGGGCTTCTTGAGGGAACGCTTGTCTCCGTAGCCGCGACTTTAGCGGCTGTTGTCTTGGCGATAGCCTCGCCCCCAGTCGAGAGTCCAGAAGGCCTCTTGGCGCTGCTCGTGTCGTGGCTATTGCTATGGTTCTTCCCCCACGACCTCGCACACCTCGCTGTGGGCTATTTGGCAGGCGTCCGATTCAGCCACTACTACATCGGCCTCTCAAACATAGTAAGGCTGGGGATACTGCCCCGCGCCCTCAAGCTCGCACCACTCGCCCTAGGCATAAGGATCGATAGGGAGAGGACTCGGGCGACGCCGCCCGGCTATGCGGCTATGTATGCGGCGGGTCCCCTGGCCTCCATGCTCTCCCCGCTCCTCGTGCCGGCGTCTATCCTTTTCAGAGAGCCGTCCAGCCTCATAGGCATCTTCTTCCTAGCGATCTCGCTAGCGAACATAGGGTTTACGTCTTACTTCAGCCCTAAGGCAGGGTGCTTTGCCAAGGCGAGCAGGGCGCTGAGGGGTGGCGTAGCTGGGGCGCGGGCCGCGGCTCAGCAGGCTTATTAGAGAGAGGCCGAGACTTAGCCCTTGATGAAGCGTCTTTCTGGGGTCAGGGTGGCCCTCGTGGCGGGGCCCGAGTTCGAGGATCTGGAGCTCTTCTACCCTCTCTACAGGCTGATGGAGGAGGGAGCCGAGGTAAAGGTAATAGCCCCCGAGAGGAAGACGTACTCCGGGAAGCACGGTCTCGCCGTGAACCCCGACCACGTCTTCAGCGAGGTCGAGCCCGAGAGTTTCCACGCCCTATTCCTGCCGGGGGGATGGATGCCCGACAGGGTCAGGAGGGATAGGGCCGCGGTGGAGTGGATAAGGCGCTTCGCCGAGCTCGGCAGGCCGATAGCCGCGATATGCCACGGACCGCAGCTGCTGATCTCCGCGAAGGCGGTCAGGGGCTACACCCTCACAGCGGTGGCGGCCATCAAGGACGACCTAGAGAACGCGGGAGCAACCTACGTCGACCAGCCCGTCGTCAGGGACAAAAACCTCGTAACCTCCCGGATACCGATAGACCTCCCCCACCTCATGCCGGAGTTCATCAAGCTCCTTCAGGAGTCAACACGGGTCCTTGCAGCTTCGAAATAGAACTACTCTGAGCGTCGCCGCCCCTCGTGATCGGGGTCAGTAGCTCCGCACGGGCCGGAAGGGCGGGTCGGGCGGGGGTGCTAATCGCCTATCGCCGCTCATCATCGTTTATCGGCAACCGGCCGCGTGGAATCCTGCGATCATGCCGAAGACCATGGCCGGTCCGAGGGTCGAGCCCGGGCCCGGATAAGTCCGCCCCATGGTGGAAGCCGCGACGTTACCCACCGCGTAGAGCCCCACGATGGGGGAGCCGTCTCTCCGAAGGACTCTCGCGAACTCGTCTGTGAGTAGGCCTCCCTTGGTGCCTAGATCGCCGGGCCATACCTTGACGCAGTAGAATGGTGGCCGCTCCACGGGGCCAAGGTTTGGATTAGGCTTGACGCTCGGATCTCCGTAGAATCGGTCATAGGCGCTTTCACCTCTGTGAAAGTCCTCATCCCTACCGGTCCTACAGAAATGGTTGAAACGCTCGGCAGTTGACACGAGGCCCTCAGGATCTATGCCGCACTTCCGCGCCAGCTCCTCAAGCGAGCCGGCCTCAACTATAGCGCCCCTCTCGAGAGCCCTCCTCGGGGTGAGCCCCGGAGGCCATCTCCCGAAAAGATAGTACCTTCGGTGGCGCGAGTCGAGGACGAGATAGGACGGTATCGCCAGAACAGTCCTGCATCGCTCGTACATGGCGTGGACGAAATCAACGTAGGGCGCGGCCTCATTCACGTAGCGTTTTCCGCTACTGTCAACGATGAAGCTGTAGGGTAGAGCCCTCTCTGCGAGAAGGAAGTTCGGGCTCCCGTGCTCGTCGACAAACACCGGCCCCCACCATGCTTCATCCATGAGGGCTGTAGCCGCGCCGAGCTTTACACCGGCCCTTATTCCATCTCCCATGTCTGTGGGGCTCGAGACGGTCCACTCGACGGTGATGGGGTGGGGGTGGTATTCCCTCCTCATCTCGAGGTTGTGCGCAAAACCTCCCGAGGCCAGTATGACGCCGCACCTCGCCTCTATCGATACGTTTTTACCCCCCCTCCGCGCTATCACCCCGATTACCCTTCCGCCCCTCTCGACCAGATCCACCATCGGACACTCGAGCCAAATCGGGATCGATCTCAGTAACACAAGATGCAGGAGCTGACCGATGAGAGAGGCTCCAAGACCTGCGGGCCGTCGCCCAAGCAGTCTACCCACGAGCATTCTGGAGCCTAGCCTTAATGCGAAGGCGAACCCCGACACAGTTCTCAGCATCAAATACATCTTCGGCGCCTCGAACGTGTGCATAGGGAGGGGCCAGGGCATGCCCACGGTATGCGGCATGCGCAACTTGCCGGCCCATTCTCCGAGCCTCTTTAAATCAAAGATCTCCCCCTCGACGGCTCTCCCGCTGGCGCACCCTCCAGGCTTCTCTGGGTAATAGTCGGGATAACCTCTCGAGTAGATGAACTTGAAGCCGAGGCCGCTGAGCCACTCAACCATTCTTGGGCCCTCTCTAAGGTAAGCCTCACGCTTAGCGGGGGAGCTAGCTGGGCCCACATCGCCGATCACGGCGTCTAAGTATGTGCGGGCCTCCTCGAAAGAGTCCTCGACTCCCGCCCCCTTCATCAGAGGGTTGTTAGGGATCCAGATCCCCCCGCCCGAGATGGCGGACGACCCGCCGATGAGGGAGCTACCCTCAATAATCAGCACCTTTCTACCCGCCTCGTGGGCGGCTAGGGCGGCAACGAGGCCCCCAGCTCCAGAGCCGACCACGACTATTTCCGTGGAATACTCGAAGCCCTCTAAGTCCGACTCCGAGGCGCGAGTGGCTCCGGCCGAGTCGAGAGACATCTCAGATGTTGAGGGCTGTAGGGTTTAATAGCCTTTTGAGATGTCGGAGGCGGCTTCAAGAGCCTAATTCGTAGTACGCATTTGCTCGTCACCCGTGACCCAGAAATTAGAGCGGGCCCCACATGTATTCGCCGCCACCGCCTCTACCAAGGCCCGCGCTAATATAGAGTTAAATCTTAGACGCCTCCATGCTAGAAACGACCCGCAGAACAGCGCGCAACGCGGGCGAAAAGCTCGTGCAAGTTGCCTGGGTAGTATAGCCAGGTCAAGCGTCTTGGATTCCCGTGCTCTAACCCTAGAAGCCTTTATAAATCTTCCCTCTTTATAAACTTGTCCTCGGCTCGGGCTCTAGGAGCCGTTAGGCTTAGTGCTTTGGACCCGGGTGAGGGGCTGGGCTAAGGCAGGCTTTTGGCTCCCCCGGTCGGGTTCGGAGACACGGGCGGGCACGTCGGCGGGCAGTCGCTGCCGAAGCTCCACGAGATGAACCCGAGCCCGAAGATCAGGAGCCCGAACGCCGCGGCGTATATCGCCCCAGTCTTGACATAAGCCCAGACATTAATCATTCTCAAGGCTTACAGGAAAAAGCCGTCGCCTACATATAAGTCAGAGCTAGGCCCGCGTTTCCAGAGAAACAGCCCCAACACGCCGGAAACACGACCCCACTACCCATGTTCCCGCCATGTTTCCGCAGAAACAAAGCCACCGAGTCGTTTTTCCGCGGAAACAAGACCCCCGGACAGAGAAAAAGATGCCGGGAGCCGTGTTTCCATATAAAGCGATTCGCTCTTAATCCATTTTGTGTTGGTGTTTATAGGTTTTCCCCATCTGTCAATGCATGGTAATACCGATCGCTGATTATGCTGATAAATATCCATCCTCAGTCCACCCTCTTGCGATTTAAAGCTTATAAATGGGAAGTGCCTTGTGGCTTAATTCCTGGGCTCTTTCGTCTCTCTTCGCTACCTTTTGGCTATTCCTGTGACGTTTTCGGCTCTCGTCTCAGATTCCCTATATCCTTTCGCCTCAAGGCCTATTGCCATGCTTCCATGTTTGAAGAATACCTATAAGGGCTTGAAAC
>Ga0272447_1000502_pt1 | contig 29502 bp, 23 predicted proteins | sample YNPCB0133_FD_194589 | JGI IMG/M metagenome (GOLD analysis project Ga0272447, IMG submission 194589) | Hot spring microbial mat communities from Yellowstone National Park, WY, United States - YNP-CB-013-3 | ecosystem: Environmental > Aquatic > Thermal springs > Hot (42-90C) > Sediment | place... | reverse complement strand
CCAATGGCCGCTGGAACTCTACCCCCTCAACCCCCGCCTGACGGCCAATTTCAAGAAGACCTACGGGGACCTGGACCACTGTGACCCCATTGATGCCTTTGTCATCGCCGACCGGCTTCGCCTGGGGTGGGACCTCCCTTCCCCTTTCCATTACGAGGAGCGCGACTTTCCCCTCCGCCTTCTCACCCGCTATCGCTTCCACCTGGTCCACACCCTGGCCCGGGAGAAGGCCTGTGGAAGACAGTTGGCTTCAAGGGTAACACACCCAACCGTGTGAGTCCTGTAAGTGAAGTCCTTCGTGTCCTTCGTGGTTTCATTTTTACCCGGAGCGTCGGATGGCCAATTCGGGTTCCGCTCTCTCGGAAAGTCCGCCGTTCTTACGGTTGGCTCGCTGGCTGCTGGCCGTTCTGCTGACCCTCTCCGCCGCCGTCCTGATCGGGGCCGCAGTGCTGGCCCTCCAGACTGTCCGCCTGCCCTTCCCCGGCCTCTTCACCGAACCGACGCTGGTCGTGAACAACATCGGCTCCATGGCCTGGAGCGGGTACGCCGCCGGCCTGCACCTCCCAGAGCAACTGATCGCCGTAGATGGCCAGCCTCTGGACCGCCCCACTGCCTTGATGGACGCCCTGCGCGCCCGTCGGATTGGGGAGACGGTCACTTTCACCGCCCGCAACGCGGAGACTGGCGCTGTCCGCCAGGTCAGCGTCCCACTGATACCCTTCCCCCGGCTGGCCCTCTGGGATTTCTTCCTTATCCCCTACGGTCTGAGCCTCTTCTACCTGGCCGCAGGGGGAGTGATGCTTGGATTGCGGGGACGGGAGGAGCCGGGCCAGGTTTTCGCTCTCTTCTGCATTTTCATCGCCCTGGTGACGGGCCTTTTCTTTGACCTGTACACCACCCACCGCCTGTTCCCGCTCTGGGTAGCGGCGGTGCCGCTGGCCGGAAGCGCGGCGATCCACCTGGCTCTGGTCTTCCCTCAACCGCACCCTCTGCTACGACGGTTCCCGGGGCTGCGCCTCCTGGCCTATCTGCCCGGGCTGGCACTGACGGTGGCCGGCTGGCTCACCACGGCGGATATGGCCCACCCCATCACCTACTTCGCTCCCTGGCGGTGGGGACGGGCCTGGGCCGGAATCGGCGGGCTGGTGCTGATCGGCCTGATGGCGTACTACCGTCTCTTCTCCCGCTCCCCCATCGTCCGCGCCCAGACCTACATCGTCCTGCTCGGGACCCTGCTCGCTTTCTTCCCGGTCATCGTCTGGATTCCCTTCGCCTTCCGGCCCGGCTTCCCGTTCCAGCCCAGTCTGCTGCTGCCATCCTTTATCTTCTTTCCCCTCGCCATTGCCTATGCCATTCTCTTCCCCCGGACGCTGAACATTGAGTGGGTGGTCCGCAACGCGGCGATTTATCTTCTCCTGACGCTGGTCGTTGTGGGCATATTTGCCCTGCTCCTGGCGCTGCTGGGCCAGTGGTTCCATCTGACGGTTCTCCCCTTTCAACCCCTGGTCCTGGCCCTGCTGGTGCTGGTGGTGGTCGCAGGAACTCTGCCCCTGCGCGAGCTGCTGACCCGCGGGGTGGATTACCTGCTGGGGCGACGGGTCGCGCCGGAGCGAGCCCTGCGGGAATTCGGGAACCGGGTAGCCACGGCCCGCACGGCCGACGAAGTGGCGGCAACAGCGGCGGAAGTCATCGGGCAGGTGCTGGCTCCTCGTTCCGTCCTCTTCTACCTGGCCGACCCCCGCAGTGGGCTGTATATTCCCCGCATATTCGGCGACCACTCCCCATCCCCACCGCCGTCCTTCTGCTCCGATGGGCCGCTGGCCCGCCGGATGACCGTCGCCAACCGTCCCCTCTACCTCTCAGTGGACGATGTCCTTCCGCCGGACCTGGAAGAGGAGGAGGAACGGCTGGCCGCGCTGGGACCCGCTCTCTTCGTCCCCCTCCCTGGATGGGGATGGCTGACCGTCGGCCCCACCCATCTGGAACGCTTCCGCGCCCGCGATGCCTGGTTCATGGAGACCCTGGCCCCGCAGATTACCGCTGCCCTGGACCGGGTCCGGCTGATTCGGGAGACGGAAAAGTGGGCCTGGCGGCTGGAGGGACTGAACGAGGTAGGGCATCTCCTGGCATCCACGCTGGACCTGAACCGTCTGTTGGACCTGACGGTCCAGAAGGCCGTGGACTTGCTGGAGGCGGAGGCCGGCTCACTGTTGCTGGTGGACGAAGAGAGCGGTGACCTGGTCTTCCAGGTCGCCATCGGGGTTCCCGACCTGACCGGCACCCGGCTGCCCGCCGGGGCAGGCATCGCCGGAAAGGTCGTCCGGGAGAACCGTCCGGTCCGAGTGGACGATGTGCGCCGGGACGAACACTGGTATCCGGGGGTGGACCGCCGGTCCCGGTTTGTCACCCGTTCTCTCCTCTGCGCGCCGCTGACGGCCCGGGGGACCGTCATCGGCGTGCTGGAAGTGCTGAATCGGCGGGATGGCCGTCCCTTTGATAACGAGGACGAGCGGTTGCTGACCGCCTTCGCCGCGCAGGCGGCGGTGGCCATCCAGAACGCCCGCCTCTTCGCTATGACCGACCAGGCGCTGGCGGCGCGGGTGGAAGAACTCTCTATGATGCAGCGGATTGACCGGGAACTGAATGCCACCCTGGACTACAAGCAGACGATGCGGGCGGCCCTGGAATGGGCAATCCAGCGCACCGGCGCCGACGTCGGGCTGATCGCGGTCCTGGCGGAGGAGGACGGTCGGCAGGGCCTGCGGCTCCTGGTCCATCACGGTTACCCCGAAGAACTGGTAGAAACGTATCAGAAGACCCTCTGGCCGCTGGACCGGGGGATTATCGGGCGGGTGGCCCGCAGGGGCCGGCCGGAACTGGTCTCCGACGTCCGCAGCGACCCCGATTATGTGGCCGCCGCCGGGGGAATGGTCGCTCAGATCACCGTCCCCATCTGGCGGGAGGAGCGGATTATCGGGATCATCGTCCTGGAGAGCGCCCGACCCGGTCAGTTTGACCAGGAGACGCTGGATTTTGTCGTCCGTCTGGCCGACCACGCGGCCATCGCGATGGAGAACGCCCGTCTTTTTGCCGCGGTGGAGGCCGCCAACCAGGCCAAGACGGAGTTCATTTCCTTCGTCTCCCACGAACTGAAGCAGCCGATGACGGCCATCAAGGGGTACACCGATCTGCTGGTCAAGGGTCTGGCAGGCGACCTGACCGAGACGCAGCGCTCGTTCCTGGAGGTCATCCGCTCCAACGTGAACCGGATGGACACGATGGTGCAGGAACTGCTGGACGTCTCCCGTATTGAGTCCGGGCGGCTGCGGCTGGAAATCGGGCAGGTGGCGCTGCGGGAGGCGGTAGAGGAAGCCGTGCGGGCCATCCGGCAGGAGATAGAGGCCAAACGGCAGACGCTGGAGGTGGAGATTGCGGAGCCGCTACCCCCGGTCCGGGCCGACCGAAATCGGGTGGTGCAAATTCTGACCAATCTGCTGAGCAACGCGTACAAGTACACTCCGGAGGAAGGCCGCATCCGGGTGACCGTTCAGCCGGATGAGGGAGTTGTAGTCTGTTCTGTCTCCGATACGGGCATCGGTATCACACAGGAGGAGCAGGAGCGGCTGTTCACCAAGTTTTTCCGGTCTCAGCACCCGCTGGTGCGGAGTGTGCCCGGTACGGGCCTGGGGCTGGTCATCACCAAAAGTCTGGTGGAACTTCAGGGAGGGCAAATCTGGGTGGAGAGTGAGCCGGAGAAAGGGAGCACGTTCACCTTCACCCTGCCAGTGGCGGCATAAAACCCACGAAGGACACGAAGGAACACGAAGTCCATCGCCCGGACGTAAATGTCCGGGCTCATCATCCGAAGCCCTTCAGGCTATTTTCAGCCCCCGAAGGGGGCTTTGCCGATTGGGCCCGACGGTTTACCGTCGGGCGAAGAGTGACCGAACAAACCCAGTTGGCATAATACACCCAGTGGGTATCAGAGATTGCTTCGCCGCTCTCGGCGGCTCGCAATGACACGGGTGGGGTGGCTACCTGCCAGGGGGGCCTCCAGGCAAGCGCCATCAGAGACACGGCGAAGGCATATCCCTGTAGCGCAGGCCGCCAGGCCTGCATGCAGGCTGACAGCCTGCGCTACATGACTTGCAAACTGTTCGGATAGGCAAGTTGCGTTTTGCGTCTTTCGTGAATAACGATGATCCAGACAGAGAATCTCACCAAACGATTCAACGATTTCACTGCCGTGAACGGGATCAACCTGACTGTCCGGCCGGGGCGGATTCTGGCCCTACTGGGACCCAACGGCGCCGGGAAGACCACCACGGTGCGTATGCTGGCGGCCATCCTGATGCCCACGGAGGGCCGGGCGGTGATCGCCGGGTACGATACCCGCCAGGATCCCATCGCCGTCCGCCGCCAGGTGGGGCTCCTGACCGAACAGCCGGGCCTCTACCTACGGATGTACGGGGGGGAATACCTGGAGTTTTTCGGCCGACTCTACGGCCTGGACCCGGAGACCTGCCAGCAGCGGGCCCGGGAGTGGCTGGACCGGTTCGTCATGCCAGAGGCGTGGGGCCGGCGCATCGGGGAATACTCCAAAGGGATGCGCCAGAAACTGGCGCTGGTGCGCGCGCTGCTCCACGACCCTCCCGTCCTCCTGCTGGACGAGCCCACCTCAGCGATGGACCCTCACAGCGCCAAACTGGTGCGGGATGCCATTCTCTCCCTGCGGGATGAGCGACGCACCATTCTGGTCTGCACCCACAACCTGACGGAGGCGGAACTGATCGCGGACGAGATCGCCATCATCCGACGGGGGCAGATTGTGGCCCTGGGGACACCGGCGGAGTTGAAGCGGCAGTTGCTGGGACCCCCATTGATGGAACTTCGCCTGGCCGCATCCACCGACGGGGCCCGTCCTCTGGTAGCCCGCTGGGCCCCGGTATTGGAGGAAGGACCGAACTGGATCCGTTACCGGGCCGAGACACCGGAGGCGGTCAACCCGGCCATCCTGCGCTCGTTGGCGGAGGCCGACATCCCGGTGGTGACCCTCAGCGAGGTCCCCCGCAGCCTGGAAGCCGTTTATCTACGGGTGGTGGAAGGATGAGCGAAATGGAGATGAGCCGACTGGAAGTGGTGCCCCGGCCTGTCTGGACCCTCTGGGTGCAGCAGGTCTGGCATCTGATGTGGCGGGAACTGCGGGACTACCTGCGAGACTGGCGCATCCTTTTCCCCATCTTCACCCTCACGCTCCTCTTTCCCTTCCTGATGCGCTTTGTCACGGGTTACCTGGAGGCTTCCTTCTACGAACGCTGGGGGGCAGAAGGGGTGACCTCCCGCCTGCTTCCCCTGATGCTCCTGCTGGTGGGATTTGTCCCCATCTCCATCTCGCTGGTCATCGCGCTGGAGGCCTTCGTGGGGGAGAAGGAGCGCATGAGTCTGGAGCCGCTTCTGGCAACGCCCCTCTCCGACCTGCAACTGTATCTGGGGAAGACGGTCGCCGCGCTCCTCCTCCCGCTGATGGCCGGCACCGTGGGTATTGCCTTCTATCTGCTCATCCTGCCCGTAGAAGCGCGCCCGGATCCGATGACCCTGCTGCAGATCATCCTCCTGACCCTGGGGAAAGCGCTGGTGATGGTCTCCGGCGCGGTCATCATCTCCAGCCAGACCACCAGCGTCCGGGCGGCCAACCTCCTGGCCAGTTTCGTCATCATTCCGATGACCCTGCTCATCCAGCAGGAAAGCCTCACCCTCCTCCAGGGAGGGAAACAGGTCCTCTGGTATATCCTGCTCTTCCTGCTGGTGGCGAACGTGATGTTGGTCCGGATGGGCATCCGGCTCTTCAACCGGGAGGAGTTGCTGGGGCGGGAAATTGACGAACTGAACCTGCGCAACGTCTGGCGGATGTTCCGGCGGCATTTTGTCTGGGAACGGTGGTTCTTCGGGCGGCCGCCGGACCGGTTGCCCCGTTCCCTGCGCTGGATGAGCACCTGGACCGGGCTGTACCTGCGGGAAGTCCCCCGGGTCCTGGTTCGCTCCTACCCGGCTCTCGCTCTGGTACTGGTCTCCCTGGCCGGCGCGGTCTGGGTGGGATGGGAAATGGCGATTCGCTACCGGCTCCCGGCCGAATATATCCCGCTGGACCAGGTGACCGAGGAGACGTTTCGTCAGGCCTCCGCCATCTCCTGGTTGCCCGCTCTTACCCCCTGGGGCATTCTGCAGAACAATATCCGCTCCCTCACCCTGGCCGCGCTGCTGGGGACGTTTTCCTTCGGGTCACTGGCGGCCATCCTGCTGATGGCTCCCATTGTCATCATTGCCTACGCCACCTGCCAGGTCGCCTGGGCGGGATACGACCCGCTGACCTTTGTGTTGACCTTTGTGATGCCCCACGGCGTGCTGGAACTACCCGCCGCCATCATCGCCACTGCGCTGGCGGTGCGCCTGGGCGCGACCTTCATCGCTCCGCCCCGGGGGATGACGGTGGGGGAGGGGTGGATGCAGGCCCTGGCGGACTTTGTGAAGGTCTTCGTGGCGGTGGTGATCCCCCTGCTGGCCCTGGCAGCGGCTGTGGAGTCCTTCCTGACGCCTGCCCTGGTGCTGGCGGTGTACGCCCGCTAAACGGCCCCTATAACGTGCCAGGCACTTCCGAAGTGCCCGGCACGTTCCACCTTTCACCGCGAAATCCCCAGAATCCAGCGCTCATAGAGGTCCCGGTGTTCGCGGCCGGTCACCGCCTTCACCGTCGCCAGAAAGGACTCCGGGGTGGCGATGCCGTAGCGGTGGCGGCGGTAATACGTCCGCAGAATGGCAAAGAAGGCCTCATCTCCCACCCGCCCGCGCAGGGCATGGAAGTAGAGAGCGCCCTTCCGGTACACCACCGGGCTGTAGAGGTCCCGGGGGTAGGCGGCGACTGGCAGTCCGGCGGGCATGTCGTTTCCCTGCCCAGGATGAGGACGAAATCCCGGACCGGTCCGGCCTGACAGGACCAGCGCCCGGCCTCCCGCACGGCGCAGGTCCCGGAAGCCACCAGCGTCATCGTGGGGGGCGCGGTCACCTCTACCTGATAAAAGGCGACATCGGAGTAGACGGCGTCGCCGTAACCCGGCGCGACCTTCACATTCCAGCCCTCGTGGTCGTAGACGGGGATCAGGGGATAGACCTGGGGCAGGGCCATCACCCCCCGCACGTAGGAGAACTGAGCGTAGTCTATTCCGTCGGTCAGGGGGACGGTAGCGGTGAACGCCAAACTGAGGGTGACGGTCTCCCGCGGGGCCAGGGGCGGGTTCAGAAGCAGGCGCAGGGCCGACCCGCCCAGGCGGACCTCCGGGCTGACCGGTTCCCCGTTCAGGCAGAGGGCGGATACCCTCATCTCGCCGCCGTGGCCGGGGGTGTTGGGAAAGAGGAAAAAATACAGGTCTCGCAGCGGGACCTCTTCCGCGTTGGTGTAGTGGACGACTTGTTCCCCGGCAACCCGCGCGTGGGCAACGTCCACCGTCAACGATATGGCGTACCGGGGGGCCAGGGAGAGGGCGTCCGGAGAGACGGGCATCTCCATCGGCGCGGCAGTGGGCAGGAGACGGGTAGGGGGATGGGTCGGGGCGGGAGTGGGGGTCGCCAGCGGCAGGCAGGCCATCAGGGTGCCGCATATCCCGACCACTACGAGAAGTCGGCGGATGGGGATAAACGCGGGCAAATTCAGCGCCATCGGGTTTGACACCGAACGGATGTTCGTTTATAATTTTTGCCACGAATTACACGAGTTTCACAAATTTAAAATAAACAGCAGAAAATTCGTGTAAATTCGTAAAATTCGTGGCAAATTCCGAACAGGAGGAAAGCGGGAATGAACGCGCAGCAGGCAGTCCTGGAGGGCCACCAGCAACGCATTCTGGAATGCATCCGGGAGTTCATTCATGAACGGGGCTATCCCCCCACGGTCCGGGACCTCGCCCGGGAACTGGGCATCTCCTCTACCTCGGTGGTGGATTACCACCTGAGGCGGCTGGAGCAGGCGGGATGGATAGAACGGGACCCCCGCTCTTCCCGGGGCATCCGCCTGACCGCTGCAGGTGCGCGCGGGCTGGGATTCGGGGAGGTGGTCTCGGTCCCGCTGGTCGGTGTGATTCAGGCGGGTCAACCGATTCCCATCCCTTCCTCTGACTTCTCCATGATGGGAGTGGATGATACGATTGAGTTGACGCGCGGCATTCTGGGCGACCCCCGCGACCTCTTCGCTCTACGGGTCCAGGGAAATTCTATGATAGACGCCCTGGTCCACGACGGCGATATTGTGATTATGCGCCGTGCCGAAGAGGTGGCCAACGGGGAAATGGCCGCCGTCTGGCTGCGGGATCGGGAGGAGGCAACCCTGAAGCGGGTCTACCGGGAGGGAGGACGGGTGCGCCTTCAGCCGGCCAACCCCACTATGGAGCCCATCTACGTAGATGACCCCCGTCAGGTGCAGATTCAGGGCAAAGTGGTGATGGTCATTCGGCAGGTCCGCTGACCGTTAGGGATTGTCTGAGAGCATGTCTGAAAAATGCTCAGGGTGGAGTCACAGTGCTTGTAGTCAGCCACCAAGCGAAGCGGAGTGGCGTTAAGCGGGTTAAAACGGCACTCCACTTCGTTCCGGGCCTTACTACGAACGAATTTTCAGACATGCTCTGAACCCCCGTTTGTCGCCAGGCACAAAGCGCCAGCGAAGAGCCGTTGGTCATTGGTCATTTCCCAGCGCTTCTTCGATGGGGGGATAGGCGTCTCCCCCTCCATCGGCAGCGGCTGGTGAGGGAGGGCGGCGAATCGGCAGCAGGACGGTGAACGTGCTCCCCTGCCCCGGCGCGGACTCCAGCCAGACCCGTCCCCCATGCGCCTCCACCAGGGACTTGACGATGGAGAGCCCCACCCCCATCCCGCCCGCCGCCATTCGCAGCGGGTCATCCGTATGGTAGAACCGCTCCCACACCCGGGGCTGTTCCTCCACAGGAATGCCGATGCCGGTGTCCTGAACCCAGAGGCGGCAGAACAGGGGAGGTCCCCCGCCCAATTCCGGCACCAATGCCAGCCCGACCGTCACCCGACCACCCGGGTAGGTGAATTTGACCGCGTTGCTGAGCAGGTTGCTCACCACCTGACGGATGCGCAGCGGGTCCACCTCCACCGGGGGCACGTCATCCGCAATCTCCAGGCGCCACTCCAGTTGTCGGGCCTTCATCTGGTGGATGAAGGACTCCAGAATTTCGCCGACCAGCAGGGCCAGGTCCGTGGAGGCGTAATTCAGTTCCAGGCGTCCCCGCTCGCTCTCGGCGACGGCGATGAGGTTATTGGCAATGGCAACCAGCCGGCGGGCGTTGTCGTGGATGATGTGGAGAAAGGTGGTCTGAGTGGGAGTCAGGGATCCCACCATGCCGCTGTAGAGGGCCTCGCTGTAGCCCAAAAGGGCCGTCAGGGGCGTCCGGAGTTCGTGGGAGACGTGGGCGATAAACTCCCGCTTGGACTTTTCTGCCCGGACTTCCCGGGTGACGTCCCGCAGCACAGCCACGGTGCCCAAGTGTTCGCCGGACGGGAGCCGGACCGGCGCCGCGCTGACCGCAATCTGTTTCCCCTCCAGTTCAAAGAGGGTCTGGAATGGGGATTGAGGGACCGATACCTCCCCCACCGACTGCGCTGTAATGGCCTCCAGTGCCTGCTGGACGGAGCGGCCCAGCAGCCGCTCCCGGGGGACTCCCAGAATGTGCTCCGCCGCCGCATTCAGCCGGATCGCGACTCCCTGTTCGTCCGTGACGATGATCCCCTCAGTTGTGCTTTCCAGAATCGCCTCCCGCAGCGAGGCCTCCCGCTCCCGCTCTTGCAGCGCATGCCCCAGGCGTTGAACCTCCTGCTCCAGCCGGCGGTAGAGGTAGACATTTTCAATCGCCGCCCCCATCTGGGCCGCGATGGATTCGCACAGACGGACGTCCCGGCTCTCAAATGGCTCCGGTCGGCGGTCATTCATAACAATCAGGATACCCACTACCCGGTCCCTCTGCACCATCGGCTGCACAATCGTCGTACCCCCCTGCAGACTTTGCAGCAGGTCGTAGAGGGACTGCAGGTCCGGTTGAGGGCGGGCCGGGTGCAGGACCAGATGCCGCCGCCTTCGGATGACGTGGGCCAGAAGGGGATAACGGTCCAGGGGAATGTCCCCATCCTCGGGCAACGCCAGATGTCCGGTCAGCGGGGCGTAGAGGGCCGTCAGGCGCAGGCGCTCCGGCACCTCCTCCGCAGGGAAGTCTGCCGATTCTTCCAGCGGCCGCAGCAGGACGGCCACCCGGTCGGTGTCCAGCGCCTGAGCGATGTGTTCTACCACCTGCTTCAGGATTCGCTCCAGTTCCAGGGACTCACTGAGGGCCCGGCTCACCTCCAGCAGGGAGAGCAACTCGCGCATCTGCTGAAGGGACCGTTCACTCAGGGTCTGCAGTTCCTGCCGGTAGGACCAGAGGTCCTGCAGGGCCGCGCGGTAGACGACGACGGAGATCAGGGGATAGCCCAGGAGGTTGACCAGACGGCCCAGTCCCGCCTGATCCAGCGCCACGAGCCCGTTGCCCAGGGCGATGATCAGAAATGCGATGCCCGGTAAAGGGTACTCCACCCGCCGCCGCTGCAGGATCAGGTACAGGCCACTGAACAGGGCCAGCAGAGTCGCCCAGGCATCCCAGACCGTCTGCTGCCAGAAGGCTGCGTACTCAAAGAAGGGGACGGCATGGACCAGGGGATACCAGAGGGGAAAGAACAGGAAGGTGACACCCAGAATCGCCGTCAACTGAATAAGCAGAAACCACCGTCCTGCCCGTCGTCCGATCAGGGGGGAGATGAATGCCCAACTCATCACGGCCAGACTGGCCACCTCCAGCGCGTAGAGAAGGGGGGCGAGGACGTTGTACCCCTGAGGCCCGAGAACCAGCAGGGGGATGCGCAGGAACAGGATGACAATAAAGGCGACCAGGAACCGCCACTGATCGGGGTTGCGGGTGCGCCGGTATTCCACCAGTGCGATCCCGGCAGCCGCCTCCAGGGCCAGCAGAATTAGCAGGTGGTAGACGAAGGTGCCCGGGCCGGTGCTGAGCAGATTGTAGATCGGTCCCAGAATTCCCATGGGTCAGGTTTGCTCTCCGGAACTCACGGTGCGGGCGGAGAGGTGGGGGTGAAGATGGCGACGACGGTCGGGGTGGGCGTCTCCACTTCGCGCGGCCTCTGGGGTGTGAAGGAAACCACCAGGCCGATGGTCATGCTGATGACCACCAGGATGCTCATTATCCAGAATATCCGTTGGCTGCGGGAAGCAGATGTTCTCTTGCGACGCATATGGCTCACCGACAAGGAAGAATCAAGGCGACCTGTAACTGTTCAACCTTCCTCACCCCTCCCTCGCCGCCTGCGGCGGGCGGCGAAGCCGCTGGGGGAAGGGCAAGGCTGAACAGTTACGTTACAGCGACCTTTCCAGCGCGGTACCGCGCCCTCCAATTATATACTGTTCCGGTGAAGAGACAATTACGCGCGAATGTCAATTGCGTTGCCATGCGCTTCTCCAAATCCCCCGTTTCGTGTACAATATCTCTCCGATGCCGACGCCCATCAATCACCTGATTATGGCCCGGGAGGTCCTGGAGATGGGGGCACTGGCCGCAGCGGCCCGGAGATTGTTGCAGGCCCACTACGGCCCCTTTCTCCTGGGCCACACGGCCCCGGACGTGCAGACGGTCAGCGGGCAGCGGCGCGAGGAGACCCATTTCTACACCCTGCCGCTCCGTAGCACGATCCCCGCTGCCCAGGTCCTCCTGGATGCCTATCCGGCCCTGGCCCGCGCGGAGCGCCTGGAGCCGGCCCACGCCGCCTTTATGTCCGGCTACCTGGCCCACCTGCTGGCCGATGAACTCTGGTGGCGGGAAGTCTTCCACCCCTTCTTCGGTCCAGACGCCGGATGGGATACATGGCAAGAGCGACTGTTTTTGCACAACGTCCTGCGCACATGGCTGGACGAGCAGGACCAGAACCGCTTGGACGGCCGCGAAGCGACCGCTCTGGCCGGGGTGGAGCCCTGGGGATGGCTCCCCTTCATCCGGGATGAGGACTTGCGGGCGTGGCGGGATGACCTGGTGGAGCAACTCCGGCCGGGTCAGCGCATTCGCACTGCCCAGGTCTTCGCTGAGCGGATGGGGGTCTCCGCCGAGATGGTGGAGATGGCCGCGCATTCTCCGGAGCGAATGGCCTGGATTTTCCGGCACGTCCCTCCGGAGCACCTCCAGGCCTACCGGGAGGCGGTCCTGCACCATAGCACCCATCTGATCAACGTCTATCTCCGGGAATTGTAACTATTCAGGCTTCCTTATTCCACCCCCGCCGCCTGCGGCGGCACCCCCTGGAGATACCGCAATGGCTCACAATTCAAAAGAGGCGGGTAATTGCACAGGTCGCAAAACTGGGACACACCCACGTCAACGGCCGAAGAGGGCCCAGGATAGCCCCAGGGCCAGCAGGGTGTTGAAGACGGTCGCGGCCAGGTAGACCAGGAGTGGGCGAAGGCCAATCTTCCGCAGTTCGCCGAAGGAGAGTTGCCAGCCGATGCCGATGAAGGCCAGGGTGAACGCCCAGTGGCGCAGCGCGTTGATGTCTTTGATCTGATCTTTGGTGAACAGCCCCACCGAGGCCAGCACTGATACGGCCAGGAACCCCAAGACGAACTTGGGGAAGCGCTCCCAGATCATCCGCGCGCTGGGGCGCCCCGCGGTGCTCCCTTCTTCCCTCGCCACCCAATAGAAGGCCAGGAGAAAGGCCACCACGCCGATCAGGGCATTCTGGGCCATTTTGACGATGGACGCCACTTTGACCGCCGCCTCGCCGTACATAGCCCCGGCGCCGACCACGGCGGCGGTCGTGTCGATGTTACCGCCGAACCAGGCCCCGGCCCATTCAGGGGACATCCCTGCCGCTGCCGCGATCCAGGGCATCAGCACCATCATCGGCAGCGCGGTGACGATGACCAGCGCGGTCACGTAGGCCAGTTGCTCCCTTCGGGCAAGCACCGCGCCCGCTGCAGCGATGGCCGCCGAGACGCCACAGATAGACACAGCAGCACCCATCAATGCCCGCAATCTCTTTTCCAGATGGAGTTGTCCGCCCAGCCACCAGGTGAAAGCGAAGACGGCGGAGACCAGGACGATGGCCTGAATCACCCCCCGCGCGCCGACGCTGAGAATCTCCTTCAGATTCACAGCGGCCCCCAGCAGGACCAGGCCAGTTTTCAGAAAGAGTTCGGCCCGGAAGGCCTTCCCCAGTCGTTCCTTCACTCCTGTGGCCGACGCGATTCCGCCCGCCGCCAGACCCAGCAGAGCGGCCCAGAGAGGATACTCCAGGGCCTTCGGACTGACGGCAGCCAGGCGGTTGGTCGCCCAGGCCAGCGCGACCAGCAGAACCAGCGACGCGATGAGCCACAAGGCCCGTACCCATTGATCTGAATGACGGGAAGAATCCACAGCAGCCTCCTTTTCGTTCGCCCCTCACCCCATTACCAGGGAACAGGGCCCAGAATCCCCAGGACGACCAGGAGGATCAGCAGTAATCCCACGATGATGGCCCACTCGTCCTCGCCCAGGCGGGAGAAAAGCGGTTTTCGCGTTGGAGATGAGTGCTCTTCCATAAAATCTGACCTCCTGCGGGGTTCCTTATTTGGGATGGATTCCTTACCACAAAAAGGGCACAAAGTGCGCACAAAGGACACAAAGGGATTCAACAATCACCATTATACACCCAAAACCCGGATGGAAAAGCGGCCTTTCCGTCGTCCAGCCATTTGTCTTCCCTCACCTTTCGGCTATAATGGGAAACACCTTGCAAGGCGGAGGAGAGTATGCGAGGCGTTCGCTGTCAGCGATGCGGCCATATGTTTTCCCTCTCCAGGGAGCAGGTCGTGGCGGCCCTGGAGATGCTGAGCGAGAAGGGCGAGACCCACTACGGGGTGGAGTGCCCCCGATGCCGCCATCTGGTGAAGGTGCCCCGGGGCGACCTGGAGCGGATGCGGCCGCGCCCGGTAGAGTCCAGCGCGGAGGCAGAGGCGACACAGACGCCGCCTGCTCCCGCAGAGGCACCGGAATAGGTACGGGATACGGAGCACGCAATACGGGATGACCACCGCTGTCCTTCGTAGAGATGAGCAGGGGCTGGTGCCTTTCCATCCGCTGCGCCATCTGGGGCCGGTGGCGGACCTGATGAACGAGGTGTTCGCCGGGGAGTTAGGGCCATGGACCCACCAGACCCTGCGCCGGATGCAGCGCATCGCCCGCTGGGGCGCGCTGGGGTTTCTGATCTGGGGAATGGGCCTGGACCAGGAATCGCCGGGCTTTGTATGGGTGGAGGACGGGCGGGTGGTGGGTAACATCTCGTTCCGGCGGGCCGCCGCCGCGGGCGGCTGGATGATCGGCAACGTCGCTGTCCATCCCCGGTGGCGAGGGCGCTCCATTGGTCGGGCGCTGGTGGAGGCCGCGCTGGAGGAGATCGCGGCGCGGGGCGGCACGTGGGTGGGGCTGGAGGTCCGGGAAGATAACCCGGCGGCCCGCCGCCTCTACGAAGGGCTGGGCTTTGAGACCGTCGGGACGTCGCTGGAATTGGCCCGCCCGGAGAGCCGGCCCTGGCCCCCGGCCCGGCCGCCGGACCTGCCGCTGCAGCGGGCCCGCGCGGCCGAAAACCACGCCCTCTACCTGCTGGCCCGCGACGGCCTTTCTCGGACCCATCAGGAAGTGCTGGAAATCCGCCCCTCTGCCTACCGGGCCGGCTGGGAGGCCCGCCTCTCCGCCTGGCTGGAGGGCCGCAGCGAAGACTGGTGGGTACTGAAAGACGAAAGGGGCCTGATCGGCGCGCTGCGCCTGACCTCGTACCGTCCGGGGCGCTGGCACGAGGTGGAAGTCCTGGTCCGACCGCCGCGAATGGACGACCTGGGCGGTCCGCTGGTGGCGACGGCGCTGGCCTTCCTGGCCCGCCGTCCCATATGGGAGACGGTCACCATCCTGCCGGGGGCGCGGATGCGGTTGGAGACCTTCTTCGCCGATGCCGGATTCCGCCCGCTTCGCCGTCTGCTCCAGATGCGGCGGATGCTGGGAACTCCGGTACAGATTTACCACGAAGGCACAAAGACACGAAGGGAAATGAACAATTAACAATTAAAAATTAACTTCGTGTCTTCGTGTCCTGGTGGTTTTCCCGAGGGGAGATATGGCCGAAGAACTGGATCGCTGGTTTCCCCGCCCGCTGCAGCAGGAACCCGGACGGCGGCTGGGGATTGTGGTGGGTGGCAGTCTCTCCAAAGGGCTGGAGGTGAAACTGGACCCGCAGACGGTCATTGAGGGGCTGGCCGTGGGGCGCTACGTCGTCGTCCACGGGCGCACCGGACGGCGATTCTTCTCCCTGATCCACGACGTTGCGCTGGACGCCACCAATCCGCTCATAGAGAAGACGCCGCCAGACGTCTCCGACCCGTTCATTGCCCAGGTCATCCGGGGCACGTCCACCTTCGGCCGCATTCACGTCGCGCCGATGCTGGTGCTGGAGCCCGGCGCCGACGAGCCCAAACCGGTCAAGACGGTCCCGGAGCACTTCTCCGAGGTCTACGAGGCGTCGCCGGAGGAGGTGGCGCTCGTCTTCGGACGGGAGGAGCAGCCGGGGTACTTCGTTATCGGGGAGCCGCTGGACATGGCCGGGGTGCCGGTCACCGTCAACCTGGAACGGTTTGTGGAGCGCTCGGCGGGCGTCTTCGGAAAGACGGGCACCGGCAAGACCTTCCTGACCCGTCTCCTGCTGGCGGGCATCATCCAGGCCCGGGTCGCGGTCACCCTGATCTTTGATATGCACAACGAGTACGGCTGGAAGAGCCAGGACGAAGCCCGGCGAGAGGTCAAGGGGTTGCGCCAACTGTTTGAAAAGGGCGAGGTCGCCGTCTTCACCCTGGATGAGGAGTCGTCCCGACGGCGGGGGAGCAAGACCGATGGGGCCGTCTACATCAGTTACGACCAGATTACGCCGGGGGACGTGGATAGCCTCTCCGCCCTGCTGGCCCTCACCGACGTCCAGGTGGGCGCGCTCTACTTCCTGCACCGACGACTGGGAGACCGCTGGCTGGCCCGCCTGCTGGATGAGGAGGACCCGCTGGAGGAACTGCAGGAGGCGCTGGAGAAGGGCACTCTGCACGGCGGGACGCTGGGGGCCATCCAGCGGAAACTGGGCTTCTTCCGTCGGTTCGGGTTTTTGCGGGCGGCGGTACCGGAGGACCCCGTCCAGAGAATCCTGGAGTACCTGGGCCGGGGAGTGAACGTCGTCCTGGAGTTCGGGCGGTACGGGAACAGTCTGGAGGCGTACATCCTGGTGGCCAACTACATCACCCGCCGCATCCACGAGCACTACGTCCGCCGCAAGGAGGACGCGCTGGGTGGGCAGGGGGAGGAACCCCGCCCGCTGGTCATCACGGTGGAGGAGGCCCACAAGTTCCTGGACCCCGCCATCGCCCGGCACACCATTTTCGGCACCATCGCTCGGGAGTTGCGCAAGTACAACGTGACCCTGCTCATCGTGGATCAGCGGCCCAGCGGGATAGACCCGGAGGTGATGAGCCAGATTGGGACCCGGGTCACCTGTCTTCTGGACGATGAGGCGGACATCCGGGCGGTCTTCTCCGGCGTGGCGGGGGCGGCGCCGCTGCGGGAGGTACTGGCCCGACTGGATACCCGCCAGCAGGCGCTGATTATGGGGCACGCGGTGCCCATGCCGGTGGTAGTGCGCACCCGATCCTACGACGTGGCGTTCTACGAATCGGTAGCGCGCCGGGCGACGCCGCCGGAGGAGACCCTGGCCCGGGGTCGGGCCCTGCTGGGCCGGGAGGAAGGGGAGATTTGATCCACGAAGGGCACGAAGAACACCAATTTCCCTGGGCCCTGCGTGCCGGGCGTCAGCCTTCGCTGACGCCGATGGTCGGCGAAGGCCGGCCATCGGCCGAAGGCCCAGGAAGGGTGACTTCAGTCAGCGCCTGAATAGTGTTCTTCGTGGATTGGTTTTGTTGTGGAAATGAACACATTGGACAAATCTCATAGGCTCCAGTCTTGGACATCGGCCTACCGGCTGGCCCTCTGGATATTGCTCCTGGCGCTGATACTGGGGCTGGAAGGCGAAGGGCCGCCGCCGGGCGCGCTGAAGACGGGCGTGGACCGCCTGGTTGCCGACCTTCGCTTCAACTTCTGGAGGTGGGAGGCAGAGGCCCTCTGGGGCAAACTGACCCTCTGGCTGCTACAACCCCAGCGGTATATGACGGAGGCCGACCGCTGCCGTTTTGTGCGGGACTGGGTGGAGCGCGTGTCCCAGGCCCGGCGCCTGGAGGCGAAAATCGCCGATGCCTACACCGACCCGTCGATCCAGGACCCCTTCCAGGCGACGGCGGAAATACGGGCCGAGAGGGACCGACTGCGTCGGGAGATCGCGGTCCGTCAGCCCATCGCGGAGGCCATCATAGAAGAGCAGGTGGGCGTCGTGCTGGCCCGGGACGCCTCCAGCATCCTGGGCCAACCCGCCCCTCCGGTCGGCATCCACATCACCCCACTCCCTCAGGTCCTCATCCTCTCCCTCCGGGAACGGATCGTCGCTATCCATCAGACGGAACTGGTGCCGGGGCTGACCGCCGACCGCGCCGACGCGCTGGAGAGGCGGATAGACCAGGCCTTCAACGTCTCCTCGCTGGTGACACCCATCGGGGGGATGTCGGCCTGGCCCGCCATGGTGCTGGAGTATCCCAGCCTGGAGTGGTGGATGGAAGTCACCGCTCACGAGTGGACCCATCACTACTTGTACTTCTTTCCTCTGGGCTGGGAGTACGAGAAGAATTGGGAGGCGCGCGTGATCAACGAGACCGTCGCCACGCTGGTGGGGTGGGAAATCGCCCGCCGGACCCTGGCCCAGTATTACCCGGACCTGGCGCCGACGAAGGAGCCCTGGGCCGAGGAGGAAGAATCTCCCACTCCACCTCCTCCCCCCTCTGAGCCTGAGGCCTTTGACTTTAATCGGGAAATGCACGAAACGCGCGTCCGGGTGGACGCTCTGTTGCTTCGGGGACGGATAGAAGAGGCAGAGAAATATATGGAGCGCCGCCGTCAGTTCTTCTGGGAGCACGGATACCGCATCCGCAAACTGAACCAGGCCTACTTTGCCCTCTACGGCTCCTACGCGGCCGCGCCGGTGGGCGCGGCAGGGAAGGACCCCGTCGGCCCGGCCGTGCGGCGGGTCTGGAGACTGGTGGAGCGCGACCCCCGCCGTTTCCTGCAGCAGGTGCGCGGCGTCACCTCGCTGGACGAACTGCTGCAATCGCTTGGGAAGTGATATGAATGATATAAAATGTAGTGTTTAGCGGCGTAGAACCCTTCTTGGTAGGACCACATTAAATCGTGGTCACCCTCCCGCCTTGTGGGGCACAGCGGGAGGCACCTTGTACATCAGTAATTCCAACACGGTCCAGCGGTGATCGGTGGGACCGGCCGCCATTGCCGGCGTTCGCTCTACCCAACGGCGAACAGGCCGGTGCCTGTAAACGATATACAGGGGCTGCCGGAGCGCATCGTGGTAGGTACAAAAGTTGTAGACGGCCCCGACCAGATAGAGAGCCCATTCCACCCGCTCCGTCTTTCGGGCCAGGTGGCGGGTTCGCCGTACCCGCAGGGCTAACCGGGAGCGGAAGGTCGCGATCAGCCGCTCAATAAAGGCGGTGTTCAACACGCCGCCGTTTTGAGTGGCGCGTAGCAATTGCGCAACGATGGCTGCGCTCCCTTGCACGACTCTCCGCTCCACACCCACAACTCTCCGCTGGGCATACTGCTTGATAACCTGTCCCAGGTGAACATCGGGCCACGGCACCAGGCGAGGGCGGCCGGGCTTTCCGGTATGCACTGGGGTGCGAAACACCTGCCGACAGGTGGAGATGTAAGCGGACAGCCCGTCAAAGCACAACAGCAGCGAGCGACACCGGGCCGCCGCAGCCTTCACCTTCTCCACCAGACGAAGGATGAGCGCCTTATCCCGATGGAGGCTCACGGCGGCGCCCAACCATAGACGAGTAGGCACGGCAATGGCCATTGCAATCCACAGGACGGCGCCCTGAATCTTGTGACGAAGTTCATCCGTCTGGACCTGCCCCAGGGCCAGTTGGCCTTTTTGGATTTTCTCTTCATGAACTCGCTGGCAGTGTTGCCCGCTGGCGCGCCACAAGTCCTCCACCGTACGAGGGTCTACTTCAAACGTAGCCACAATGGCCTGGGGAGGACAACCATTGGACAGCAAGCTGATGATCCAGGCGATCAGTTGATGGTCCAGGTGACGCCGGTACAGCGGTGTTCCATAAGTCGCAGCGAACGTTTTTCCGCAAGTTCGGCAAATGAATCGCTTCTCCTTGCGGCTATGGATGCCGATATTATCGGAGCCTGCCTTTCCATAGTCGGGGCAATCGGGGTTGGGGCAATACTGAACAGAGATGTCTATGATGTCCATCATCCACCTCGCCATTCTTGGATATACGTTGGGCTATAGAATACCATCCTTCGCCCCCAATGTCCAGTTTTGAGCCTCAACCACGATTGAGTGTATACCTAACGTTTGCAGAGACTGAACACGAATCATCATCAAAGACGAGCCGAACTTCAGCGAAGAAATCAGCGGTTGCCAGAAATTCTGAACAACTGCTTTCCTCCCTGACCGTGCCGACCGGGCCCGGCTCGCTTTGCTCGCTTCGCGCGGTGGCCGATCTTTGCCGTTCGCGCGGCCCGAGGGACTGAATTCCGGGTCCAGAAACAATGGGAGGCGGGCGGCTTCGCCGCCCGCCCCCCACCCCGACGCCCACCCTACACAAACTCCCGAAACACCCAGTTCCCCAGCAGGCGCCCGCGCGGGGTGAGGCGCGCGGTCTGCCCATCCCGCTCCAGGAGACCCAGGTCGGAGAGGCGGGCCAGCGCCCCGCCGAACACATCCGCCAGCCCCACGCCGAAACGGGCGCGGAAGCGGGCATCGCTCACCCCATTGACCAGCCGCAACCCCATCATCATCGTCTCCCCCATTTCCAGGCGCGGCCCAATCTCCTCCACCTCCTCCACCACCGACTGCCCCGCCGCCAGCCGACGGATGTACTCCTCCGGATGCCGGACGTTGGTCCAGCGCCGTCCGCCCCACCAGGACGACGCCCCCGTCCCGAACCCCAGGTACGGTTCGTTGTACCAGTACGTCAGGTTGTGGCGGCAGAAATACCGCTCAGCCCGGGCCCAGTTGGAGAGTTCGTAGTGGACGTACCCGGCCCGCGCCAGGCGGGCCTCGGCCCACTCGTACATCTCCGCCGCCGCGTCGTCGTCGGGCGGGGGGAGTTCCCCCCGCGCCACCCGCTCCTGAAGCGGGGTCCCCTCCTCCAGCGTCAGCGCGTAGAGGGAGAGGTGGTCAGGCTCCAGGGAGAGCGCCGCATCCAGCGTATCCTGCCAGCGGGCGAGGGTCTGCCCGGGCAGGCCGTAGATGAGGTCCAGGTTGACGTTCTCCAGCCCCGCCGCCCGCGCCGCCTCCACCGCTCCCACCGCGTCCTCCCAGGAGTGAATGCGGCCCAGGAGACGCAGTTCGTCCTCGTGGACCGACTGTACCCCCAGGCTGAGCCGGTTGACGCCCAGTTCCCGCACCGTCCGCAGATACGCCCGGTCCACCGTGCCGGGGTTGGCCTCCAGGGTGACCTCCGCATCCGGGGAGAGGGGGAACCGTTCCCGCAGACCATCCAGAATGCGAGCCAGGACACCCACGGGGAGCAGTGACGGCGTTCCTCCGCCGAAGTAAACTGTCGTAGCGCAGGATGTATCCTGCGGGTGTACGGGCGCGGCCCGGATTTCCACACAGAGCGCCTCCCCGTAGGCCGGGATGAGGGCATCCAGCCCGGCGTAGGTGTTGAACGCGCAATAGGCGCACCGGCTCCGGCAAAACGGGATGTGGACGTAGAGGGCAACCATCACGTTTCACGTTTCACGTTTTACGTTTTACGTTTCACGTTTCACGTTTTACGTTTTACGTTGCAGCACCACCACTGCCCCCAGCACCAGCCCAGCCCCCACGACCTGCGGCCACTCCATCCGTTCCCCCCAGACGGCCCAGCCCAGGGCGGCGGCGATGACCGGCTCCAGGGTGGCGACGATGCTGGCGTTGCTCGCGGGCACCCGTCGGAGCCCCAGGTTGAAGGCCAGCCCGCCCCCCAGCGTGGGCACCAGCCCCAGCAGGACCAGCCAGAAGAGCAGGGACGGGGTGGTCAGGGCACGGGAGAGGGCCGGGGGCGACTGCAGGGGCAGGAGGAAGAGGGCCCCGATCCCCAGCGCCCAGGCCAGGGTGGCCCAGGCGGTGTGGCGCCGCTGGGCAACTTTGCTGAAGACGGTGTACGCCCCGTAGGTCAGGCCGGCCCCCAGGCCCGCCAGGATGCCCGGACCGTTCAGCCGTACCTCCGCCGGGTCGTAGGCCCGGCCCACCAGCGCACACCCGACAAACGCCAGGAGGAGCACCCCGCCCCGCCGAAGGGTCCACCGTTCCCCCAGAAAAAGCATGCTGTACAGAGAAACCCAGACCGGCGCGGTGTACATCAGGACCGCCGCCACCCCCATCCCGGCCCGGTCAATCGCGTGGATGTAGACGATGTAGAACGCCGCCACGCCGACCAGTCCAAAGGCCAGAAAGAACAGAGCATCGTTCCGGGTCAGGCGCAGGGAGGACCGGTCCCGCCAGAGGAGGACGAGGAAGAGGACCAGGGCGGCGATGCCGGCCCGGAAGAAGACAATGGTCAGCAAGGGGAGGCCGGAGGCCGCCAGGCCTTTGTAAAAGAGGCCCAGGGTGGCCCAGAGCCCCGCTGCTACCAGGACCAGAGTGTAGCCCCCGAGGCTCCTCACAGCGGGACCTCAACCCCCAGGTTCTGGCGGCGGGCCGCCTCCAGGACGGCCGCGGCCGCCGCGACGTCCTGCACCGCCACCCCCACCGACTTGAAAAGGGTGATTTCGTCCGGGGACAGCCGCCCCGGTTTGAGGCCGGCCACAATCTCCCCCAGTTCAGCCCAGATGTGCTCCTCCGTCATCCGGCCCTCCCGGAGGGGGATGAGCAGGTCGCCGGCCTCGGCCAGGCTGGCGGTGCGGTGGTCAATGACCACGCGCGCCCGCAGGACGGTCTCCGTGGGGACCTCCCGCATCTGGGGAGTGTAGGCGCCGACGGCGTTGATGTGGGTGCCGGGGCGGACGTCGGCGTCGTCAAAGACGGGGGTGGTGGAGGTGGTGGCGGTGCAGACCACGTCTGCCCGGCGGACCGCCTCGGCGGGGCTGGCGGCGACGTGGACCGGTATCCCCAACCGCCCGCCCATCTCCTCCGCATACGCCTGGGCCCGCTGGAGGTCCACGTCGTAGACCCAGGCCTCCCGGATGGGCCGCACCGCGCAGACCGCCTCCAGTTGGGTGCGGCCCTGCACCCCCGCGCCGAAGACGGCGGCGACGGCGGCATCCGGGCGGGCCAGGAGGTCGGTGGCGGCGCCGGAGGCGGCCCCCGTCCGCAATGCCGTCAGCGACGCGCCCTCCATCGCCGCCACGGGCGCCCCGGTCTGGGCGTCTATGACCACCACCAGGGCGTGGATGAGGGGCAGGCCCCGGGCCGGATTGTCGTTGAAGACGGACACCATCTTGACCGCCATCTGGTCGTCGGCGGCGAGATAGGCGGGCATGAAGAGAGTCAGGCCGTTGTGCCGGGGGACGTGGACCGGCACCCGCAGCGGCACCTCGGCCTGTCCGGTGGAGAGTTGGGCAAAGGCCCGCTTCATGGCCTCCACCGCCTCCCGCATGGGGAGGGCCTGGCGGACGTCGCGATGGGAAAGGATGAGCATGGGACCTCCTGAAACGTGAAGAGTGAAACGTGAAACGTGAAACGTGAAACGTGATGGGTAGCCTTCGTGTCCTTCGTGGTTTTTAGAGAACGAAAACCGGGCGCGAGAGAGCGCGCGAGAGGTCGTCCGGATGCATCTCGTCCAGCGACTGGCCCTGGGGGCCATGGAACATCACGCCAGGCAGGACGACGGTCTCTGAGGACGGGCACTCCCGCAGGTGAGCCACCACGTCCTGACCGGTCAGGAGGCCTGCCACGGTGACCGTCTCGCCGAAAAAGCGGTTGGGGACGGGGACGACGTCGGCCCGGATGCCGGTGCGGTCGGCGAATTTCGCCGCCAGGCCCTCCAGCACAGGCGCCATCAGCACCCCCGTGACCCAGGTCTGGGCTGGCCCCCCCAGGCCAGCCAGCGTCCGCTCCACCTCCCGCCACCGGTCCAGCAGCGCCCGCACCAGCCCCACTCCGTTCTCCGCCAGGTCCAGGCCGTCGTAGGCCGCGCGCGGGGGGACGGCCTCCCCCAGCCGGAGATACCACTCGTCGCTCAGGTAGACAAAACGCACGCCCAGTTGCCGCCGCAACCGCCGCTGCCAGGCCGTCACCTGCTCCCAGACCCCGCGCATCTCCTGCGGGGTGTACGGTCGGCATCCGCCCCGGTGGTACTTCGTCAGCCCCACCGGCACCACGCTGACAGAGCGGACGGACGGGTAGAGGTCCGCCAGGTCGCCGATGGACCGGTCCAGATGGGGGCCGTCGTTCAGGCCCGGCATCAGGACCAGTTGGGTGTGGACCTCAATGCCCATGTGGGCCAGGCGGCGCAGGCCGTCCAGGACGTCCGGGGCGCGGGGGTTGCCCAGAATCCGCCGCCGCAGGTCGGGGTCGGTGGCGTGGACGGAGACGTAGATAGGGCTCAGGTGTTGCTCCTCAATGCGGGCCCAGTCCTCCTCCGTCAGGTTGGTCAGGGTGATGTAACTGCCGAACAGGAAGGAGTACCGGTAGTCGTCGTCTTTGATGTAGAGGGACGGGCGCAACCCCCGGGGCATCTGGGCGACGAAGCAGAACTCGCAGCGGTTGTTGCAGGGGCGGATGTCGTCAAAGGTGGGACGGGCGAAGTCCAGGCCCAGGGGTTCGTCGTACCGGCGGCGCGCCCGCAGGGTCTGCTCCTCCCCTCCCCGGCGGACGCGCAGGGTCAGCCGCTCCTGGGCCCCGTAGAACTGGACGTCTATGAGGTCCCGCAGCGGGTGCCCGTTGATGGCCAGGAGTTCGTCGCCGGGGCGCAGGCCCAGCCGCGCGGCCAGACTATCCGGATGGACGGCGGAGATGAGACCGGGCATGAGGAATGACCAATGACAGAATGACCAATGACAGAATGACCAATGACGGAATGACCAATGGGTTTGCTATTCCGACTCGGGCAGCGGGGACCAGCGGTAACTCAGTTTGTAACTGCGGGCAATCATCAGCGTCTGGGTGGAGCGGACGCCAGGTATCTGGTGAATCTGCTGGAGCAGGAAATCGGTCAGGTGGCTCAGGTCGCGGCAGAAGACTTCCATGACCAGGTCAAAGGCCCCCAGCGTCATGACCAGATAACTGACTTCGGGGAGTTCGGCGATGCGGCGGGCCACCTCGTCTATCTGGCCCGGGGCGACAGTGACGCCGACAATCGCCGGGGCCTGGAATCCCAGCGCGTAGGGGTCCACGATGCCCACAGTGCGGATCACCCCCGCCTCCACCAGGGCCCGGTAGCGGAGACGGACGGTCGTCTCGGAGACGCCGGCCTGGCGGGCGATATGGGTGAAGGGGGTCCGCCCGTCCTGCTGCAGGGTCTGCAGGATCAGCCGGTCCAGGTCGTCCATTGGGGTCTGCATGCACGCCTCCTCCGGTCCGCGAAGATGGCGGGGGAGGGGTTTGCGGGGGGCCTCCGGCCGCCGTAAAACCCCGTCCGTCCCTTCCGTTATGATACTGCATCTTGCCGGGTTTGCAAGGGGGATGCTTCGTGCGCAGACGGGCGGAATGGTGTATAATCCGGCCAGCAACATCAAGCGCCATAAAGGAGACCGATGAGCCTCTACTACGCGACTATGGACTCACCCTTCGGCCCGTTGATGCTGGTTGCCACGCCGACGGGGCTGTGCCGGGTTGCGCTGCCCGGCGAGGGTCGGGCCGCCCTGGAGGAGTGGCTGGCCCGGTGGATCGGGCCGGAGCCCCTGGAGGAGAACCCGGCGGCCCTGGCGGCGGCCGTCGCCCAACTGCGGGAGTATTTCTCCCGCCTCCGCCGGGAGTTTGACCTGCCCCTGGACCTGCGGGGCACCCCGTTCCAGCAGCAGGTCTGGGAGGAACTCCGGAAGGTCCCCTACGGCCAGACCGTCTCCTACGGGGAACTGGCCCGGCGGGTCGGGAGGCCCGCCGCCGCGCGGGCGGTGGGGCAGGCCGTGGGGGCCAACCCTGTCCCCATCATCATCCCCTGCCACCGGGTGGTGGGCGCCGACGGCTCCCTGGTGGGCTACGGGGGTGGGCTGGAGATCAAGTCGGCCCTGCTGCGCCTGGAGGGGGTGCTCCGGTAGGGGAAAACCACGAAGGGCGCGAGGGTGCGGGATAAATCCTGCGCGGTAACTATCAGGCTTCCTCACCCCACCCCTGCCGCCTGCGGCGGCACCCCCCTCCCCTCTCCCGCGGGCGGGAGAGGGGAGGGGGTTGGGGGGAGGGGTGAGGGCACCCCCCCCACCTCACCCCTCCACCACCCGCACTGCCCCCGGCCCCAGCAGGTCCGCCAGTTTCTCCCCCAACTCGTCGCAGTAGCGGGTGGAATGGTTGGGGAACTCCAGGATGACCTCACCGCCGTTGGCCCCGCCCAGCAGCCGGAAGGTGAACCGGTCCTCCCCGGGGTAGGCCGTCAGCAGTTCGTGGACGGCGGAGAGGAGGCGGAAGTCCCGCTCGTTGTCGCCGCTGCGCCGGATAGTAATCTGGACCGTCCGGCTGCGCAGGCCGACGGTCTGCGCCACCCCCGGCATCTCCGCCTCCCGCCAGGCCCCGTACTCGGGGGCGGACTCCCGCAGCGTCACCGTCCCCGAAGCGCGCGGGCGGGTCACCTCCTCCGGCGTCTTGACCCACTGGCAGATCAGGCTCGGCGGCTCCCGGCGGGCGTCCACTTTGCCGCAGACCACCACCAGCGCCTCCGGCTGCCACTTCTCCCGGCTCTCCGCCCAGACGCGCGGGAAGACGACCACGTCGCAGGCCCCGTACAGGTCCTCCAGCGTGACAAAGGCCATCTCCTTGCCGTCCTTCGTCGTGTGGCGCCGGATGCGCCGGACCATCCCGGCGACGGTGACGACGGACTCGTGCGGCTCCTCGTGTAACTGGCCCGCGTAGGCATTGATGACGTCCGCCAGTTCGCGTGCGGCGCGGGTCAGGGGATGCTCGGAGAGGTAGACCCCCATCAGGTCCTTTTCCCACTCCAGCATTTCCCGCAGGGGCACCTCCGGGACCGGCGGCAGGCCGACGAACAGGTCATCGTCGTTCTCCATCCGGATTCCGGTGGCCTCGCCGAAGAGGCTGAGTTGCCCCACGTCCCTCGCCTGGTGAGTACGGGCGCTGAGGTCCATCATCCGGTCCATCGCGGCCAGCAGGCGGGCCCGGGGGCCGAACTCGTCCAGCGCCCCCGCCCGGATCAGACTCTCCAGCGCCCGCCGGTTGACCAGCCGCAGGTCCACCCGACGGCAGAAGTCGGTCAGCGAGGAGAAGGGACAGCGGCCCCGTGCGGCGAGGATGGCCCCCACGGGGCCGTCGCCCACGTTCTTGACCGCACCCAGTCCGAAGCGTATGGCCTTCCCCTCTATGGTGAAATCCAGGTCGGACCGGTTGATGCTGGGCGGCAGGACCTCTATGCCCATCCGACGGCATTCGTTGACGAGAACGCCGACCTTCTCGGTGTTGTGCCGCTCCACCGTCAGCAGGGCGGCCATGTACTCCAGCGGGTAGTGGGCCTTCAGGTACGCCGTCTGGCAGGTGACCATCGCGTACCCGGCGGCATGCGCCTTGTTGAACCCGTATCGCGCGAAGAACTCAATGTCGTCAAAAATCCCCTCAGCGGTCTCCCGCGCGATACCCCGGGCCTGGCAACCCTGCACGAACTGGGCCCGGTGGGCCAGCAGGGCGTCTTTCTTTTTCTTGCCGACGGCCTTGCGGATGGTGTCCGCCTCCCCCGGCTCGTACCCGGCCAGGTCGGTGGCGATGCGGATGATCTGTTCCTGGTAAACGATGATGCCGTAGGTCTCGTCCAGGATGGGGGCCAGGGCCGGGTGGCGGTACTCCACCTTCTCCTCGCCGTGCATACGGCGGATGTAGGTGGGGATGTACTCCATCGGGCCGGGGCGATAGAGGGCCAGCGCGGCGACGATGTGGTTGTAGCGGGTGGGGCGCATGTCCTGCAGGACCCGGCGGAAGCCCGCCCCTTCCACCTGGAACACCCCCATCACGTCCCCGCTGGAGAGCAGTCGGTAGATGGCCGGGTCGTCCAGCGGAATGGAGTCCAGGTCCAGCGACACCCCGTGCCGCCGACGGATCAGGTCGCAGGCGCGGCGCATAATGGTCAGCGTGCTCAGTCCCAGGAAGTCCACCTTCAGCAGGCCGATGGCCTCCAGGTCCTCCATCGGCCACTGGGTGACCGCGCTGAGCACCGCCTCGCCCGTCGCTTCCTCCAACTCCTCCCCGTTCCGCTCCCCCGCCTCCCTGCTCCTCCGTCCCTCTGCTCCCCCGCTCCTCCGCTCCTCTGCTCCCGGGCTTCCCTGCTCTTTGGTCGGACGATGGAGGGGGCAGTACTCCACCAGCGGGGCGTCGGCGATCACCACCCCGGCGGCGTGGGTGGAGGCGTGCCGGGCCACCCCTTCCAGTTGCATCGCCGTATCCAGCAGTTGACGGACGTAGGGGGTGGTTTCGTAAATTTCACGGAGTTCCGGCACCCCTTCCAGCGCCTCGGCAATGGAGACGGGCTTACCGGGGATGCTGGGGATCAGTTTGGCGATGCGGTCCACCTCCGAGAGGGGGATGTCCATCACGCGCCCCACGTCCCGCACCGCCGCCCGGGCCCCCATCGTCCCGAAGGTGATGATCTGGGCGACGTTCTCCTGTCCGTACCGCTGGAGGGCGTATTCAATCATCTCCGCCCGACGGTCGTCGGGGAAGTCCAGGTCAATATCGGGCATGGTGACCCGGCCCGGGTTGAGGAACCGCTCAAAGATGAGGTGGTTGGCAAGGGGGTCCACCCGGGTGATCTCCAGGCAGTAGGCGACGATGGAGCCACCGGCGGAGCCCCGGGCGTTGTACCAGATGTCCCGCTCCCGCGCCGCCCGGCAGAGGTCCCAGACGATAAGGAAGTAGGTGTCAAACCCCATCTGGTGGATGACCGTCAGTTCGTGCTCCAGCCGCTGGCGGATTTCGGGGCTGTCGGCCCGTTCCCCGTAGCGGCGGCGGAGGCCCTCCTCGCAGAGTCGGCGCAGGTACGATTGGGGCGTTTGCCCCTCCGGGACGGGGAAGACGGGCAGGTGGGGCCGTCCGAATTCCAGTTCCACCTGGCACATCTCGGCGATGCGCAGGGTATTGGTCAGCGCCTCCGGCACCTCGGCGAAGAGCGCGGCCATCTCCTCGGCCGTGCGCATGTAATACGTGTCCCCCTCGTACCGCATCCGGTTGGGGTCTTTGAGGGACTTGCCGGTGCCGATGGCCAGCAGGGTATCGTGGACGAGGGCCTGCTCGCGGGTGAGGTAGTGGACGTCGTTGGTCGCCACCAGGGGCAGGCCGAACTCCCGGGCGAATGCCAGCAGGTGACGGTTGACCCGATGCAGGTCCTTCAGGTCGTGGTCCTGCAGTTCCAGGTAGAACCGGTCGGGGAAGTGTTCGCGGTACCAGGCGACGGCGGCGCGGGCCTCCTCCAGCCGTCCCTCTATGATGAGGCGCGGAATCTCGGAGGAGCCGCAGCCGGAGAAGACGATGAGGCCCTCACCGTAGCGGGCCAGGGTTTCTTTGTCTATGCGCGGCTTGTAGTAGTACCCCTCCAGCATGGCAATAGTTGCCAGGCGGAGGAGGTTCTTGTAGCCGGTCTGGTTCTGAGCCAGCAGGAGGAGGTGGTAGGGCTTGCGGTCTTCGGCGGCGTTGCGGTCGTGCAGGCGGCGCGGAGCCAGGTAGGCCTCCAGGCCGATGATGGGCTTGATGCCGGCCTCCTGCGCGGCCTGGTAGAACTCCACGACGCCGTAGAGGGCGCCGTGGTCGGTGATGGCCAGCGCGGGCATGCCCAACTCGGCGGCCCGCGCCGTCAGCGCCTTCGGCGTACAGAGGCCGTCCAGCAGGGAGTAGTGGGTATGGACGTGGAGATGGACGAATTCAGGCATAGGATGCAAGTGTGCAAGATGCAAGATGCAAGATGCAAGGGTGTAGCGCAGGATTTATCCTGCCCGGTCGCAGGTCGCAAGTCGCAGGGAGCAGGGCCCTCACCCCACCCCCGGCGGCTGCGCCCAGGTCGCAGGTCGCAAGTCGCAGGGCGCAGGGCCCTCACCCCACCCCCGGCGGCTGTGCCCAGGTCGC
>Ga0272447_1000501_pt1 | contig 29539 bp, 31 predicted proteins | sample YNPCB0133_FD_194589 | JGI IMG/M metagenome (GOLD analysis project Ga0272447, IMG submission 194589) | Hot spring microbial mat communities from Yellowstone National Park, WY, United States - YNP-CB-013-3 | ecosystem: Environmental > Aquatic > Thermal springs > Hot (42-90C) > Sediment | place... | reverse complement strand
CTGAACTTCGTCACCGCAGTCCCCACTATGCCCCTCATCCTGAGGGATCCGGGGAGGACCGCGTTCGCTCCAGCCACCTGTCCCTCCTTGTTGGCGGCCGGTGCCAGAGGTATCCACACCTTCCTCCTCAGGATCAGGTGCTGCTTCTCCACCAGGTCGCCAGCGGCGAAGACGCCCTCGACGTTGGTCCGCATGAACTCGTCCGTCTCCACGGCGCCCGTCTGGCCGAGCTTCACGCCGGCCGATACAGCAAGGTCCGCGTTGGGCCTCACGCCTAGGCCCATCACTATCTCGTCGAAGACCTCCTCACCAGCATCGGTTACGACCGCAACGCCGTCAGACCTCTTGCGGAGGGCCCTCACCGGTTGCCCGAGCCTGAGGTCCACACCCGCTCTGACCATCGACTCCTCGAGGACCCTCGATATCTCGGCGTCTATCGCGGCCGGAAGAAGCCTGTCCATCATCTCGTAGAGCGTGACCTTCTTCCCGAGGTCGACGAGGGCCTCAGCCGCCTCCACGCCTATGTATCCCCCACCGAGCACAGCGACCCTCGACGCACCCGAGAGCCTCCGCTGGGCCTCCACCACGTCCTCCGGGTGCCTCAGCAACACAGGTCTCACCTCCTCGACGCCCTCGAGGCTTCGCGGTATCAGCGGCTTGGCGCCCGTCGCCACGACCAGCGCGTCCCATCCGAGCCTCTCGACCTTCCCGTTGCCCAGGGAGACCTCGACCTCTTTCCTGTCGACGTCGATCGAGGTGACCGTCGCGTTGGTCATCACCCTGATCCTCCTCTCCGAAGCGAACCTCTCAGGCGAGTAGGTCCTGAGCATCCTGTAGGAAGGCACTACGCCCGATATCGCGTAAGGCACGCCGCAAGGCGCGTGGGTTATCATGCCTGTCCTCTCGATGAGTGTTATCTCCGCCTCGGGGTCTAGCCTCCTCGCCCTCGCCGCTGCAGACGAACCTGCGGCTCCACCGCCTATCACGACGACGCGCTTCCCCAAACTACCCACTCTCCTCCGTTGGACCGCCCAGGGATATTTGGCTGACGATCCGTTCCGGAACGCGGACAGGGATCAGGAAGCCCCAGCGACAGCAGAACCTATCTTCTCTGCCTTCACGGAGACGATCTCACGGGCAAGCCTGCAAAGCTCCACGACCCTCTCAGTCGAGAGCCTGTAGACCCGCTGCCTCCCTCCCCTCTCCGACTCGACGATGCCGGCGTCCCTGAGGACCCTCAGGTGCTGAGAGGCAACGGGCTGAGGAACGCCGATGGACTCGGCTATCTCGGTGACCGTCCTCGGGCCCTTCAGCAGAAGCTCCACGATCGCCAGCCTCTTCGGGTGGGAGAGGGCCCTGAAGACCTCGGCGACGTACTCGCATGATGAGCTGCTCATTTTCCTCCACCTCTGGTCGTGTAGGGCTTGCCCAGGTAAAGGTCGAAGAGCGTCTCGAACTTGCCCTGGACCATCGGCCAGTAGACGTTGGGGAAGAACTTCTTCATCAGGTACTTCAGCCTCGAGGGCTCCTGCCTCTCCGGAGGCTTCGTGTAGGTCCCTGCGACGAAGAGGGCCCTCCCCTCACCCACCTCCAGCGGGCAGTTGATCCGGCCGGTGTAGCAGTACTCGACCCCGGTACCCTCTATGTCCGCCAAGACGTTCTTCGCCGCAACGATCGCCTCGAGGTGGGCCACGACGCCGGACTTGGAGATGGGTATGTCCGTTGCGTCACCTATGGCGAAGGCGTAGTCGTAACCCTTGATGCGGAGCGTCTCCTTGTCCGTCGGCACCCAACCCTCCTCATCGCCTATGCCCGATGCGGTTATGACCTCTGCTCCCCTGTGGGGCGGCACTGTGATCAGGAGGTCGAACTTGATCTCCTCGCCCTCCAGCGACCTGACCTTCCTCTCCCTGACGTCGACGTAGTCGGTGTTGAATAGCGTGACGAGCTGTATCCCTTTCTCCTCGAAGAGCGGCTCGACGACCTCAGCGATCGTGTGGGTCGGATAGGCCCTCGTGTAGGGCGTAGCGTAGACGATCTCGACGTTCTGCCTCACACCACGCTTCCTCAGGTGCTCGTCGAGCAGGAAGGCGGCCTCGACCGGAGACGGCGGGCACTTGTGGGGAACGTTCACCAGCACCACCGCCCTCCCCCTTTCGAACCTGCTGACAGCCTCCCAGGTCCTCCTGGCGTCCTCCTGTCCGGTGTGGAAGTTGTAAGACGACTCGGCGAGGCCCTCGACGACCTCGGGCACGGCCCTAGAACCGGTCGCTATCACGAGGTAGTCGAACTCGAGCGAGGAGCCGTTGAAGGAGAGCCTGCGGTCGTTCAGGTCTATCAGGTTCACGGGGCTGAGGTGGAGTTTCACGCCCCTCACTACCAGCTCCCTCTCGTCCCTGACGAACCTCCTCGGGTCAGCTCCCTTGAAGGCTATGTCGAGGTTCGCGGGCTGGAAGTAGTGCTCGGGCCTCTCGGCGAATAGGTGGACCTCCACCTCCCCGCGTTTCACGCTTTCCCTCAACTCGGAGGCCAGCTTGTTGGCCACCAGAGTCCCTCCGGTTCCACCTCCCACCACCGCGATCCTGACCGGCCTCATCTCCTCACCACCCTCACGAGGATGGCGAAGTGGTCGCCCCTATCCTCGATCGAGACGACCTCGTTCCCGCTCTTCTGGGCCCACGCCTTGACGTCGCTCTTGGCGGCAGGATCGGTCGCCAGCAGCTCGATCTCGTCGCCCGGCTGGGCCTTCCGATAGACCTTGATCAGCTCCGTTATCGGTCCTGGGCAGAAGCTCCCCCGAGCGTCGACCACGTGCCTCACGCGCATCACCTCAGATGAAGAGGACCTGGCCGCCCTCGGAGAGCTGGAGGAACGTCGTCGCCCCCACCACGTCGTCCACTTCGGGTATCAGGTCGCTCTCCTTCAGCCCCATAACGGCCATCGTCGTGGAGCACGCGTGCAGCTTCACCCCCAGCTCCTTCGCCTGCCTGATCAGGTCGTAGAGCTTCGGGACCTGCTTCTCCGCCATCCTCTTCCTCATCATCATCGTTGCGAGCGCCGTCATCCCAGGCAGAACCCCCAAAATGTTCGGCATGCCGAGCGAGGGATTGCCGACTGGAGAGAGCTTCAGCTTCTCGACCTTATCGCGCCTCACCGCGTCGAGCCCCCAGAAGGTGAAGAACATGTGGACCTCCATCCCCATCGCTGCAGCCGTCGTGGCGATGAAGAAGGCCGGGTAGACCATGTCGATCGTTCCCTTCGAGAGGATGATCGAGATCTTTCCTCCCGTCTTCCCCGCCTCTACCTCACGTGCGGACTGGACCTGGGACATTCTTCCCATCACCCCTCGTCTCATACTAACATTGTAACATCATAAAACCTCGATGTATGTTGTGAAAATGCGATACATACGTGATGTAAGGATGCGTAGTTCTGCGCAGAATTGCGAGTAAATGCGCACAGGCGTATACAAAGTCAGCCACCTTTGGTTCATCCCGGCGTCTCAGAACGTTTATGGTCATCGTTCCTCCTGATCCCTTTCCAACCGATACGGCTGTAATTCCGACGAGTTTTCGCCCACCGTCCTCCGGATACCCTTTTTATCCTGTATCGGGATTGGACCGGAGGGAAGCGATATGGAGGTCGTCAAGATCAGGTTGCCGAACGCCGACTACGTCGCCGACCTCCTCAAGGCTGTGACCGCGGTGATAGAGGAGGGGACCTTCAGGGCGACCCAAGACGGCATGAGGCTGGTGGCGATGGACCCCGCTCACATATCGCTGGTCGACTTCGAGCTGAGGGCCGATGCGGCTGAGGAGTTCAAGGTCGTCAAGGACACGGAGATAACGATCAACGTGGAGGAGCTGGTGAAGCTGCTGAGGAGGGCGAAGAAGACCGACGCGCTTATCCTCAGCTACGACGACGAGCTCCGCCGCCTCAACGTCACCCTCTCGGACCTGAGGGGAGGGAAGGAGAGGGTCTTCACGCTGAACACGCTCGAGCCGATGGGAGGGACGATGAACCCGCCTTCTCTCTCCTTCGACGCAACAGCCCGCCTCGAGGCCGACTCGTTCTACGAGGCCATAGAGGACTCGAAGACCATAGCCGACTCCGTCAAGATCACGATAAGGCCCGAGATGGTCGTGGTGACTGCGAAGGGCGAGACCAAGTCTGCCCAGCACAGGTTCGTCGCCGGAGGGCCAGCGGTCCGTGAGATAGACGCGAAGTCCGAGGCCTCAGCCTCCTTCAGCATCGTCTACCTGGAGAAGATAGTGAAGCCAGGGAAGGCGCTCTCCGATGACGTCGAGATCAGGCTCAGCACCAACAGGCCGATCAAGCTCTCCTTCCCCATAACCTACGGTAGGCTCGAGTACCTCGTCGCGCCGAGGATGGACTGAAAAGGTTTACGGGCCTTTCGCTCAGGCCTCTGCGCAGATCAGCACCGTCTCGAGGTGCCCGTACTTCACCTTCCTCAATCCAGTTATCGTCCAGCCCGAATCCTCGAGGGCCCTCTTCGCGACGACCTGCTTGCTGAAGATCGCGACGAGCTTGGGGTTCCGTATAGCCCTCCTGATCGAGGAGAAGGCCTTGCTGTAGAAGCCGTAAGGGTCGGAGAGGCCCATCCTGATGCCGAAGGGCGGATCGGTCACGACGTGCACCGTCTCAGGCAGCTCACCTATTCCCTTCCACTTCTCGAGGTTCAGGGCGTCGGCCTTCTCGATCATGACGACGTCCTCGAGACCAGCCGATGCAACGTTCCGCCTCGCCGCCTCGATGGCCCTCGGTGAGACGTCAGTGCCGTAGACGCAGGGCTTCAACCATCGCCTCTCCGAGGACCTGAGCCTCTCAAGGACCCTCTCGATGACATGCTGGTCGAGGAAGCGCAACCTGAAGACCGGCATTTGCTCCCTCGGCCTGTAGGCGTTCGGAGGCACGGACATGGCGTAGAGGGCCGCCTCTATCGGTATGGTCCCGCTGCCGCAGAAGGGGTCGAGGAGGCATCCGGAGGGCTCCCAGCCCGAGCGGAGCACCATCAGGAAGGCCAGCGTGGGAGGGAGGGTTGACCTGACGTCGGCGACCCTGTAGAACCTCTTGTGGAGGGAAGGGCCGGTGAGGTTGATCCCGAGGAGGAACTCGTCGTCCCTGACCAGGGCGTAAAGCTGCACGTCCGGCGATTTCAGGTCGACCCTCGGCCTCCACCCTTCGGAGGCTAGACACGACTCGATGACGGCCCTGCCGACAGCGGAGGCGACGTCGACGCTGGTGAACGGGTGGTCGCCGTACCTCTCAGCCTCCACGCCGAAGCTCTGGTCACGTCCTATCAGCTCCGCGAAGTCCACCTCCTTCACAGCCCTCTCGATCTCCTCGAGACCCTCGAACCTCGTCCTGACCAGCTGCAGGAAGACCCTGTTGAGGCCCCTCGCCGAGAAGACGAGCTCCGCGAGCTTCTCCTCTTCGCACTCGACGAAGACCTTGGCCACATCGGCCTCCGCTTCAGCACCCAACAGCGCCGAGACCTCCGATGCCGCGACGTCCTCGAGGCCCCAGAACGTGGTGGCAAAGACCTTGAACCTCCTCACCGTCTCCAGAGGGTTTGACGACGTATTTCTCCCCTGAGGTCGACGGGGTCTCGGAAGGGGATTCAGGGCCCTTGTCTGATCCGTGTGGCTGAAGCTCGATCGATCACGAAGGAGCCGCTGGCAGCATCAAAAGCGCCGAGAGCGCAGTTACGACGAGACCGGTGATCGCCGTGAACTTCCACTCTCGCCTGGCGGCGAAGTAGACCAGCGAGATCACGGCCCTCGAGTAGGGGGTGAGCATCAAAGTTGCGACGCCTGCCTTCATGAGGACGACGGAAAGGCTCGGGCCCTCGCCGATGGAGGCCACGAACTCCAGAAAGCTCCTGCTCCTCACGACCCACCGCTCCGATACTGAGACCTCTTCGCCGTGCTGGAGGAAGTAGAGCGAAATGCCGAGGGCCATTAGGGCCAACGAGGCGATCGTGCCAGCCAGCATCAGAAGCCCGAGAACCCTCTCCAGCCTCAACCCTCAGACCCCCAGCACTAGGGCCCTGTAGAGCATCACGGAGGCAGAGGCGGCGGCCAGCGCGAAGTAGAGCCTCCTCAGGTTCACGTCCCTCATCCGGGTGAGGAGCCTCGAGCCCAGCGCTGACCCGAGGGTCGTCCCGAGGGCCATCGGAGCGGCGAGGTCCAAGACCATCAGGCCGGAAGCGACGTAGACGCCTGCTCCCGCGAGCGCCGTCATCCCCATGATCAGGTTGCTCGTCGAGGTCGAGACCTTGGTCGGCATCTTCAACACAGTCTCGTGGATCGCGACCTTGAAGGCTCCTGCACCTATGCCGAGCATCCCTGCCACGGCCCCTGCCCAGGCCATCGCCAGCCCTCCGTAGAGCGCGTTGGTGAGCTTGTAACTCACCTCCTTTCCCACCGAAGGGTCGAAGTAGGAGCCCTCGAGGCCGAGCCAGGATGAGAACTTGTCCTGCTTCACGGATCCCGGCTCCTGAGGCGACCGGACGACGCGCGTGAGGAGGAGCGAGGCGATCATCACGGCCGAGAAGGTCAAAGCCACAGCGGTAGGGCTGACCGTGACCGTCAGGAACGCGCCTGCGATGGCCCCGGTTATGGTGAAGCACTCGAGGAACATCGCAGCCCTGAGGTTCGTGACGCCCTCGGTGACGAAGGAGGACGAGGAGCCGGTCGAAGTGGCGATGACCGAGATCAGGCTCGACGCGATCGCGTGCTTGACGGGGACGCCGAGGAGGACGAGGAGCGGGATCGTGACGCTGGCTCCGCCGAGTCCTGTCAGGGATCCCAGGAAGCCGGCCGCGAGGGAGACGAGGATTACCTCGATGACGCCCACCATCGTTCCACCCTCAGGGCCGAGAGGTCATGCGAGTTAGATGAGGGTTCCGAATCGGCTGTCGGATTGGGGCCGGGATCAGAAGTAACCGAGGAGCCTGCCGAGGAGGAAGAGCAGGATGACGAAGATCCCGATCGCGATGCCGCCGACGTTGACGTTGCTGCTGCCGGTCTGCATGTACCTGAAGACCTGGACGAAGTAGACGAAGGCCCTCGCAGAGGCGTAGTTGAGGCCGTCGATGACCTTCTCCTCGACGTACTTCCTGACGGCCGAAGAGAGCCTGATGAATCCGTTGACGAAGGCCGCCTCGAAGGCCGCGTCGATGTAGTACCTGTTAACCAAAAGTGTGTGGACTGGTCTTAGGGCCCCGGACCTCACCGATGCGGGGTCGAGCCTCCCTCCGAGGAAGTAGAGGTACGAGAAGAGGAGGCCGGTTCCGAGGATGAGGGCGGAGAGGGCGTAGGCCATCGGGTCGACCTTGATGTGCTCCTCGACGCCGAAGTAGTGGAGGAACTGCTCCTCAACCCACGGCAGACCTATAACGGTCGAGAGGAACGCGAGGACGACGAGCGGGACCGTCATGACAGGGGGAGACTCGTGGAGGCCGCCGTGCCCGTCGGCGTGGTGAGGCAGCGACCCCCTGAACTCGCCGAGGAAGACCTTGCTGAGCCAGCGGAAGCTGTAGATCACCGTCAGTATCGAGGCTGCGGTCACCAGCAGCAGGGGGACCCAGTGCCCTCCCTTCACTAGGGCGTTGACGATCAGGTCCTTCGTGAAGAAGCCGCTGAAGGGCGGTATACCTGAGAGGCTGACCACTCCTACGAGCGCCGTGTAGAACGTCACGGGCATGTACCTCCTCAACCCTCCCATCCTGTCTATGTCGTTGGTCCCGACCGCGTGGATGACCGAGCCGGATGCCAGGAAGAGCAGAGCCTTGAAGGCCGAGTGGCTGAGGAGGTGATAGGTCCCTGCTGTCCATCCGTAGACTGAGCCTGCCCCTATCGCGGTGAACATCAGGGCCAGCTGGCTGATGGTCGAGTAAGCTATGACCCGCTTGATGTCGTTCATGACGAGGCCCATCGTTGCGGCGAAGAGGGCCGTGAAGCTCCCTATCGTTGTCATCAGATCGTACCACTGCTCGAGACCTGCGGTTCCCAGGTGATGGACGGGGATCAACGTCCAGGAGAAGCGGGCCATCAGGTAGACTCCGGCCTTGACCATCGTGGCGGCGTGGATGAGGGCGCTGACTGGGGTCGGGCCCTCCATGGCGTCGGGGAGCCAGACGTGGAGCGGGAACTGGGCCGACTTGCCCATCGCTCCGCCGAAGGCCAGCAGCATCACGACCGTCATCAGCCCAGGGTCTATGCCGTGGAGCTCGACCTCGTGGGCGATCTCGGAGAGGCTGAGCGTGCCGTATTTGGCGAAGAGCAACGCTATGGCCGCGAAGAGCATCACGTCTCCTATCCTCGTGGTGACGAAGGCCTTGATCCCTGCGTACCGCGCCTCCTTCCTGTGGTAGTAGAAGCTGATAAGTGCATAGCTGCAGATCCCGACGATCTCCCAGCCGATGTAGAGGCCTGCAAGATTATCGGAGAGGACCAGCAGCGTCATGCCTCCGATGAAGAAGGTCATGAAGAACCAGTACCTCGGCAGACCTTCCTCGTGGGCCATGTAACCCACCGAGTAGATCAGGATCAGCGTCCCTATCCCTGTGGCTATGGATGCGAGCAGCACCGAGAGCGGGTCCACGAGGAGGCTGAACTCGAGCGCCTTGCCGTCTGGGAGCAGGAGCCACGGAGCCGAGAAGACGTAAGACCTGCCTCCGTAGACGTCGGGGACCATCGAGAACGACATCGCAGCGGCCACCGCTCCCAGCGCTATCGAGTAGACCTCTCCTACCCTCTTGTGGAGCCTGAAGGCGGCAGGGACGAGCACTGATCCGAGGATTGGGACGAGCCAAGCAAGCCAAGGAGCATAGGGCAGCATGACCCCCATCAGCTCCCATCCGGCAGTCTAAAGAGGTAACTCGGTCCATGGCGGACGCGTCCGTGGGCCCTAGGTTTTCTCCGCAGAGGGCACCATCGTAAAATACGGCACATGCCGACCTTCCACGAGAAGTTTTGGCGGTCCTCGTCGACGGCTCTACAAGGGTCCTCGTCCAGGGGATCACAGGAAGGGAGGGGAGCTTCCACACGGAGGCGATGATCAGGTACGGAACGAAGGTGGTCGCAGGCGTAACGCCTGGCAAGGGAGGCTCATCGGTTCACGGCATCCCCGTATACGACTCGGTCGAGGAGGCCATGAGGGCCCATCCGGAGATCAACGCCTCGATCGTCTTCGTCCCCGCACGGTTCGCCCCCGATGCGGTCTACGAGGCCATCGATGCCGGAATAGGGATGATAGTGGTGATCACGGAGGGGATACCGATCCACGAGGGGATCAGGCTGATCAGGTACGCGAGGATGAGGGGAGTGAGGGTGATAGGGCCCAACACGCCAGGCGTCATAACGCCGGGAGAGTGCAAGCTGGGGATCATGCCGGGCCACGTCTTCTCGAGGGGGAGGGTAGGCATCGTCTCGAGGAGCGGGACGCTGACGTATGAGGTGGCGATGCAGCTGACCTCTGCAGGCCTTGGGCAGAGCACGTGCATAGGCATAGGGGGGGATCCGGTGGTCGGGACGGACTTCATCGAGGTCCTCGAGCTCTTCAGAGGTGACCCAGGCACCGATGCGGTCGTTCTGATAGGAGAGATAGGCGGCGACGCAGAGGAGAGGGTCGCGAGGTACGTGGTCGAGACGGGGTACCCGAAGCCGATCGTGGCCTACGTCGCTGGCAGGACCGCTCCACCAGGCAAGAGGATGGGGCATGCGGGAGCTATCATATCGATGGGTGTCGGCGACGCCGAGAGCAAGATCAGGGCCCTCTCCTCCGCCGGCATCAGGGTAGCTTCCACCCCCTTCGAGATACCAGCGCTCGTGAGGGAAGCCCTCAGCTCGACGGCACCGAGGTCCTGACCCTCAGCTCTTTGAACCTCCTCTTCAGGTCAAGGGCCCTCTCCACCGCCAGGGCCACAGCCAGGAGCTCGTGGTCCCGCATGTACCTCCCTACCAGCTGCATCGATATCGGAAGGCCCTCAGATGAAAGGGTGTAGGGCAACACGATCGCAGGGTGGCCTGTGAGGTTGAAGGGCATCGTGAACGAGAGGAGCGCCGAGTAGACGTCCACCTCCCTTCCTCCGACTTTGACCTTCGCGAGGCCGGCCTCGGGAGCGGTGATCGGCGACGCGGGGAGCACCAGAGCGTCCAGTTCCCGCAGCACGCTCTCAACAGCGTCTCTCAAAACCTCCCTCATCCTCATCGCCCTGACGTAGTCCACGGCCCTGATCCTGAGGCCCTCCTCCAGCATCCTCCTGACGTCGGGCCCGTAATCTTCCGGCCTCTCGAGGACCCAGTGCTCGTGGACCTCCGAGGCCTCTGCCCTCCTGATGAAGTACCAATACCTCCTGAAGAGCTCGTGGTCAGAAAGTTCAGCCTCCACCACCTCGAAGCCCTTCGCCTCGAGCTCCCTGACGAAAGACTCGGCAGCTCGCTCCACCTCCGGGTCCGCGTTCCCCTCGACCCACGAGCGCAGGTATCCGAGCCTGACTACTGACCCGACCGACGACGGGAGCCTGAAGGGGTCTGACCTCTGGGCCAGCTCGGGCGATGAGGTCGTCTTCGAGAGGGCTGCAGCCGTGTCCCAGACCGAGAGCGCGTGGAAGCCCACTGTGTCCAGCGACGGAGCCAGAGGGAAGACGCCATCTCTGCTGACGGCCGGATACGAGGGCTTCAGGCCGACCACGCCGCAGAGGGCAGAAGGGAGCCTGACCGAGCCGCTGGTATCGGTCCCGACAGCGAGGGGAACTAAGCCAGCAGCGACCGAGACCGCCGAGCCTCCGCTCGAGCCTCCAGGTACCCTGCCCTCCTTCCAGGGGTTGGCCGGCATGCCGAAGTGAGGGTTGACGTTGGTGGCACCGGAAGCGAACTCGTGGAGGTTGGTCGTTCCGACGATCACCGCGCCCGCATACTCGAGGGCCCTGACCACCTCAGCGCTCCTCGCCGGTACCTCTCCCCTCAGGATCCTCGACCCTGCTGTCATGGGAACGCCCTCGACCGCAACGATGTCCTTCACTGCCACCGGTATTCCATGAAGCGGCCCCCTGTAGATCCCGGCTTTGAGCTCTCTGGAGAGGTCTGCGGCCCTCGACCTGGCCCTCTCCTCGAGGACCGTGATGAAGGCCTTCAGCCTCGGGTTGTGTTTCCTGATGCCTTCCAGAGTCTCCTCAACGAGCTCCACGACTTCCAGCTCGCCAGACCAGATCCTCGGCGCCAGCTCCTCGACGGTCATCCAAGAGTACCTGTGAGGTCCCATCGTCCACCGATCGAGCCCTCAGAAGATAAGCCCATCCGCGAAAGGGCAGCGCTCAGTCGGGAAGGAATTTCCTCCTGACCCTCGAGCTGACGAAGTCGATCCCCAGGACGAAGGCCAGCAGCACCAACAGGGCCGTGCTGAGGGACCTGTAATCCAAGTCCTGGATGTAGGAGAGGATGTAGAACCCTATCCCTCCTGCTCCGACGAGTCCCAGGATCGCCGAGGCCCTGACGTTGTACTCGAACATGAAGAGCGACTGGCTGAGGATGTAATTTGCGGCCTCTGGGATGACGACGTATCTCATCTCCGCCAGCTTCCCCACCCTCATGACCCTCGCGACCTCGAGGACCTCCCTGTCGACGGCGTCGAAGGCCTCGTAGAGGAGCTTGGAGAGGTAACCCGTGGAGTACATCGCTGTTCCCAGAACACCAGCGAGGGGCCCGAACCCCACCGTCACGACGAAGATGAGGGCCCAGATGATCGCTGGGACCGTCCTGATGGCCGAGAGGAGGAAACGGAGGGGCACCGTGACCTGTGGGCCGAAGAGGGACCTGGTGCTCAGGAGCGCCAGAGGCACTGAGAAGGCCACGGCGATCGTCGTTCCTGCGAAGGCTATCATCACGGTCTCGAGCATGCTCAAAACCAGCGTCGGCATGGGCCTTGGATCGGGCGGGAGCATCTCAGCGACGAATGCGGGCAGGTTGCCGAGCCGCGAGATCACCGAAGGGTCGAAGGCGCCGAACCTGAAGAGGAGGGCCAGCGTGATTAGGGCTAGGAGCAGCTGGGTCAACAGGCCGAATGGAGGCCTCTGGGGAGGCCTGGGGAGTGTGCGGGCCCTCAAAGGGCCCTCACCAGATCCTCGGGAGCGATGGACCCCGCCTCGCCCTCGAGCACGACCCTCCCTTCCCTGAGCACTGCGACCCGGTCCGCATATCTGGGGACCAGGTGGACGTCGTGCGTCGTTATCGCGAAGCCCACTCCCCTTGACCTCAGCTTCCTCACCAGCTCCAGCACCTCGATCGTCGTCAGGGGGTCCAGCTGGGAGACGAACTCATCGGCCAGGACGAGCTCAGATCCGTGCATCAGGCTCCTGGCAATCGCGACCCTTTGCTTCTGGCCGCCGCTCAGCTCCCTCGCCCTCTTCCACACCACGTCGCCCAGCCCCAGCAACTCGAGGACCTCCTCAGCCCTCTCGACCTCCTCCCTCGGGAAACGCCCGAGGAGGGCCCACGCCTTGGGAGACCTGTCGAAGGCCCCGAGCAGGACGTTCTCCAGAACGGTCATGTTGCCCACGACGCCTATCCCTTGAGGTATGTAGCCTATCCTGGGATCGCTGAGCTCGACGCCCGAGTCGTCGACCGCCACAACCCTACCCCTCTTGGGCTTCAGGAGGCCCGCTGCGACCTTGAGGAGCGTCGTCTTTCCTGAACCGCTCCTACCCAGGACCATCGTTACCTCACCGGAGCTGAAGGCGATGTTCACTCCTCGCAGCACGTCGACGGGGTTCCTGTAGCTGAACCAGACGTCCTCGAGCCTCAGCTGCACTCCCTTTCAGCCCTTGAGCTCGAGCCCCGTCAGCTCAATATACCTGCTCAGGGAAGCGAGGTGCTCCTCCGACGTCTTCCTTTCCCAGCCCACGAAGATCGCCGAGACGAGCCTCCTCATCAGCTCAGCCCTCTCAGGTCCGCCGAGCTCTAGGAAAGCCTGTATCAGGGCCTCCCTCAGCTTCGGGTCCAGGTTCCTCGAGACGACCAGCGCGTGTGAAGGCAGCGGCCCCTGCCTCTCGATGGCCCTTGTGGTCCCCATCGCCTTGTCGTAGAGCTCCTTAGAGACGTCACCAGCCATCACCGTGACCTCGACCCTCCCCGCCATCAGGGCCTCGTAGCACTGGGCGTACCCGCCGCCGAAGTAGACCTCGGAGAAGAAGTCCTTGGGATCGACCGGGCCGTCACCCTTCCTGCTCAGCAGGCCCAGCTCGACCATCCGTGCCATCGGTGCGAGGTACCCTGACGACGAGATCGGGCTCGGGAAGCAGGCGCTCTTGCCCCTCAAGTCCCCGAGGCTCCTGTAGGGCGAGTCGGGCCTGACGATCCAATAGGAGTAGTAGAAGGTGCCCTCGACGTACCTGTCGTCGACGTAGACCCTCCTGACCTCAGCGAGGACGACCTCGGCGTTCGCGGTCCTCACGGCTATGGCCGCCGGCCACGAACCCATCAGCGCCGCCTGTGCTGTTCCGAACCTCAGGGCCTCTATCACGGCCGCATAGCTCGTGGGCACGTAGACCTCGACCTCGACGCCCAGCTTGTTGGCGAGGTATTCCTTGAGCTCCTGTGCCCTCTCGAGGATCTGGGCAGGGTTCTGCGTCGGCTGTATCGCTAGGACCAGCTTCTGCTTCGGCTGGAAGAACGTCCCTCCCAGAACGAAGAGCGCCAGGGAGAACGACGCTGCTGCAACGAGCACGACCGCGAGAACCAAAACCCAGCGTGACCGCGGCGCCATCTCGTTTTATGTCATAACGGCGTTATTATTAACTTGACAGGGTTGAAACGGGACTTTTACGCAGTAAAATCCTCAGAGTGGGGGTTGCGGAGAGAACATGCAGCAGCGGTCGCCGGAACCGTCGCGACAGGTCGGGAATGGTGATTAAGTGGAAGAGGACTCTGCAGGCTGAGGTGTGAAGCCCCGGTAGCTCAGGCTGGTAGAGCACCGGCCCGGTATGGGGCTTCCCTGAAAGCCGGGGGTCGCGGGTTCAAGTCCCGCCCGGGGCTGGATTCTGAAAGGCTCCGAAAAGCGAATTATAGCAACCTATGCCCGATGAGAAGTGTGAACCCGCCTCTAATCGACCTCCATGAGGACATATCGCTCTACTACGTGACGCAGGGAGCTGGCCTGAGGTTCGGCGTGGCCGATTTCGGCGTCGATCTGGAAGGGAGGCACTGCGACCTGCCGAAGTACGAGAGGAGCAACGCGAGGCTCGTCTTCGGTGCCATCGCACCGCTTACGCCCACCATCAGCCCCGAGAGGGTCGAAAAGTTGGCGAGGTCCTACGGCAGCCCCTTCGGCGGATACCGGGTGAGGGCACCACTCCTGCTGGCGCTGGAGCACTTCAACGTCTACCGGAACCTCTTCAGGAGGCACGCCGCTAAGCTCTTCCCCGTCAGGACGATGTGGGACCTCGAGAGGGTCGAGAGGGGTCAGGGGACCGGTCTGCTGATGGCTCTGGAGGGCGCGGAGGCGCTCGAGGACCTGGAGGACCTTGAGCTCCTATACGACCTCGGCCTCAGATCCCTTCAGCTGACCTGGAACTTCGACAACAGGTACGGAGCCTCCTGCATGTCGAGGAAGGACTACGGCCTCACCGGCGACGGAGAGGAACTGATAGCGCTCTGCAACAGGCTCGGCGTCATAGTCGATCTGGCCCACGCGAGCAAGAGGACGACGCTGGAAGCGATCGAGGCCTCCAGGCTCCCCGTGATCGTGAGCCACGCCAACGTCAAGGCTGTCAGGGACCACCCGAGGAACGTCGACGACGAGCAGCTCGAGGCGCTCAGCAAGAACGGAGGCGTCTTAGGTTTCACGTTGATCTCGCCGACGATTTCCGACGACCCTTCGGTGAAATCACTGGCCGACCACGTGATGTACGTCTACGAGCGCTTCGGCCCCAGAGTCCTCGCCGTCGGCACCGACTACTTCGGCCTGCTGAACATGCCTGAGCCGAGGGGCCTCGAGGAGATGTCGAAGCTCGGCAACCTCTGGCGCGAGCTGGAGAGGAGGGGACTAGGCGATGAAGAGATAAGGATGATGGCCTATGGCAACGCGATGCGTGTCGTCCGGGAGAACGCGTCGAGGTGGAGGCTCAGCTCCCTCGCATCCCCCTGACGGCGCCCCTGAGCTAAACCCGAATTAGCGTTATTTCCGGGAGGATCTTAGGTGGTCGGTGGGGGCCGTAGTCCAGCATGGAGTGGACGCCCGGCTTGGGCCCGGGAGGTCGTGGGTTCAAATCCCACCGGCCCCAGAAGTGTGCGATTAAGCAGAAAGGATTGGAAAGTGTTCACGTCTTTGCCGGTTCAACGGACGCGATGAGATGTGGGAAAAGAGGAAGATGGCGAATGGCATATCCTGTTGTACCAGCACGAAGCGCACGCCGACAGGTTCTTTTTCTCCGGCGGCCTCTCGCCCTCGACGATCTTTCTTATCTCGCGGATCGCCTTGACGACGAGCTTCCTCATCGATTCGTCGATGCCCGTAACGACCTTCCGGCCGTCCTCCGTGTAGAAAAGGACGCCCCTCTTCACCGTCTTCCGGTACTGCTCCTCGACGAGCATAGCGTAGGCTGTGAGCTGTGCCCTGTCCTTCAGAGGTGGGTTGCCGCTTCCTATGGACGAGTTCTTCATCTCGCACGGCACCAGCTCGCCGAAGACCGTCTCGACCAGAGCGTCCAAGATACCACACAGACCGAGCTTGGGGCTGCTGAGGGGGACTTCGGTCTCGATGCGCCGCGGCTTCACTTCACGGGGCAGATGCTGGGCCCTGAACTTCTCGTGGGACATCCTGCCGGAGATCATGCTCTCCGTCTCGGGCTCGACCACGTGGAGTACCAAGTTGATGTACGGAATCTGGGGACAGAAGAAGTACTGTCTGATCATGGAGACCGGGAGTAGCTCTTCCTCCATTCAGACGACGTACCCCCAATCCATCTCCTGTGTTTCAGAGAACTCGTGTCCTATCACAACGCGCAGACGGTATGAAGCGGGTGTCAGTGGATAGATCTGTACGTTGTCGGTCTGTGGGTCTATGATTTTCCTCGCAACGTTCTTGATGTCGCTGACTATCGAAGAAGAATACAACCCTATGAACGCACTCCTCTGGATCCTGGTCAACCCCAACCTCTTCAAGGCAGCGGCCATCTCAAACCTCCGTTTGTTGTCAGAGATGTCGTATATCACGAGAACGTGCAGCGGCTCGGTTGACGTATCTCACCACCTCATCCTGAAGCCCTCATACGCGTCTATCTCGCCTCGGAGGAAGGAAGCCAGCTTTCGGGCCTGGTTCAGTATCGCCCTCTCAAGAAAACCTTCGTCCTTGGCAAGGGTCTGAGCGACTGCCGTCACAACAGCCCTCTCCATTCTCGCCTCTTCCAAAAGGGCCTTGGTGTCTTCAATTGCCAGAGCGATCAAGGGCCTATCGACGACACAAGGCCTGAACTCCTCCATCAGGTCGCTGACCAGACACATGTGCCGGCCCCTCGGCAAGTGAAGGAAACCCACGTACGGATCCAGGTTCGCGGTCATGACAGCAGACCAGACCCTCGACCTGAGAATACCGTAACCCAAGTTGAGGGCCTTGTTGAAGGGGTCCTGAGGGGACCATGCCCTCCTCCCGGGAAAGGAAAGCTCTGCAGGCAGCATCAGCGCAACCCCTTTCCAGTAATTGTTGGCACCTATCGCTTCGTAGGCCCTCACCGAGTCGAGATTATCGGCCTGTCGCAAGGACTCGATGGCCTTCGAGATGTTGTCGGCTAAGCTCTGCAACTCGTTCCCCAACCTCGAGCCCTTAGCCCTCAACAGCTTCGCCCTCTGGAGCAAGACGGCCCTCTGGTTGTGGAGCTTCGCCGCAACCATCGCCCTCGCTACGGAGAGACCCTTTTCGTTTCTCGTGGCCTCTATCTGGGCCTGCCTCGTCACGACCCCGCCGCCCCTCATCGCGTGGACGACCTTAGTGAGCGGCCTTCCCTTTTCGTAGACGGTGATCTCGATTCCGAACCTGCAGGCCAACTTCAGCGCGTCGACCGATATCCCTACACCTCTGCACCTTACGGAGATGTGGGAGAGCTCGGCGGGCGAGAACTCTGCTCTCGACCCATCGGCTCCCCTCACTACAAAGAGGCCCTTACGTACACCAAGATAGGTGCCCGGCTTATCGATGACCAGCTCCTTCGTCGTCCCCATGGCGCATCACCCTGTAGTCGATAACGCCGAAGCCCGCGGTCCTGTTGCCGCCCACGTTGCTGAACCTCGCGAACTCGAGGAGCCTCAAGGTCAGCTCGGCGAATTTCCTGTTGAACGTGTCGCCCGGCATCGCGTAAACCGCCTTTCCGGTGAAACCCCTGGCCCACCTCCCCTTCGCGTCGAAGACCTTGTGGACCCTCAGGTCGCTGAAGGTCTCAAGGGCTATCCCGCCCTCCAGCAACCACTCACAATAAGAGCTGTAACTTATTCTCGGATCGCAGAACCTCCTGTACAACCTCGCCAGCCCCCGGAAGAGGTAATAGGGATCCGGCAGGATCACGTACCTGTAAACTGGCCTGACGCTTTTCCTGAACCTCCTAGGAAGGATCCTCCGGAGGATGCCGGGGTTGTGCTGGGTGCTCCTGAAGTAGGTCGGCGTCAGAAAACTCACCTCGACTTTCATCTTCTCATCGACCTCGACTCTCTGCGGAGGGCTCCAGACAGAAACAGAGACCTCCATTATCATCGCCTCCGAGTTCCTGACATGGACGAGGGGAGGGCACATCGACGTCACCGCCCTCCCTATCGCGTCGGCCACCTTGTCGTCGAGGCAGCCGACCCTGAACTTGAAAGGCTCACCGGCTCCCACCGTGCCTTGGAAGAGCATGCCATGCCTTGCGGTCTCGAGGACTGATGTGCTGTAAGGGCTGAGTGTGTTGGCGGTGTGTATGGTTGACGCCAGTTCGCTGTTCGCGCGTCCCAACAGATTGAAGAAGATGCCCCTGACGGAATAACCAGTATAGACATCGAAGCGGATCGGGAGCGGGGAAACCGCTTTCACCGTGAAGGCTGTTATCATATCGCCTCGGCTTGCATCAACGAGGACCAGATTTTCCTGCCGACTTTAACAGCTGACTCGATGAGCTGCTGAATTCCCTTGTCCTCGTCTGACCTGATACCGCCCCTGAACATCGAGAGGGAGAGGTACTCCCTGTTGACGACGCTCACGAACTCCTCAGGCGGTCTGGAGCGGGAGAGGATTTCGTAGAGGAGCAAGGCGAACCTGGTTGCGAGCGTCTTCTTCAAGCCCTGCGCGTTGACGTCGAGACTCGACTTGGCAATAGTCACTATCTTTTGCCTGTACAGCTCATCGGTCAGCTGCAGCTCCCTCATCCTCTCGTAAAGGGGTCTCAGATCCATCTGCATCGCGGAGAATATCGTGGCTGGCTCCTGACCACCGGCCTCCTTTACCGCGTATAGCTTGAACTGAGCACCACCCATAGTGCAAGCCAACAGCAGTGCCAGGGCTGTCTCCGGGAAGAGACCGTCCAACCACCCTTTCCTCTGCAGTAAGTCAACGACGAGCCGGCCTACGGGGTCGACGTAAACGTTGTAGCGGTATTCCGGATCGACCGCAAGACCTCTGGCAGTTATCACCGGCGTCACGACCACCGAGACCGACTGAGTCCTTTCCAGTCTTGCAGTCCCAACCTTGGACAGGAGGTAGCCGGCAAGGGACATAGCGACGACGTTTATCGGATATTCGTCCCTCGCGAGCCGTAAGTTCTCGCTGCCCGCGTAGCCCGGAATCCTGTTGAACTCGTAGTACTCCGGTTTCAGGACCGAAGGAAGTCTTACCCTCCCGTAATCCTTCAGCGGGTCGGAAGCCAGGGTTCTAATCATCTCGATAGGTGATGCGTCTTGAGACAGCGAGAGGGCGCGCCAGATCTCATCGCGATACTTCTTGTCGTTGCCGCTGAACCTCAGGTCAACCCTAACGCCTTTTCTGACCCTCTCTTCCAGCACCTGCACAGCTTTTTTCTCCAGCAGCTCTTCCAACGCAAGCTTAGGTTTGGGGCCGCTGATCTCCACTTCTGACCCGTAAACGGTCAAGGTGTAAGCTCTGTCGAGGTGGAAGAGGAGGCCCATCAGGCAATCGGTCGCAAACCTCGGCGGCAAGGGCAACCTTATGCTAGTCACATCTCACACCCCCAACCAACATTTCCAGCTCCTCGGCGAAGAGCTTCCTCCCTCTATGCTCCTCGTCGGACCTGCGCTTGTTGCGCGCATCTATGTTGTCGCCCACACTGACTGGAAGCAGCAAGGTCACATAAAGCCTCGCGAACGGTTTGCTGCGTTCCAAATCCGACACAATTCCTAACAGGTAACGTACGTCCTCTCCAGTGATGTCCTTAGACAAGGCATCGCGAAAGGCATCAAGGTTCAAGGCATCGAACTCCTTCAGATCCGTTGCCAAGGTCTCCACGTCTTCCGGCCTAATTTGCGACTCTTTGAGGACCCTCGTCAGGCCCTGTGGAAGTTGCGTCCTCTGTAACCCAGGGGCCTCCACGAGATCGCTGTAGTCTCTAATTGCATGCATGTGGTTCATCACGGCAAGAACCGCAAGTAGAGAGAGTTCACTGTTGTATTTCCGGCCAGATTTCTCAAGGTATCTTTGGAAGTGGATGGCCGAGAGGACCTCGTGATATCTGAATGACGGACCATTGGTGGACCCGCAGTTGCAGACCCCGTCGAACTGTTTCTGGTAATAGGTTGCCGCCTTGCCCGTGTCATGAAAGAGCGCCGCCAGCAGTATCAACTCCTCAACCTCCTCAGGATTCGCGTTGAGCCCCATTGACCTGAGCCTCCTCGCAACAGTGAGCGCATACCCGCGTCCGAGCATATACTGGACGATGTGCGCGGTACACCTTAGGTGGGCTCCGAGGGATTGACCGGTGAAAGCGCACGGCCTCATCCTGCGTACCCCACCTCCTCATCGTAATCGTCGAGAATAACGGCCGCTATCCCCTTTTCTAACAATTTCACACCTATGCATTCCTCTCTGCCCTTTCGGCCCAGCTCCTCTTTCCGCATCTTGACCCTCTCAAGCGATTCTGTCAAGCACTCGACTTCGCCCCTCTCTTCCAACAGGTCTCTGAAACGCTCCTCGTCAATGGCGAAGGCGTCGTTTTGGAGGTCCGGGGTGCCGTTCAGGTACTTTCTGGGGATGACCGTAATCTGCTCACCATCGCGCACGAAGCCGCAATAAGCTTTCCAAACCTTCTTCGCGAATTTGTGGGAGCACGACGGGTAATTGTCGATATCGGATAACAAATCGTAATAGTCGTAATCCAGCAGGTCCTTTTCGCTGAAGGCTTCGTCGATGATCTTGAGGATGCCAGCGTCGAGCTTCCTACTCTTAGAGACGTACTCGAGGGCGCGATTCGGCAACAGTTGACCGTAGACTTTGCTCCCTCCTTCAGTGAGCGGCAGAACGAACACCTCACCCTCTCCGCCATATCTCGCCACCCTTCCGGCCCTCTGGAGGAGCGAGTCGGGAGGCGCGGCCTCCGTTATCAGGACGTCGAAGCTGACGTCTACGCCTGCCTCGACAACCTGCGTCGTTACGAAAATGCCGCCCTCGTTCTTTTCCAGCATTTTTCTCAACCTCATCTGACGCTCACGCTCGACTATCCTCGAGTGCAGCAGAACCGGCGAATGCCCCAGCTGTTTCAGCCTCATGTAGGTCTCGACGGCCTTCCGGACAGTGTTTAACACAACGAGCACCCTTCTTCGATCTTCTAGACGTTGCAGCACGCTGATGGGGTCGTCATCAACAATGGCTTCCACGCTGATGTGGCGCTTGACTGGTTGTTCGTCACCGCCCGACGGCACTACCTCAACTACCGAGTCCTCCAAGCCCGCAACCTCCAATTTCTTCAAGACCGATTTCTTCACAACCTCTGGCATGGTGGCCGTCATTACCAGCACAGGTACGCCGGCCTCCAGCAGCGATCGAATACACGCCACTGCAGCTGTCAGGGATTTGCTCGACCCTTCCTCGAGCGCTTTTGAACTCAAGTAAAGGTGAAACTCGTCGAAGACGACGACTGACGTGTAAATGCAGGCCCTCGGGACCTCGTAATGCGCCGTACCCCTGATGAAGAGCTTGCGGTACTCCCATGCCGGCATCTTATAAAATGACGTCACGAAAGTGTCGAGCGTGGTGATGACGAAGCGTTTGCAGAGCATGGGACTACCGGGCGAGTGCATTTGCTGCAACCCGACGTCGTTCTCGTCCAGCTTTGCGAACTCACCTCCAATTGTGGACCTCAACCTGCCGATCCGCTCGATCGACTTCTGCTTCAGATCTGTACCTATAGAGCGAAGGGGAAGGACGTGAATCACTCTTTGTCCTATGTCGAAGCGTCCCAGCTTGATCGCTGCGTATAGGACCAGTGAGAGCGTGCTCTTGCCGTAACCCGTAGGCGCCTCGAGGAAGACGAGGACCTTTCCGTTCTTTCGCTCAAAATTCTCCTCCAATTTCTCGAGAGCCCTCGTCAGCAGCGGTCTAGGAACGGGCGGCTCGAAAATCTGCGATACCCTTTCGTAGACGTCAGGAAGGGACAAGGATCCCATCTTCGCCCACCTCGCAGACCACTGCGTTGTCGACGGGACGCACTATCATCCTGCAGCTGGTGACTGGATCCCTCGTTCCCGGCACAACGTACTCGACCTGTTCCTGATGCTCACCCCACTCGTACCCTACCTCCCAGAACCGCTCGACGTAGGTGCCAAACAGTCCGAAGAACGCTGAGCGCTGAACTACCTCGACTTCCTTGACGAGGTCCCTGCGCTGGTAGAACCTCGTCTCGAACTCGCCGCGCTTCGTGTTGACGGACCTCATGACTTCCACCTCTAAGACCTCGACTATGCCCTCCTTCGAACCGAGACAGGTGACGGCGTGGCAGGCGTCCCTCAGCGTCTCAGCCCATCTGCTCCCAAGGACCTTCACCGCTTCGTCCTCTGATCCCAAGAGACCTGCAACAACAATTCCTCCGGGGAAGAAGACCTTGCCCGCTGGGACCAAGTTGAACCGGTATTCGGGCTCGCCTCTCCTGACCTTCTTCTGGAACTGCAACACTTGGAAGCGCAGGGGGTCCTCCCAGTACTTGCCAATGGACCGCGTTTTTTCCTGCTGGACATGTTCATAGAAGGCCGAGGCGGCCCTGAACATCGGCGCGAATCGTGAGACGGCTGATGCCAACTTCTTCTTCCTTTTCTCCTCGTAGGTTACGATTTCACCTAGGCCCTGAGAGACGGCGAGGTACCTGCAGACGGCACCGATCAGGGTCGTCGGAGGGGGAATCGAATAGGCCGACTGGGCCTTAGCCTCCTTCGGGACCTTGACCGAGAAGCCCCAAGCGAGCCTCATCTTCATCAGAACGCCGAACATGCCGTCGCCTGCCTCTACCGATCGATTGAGTTGATCAGCTCCTCCACGATCTCCTCCGGTGACGAGGCCACCTTAACCCCTTCAGGTACCTGAACCTTTTCCTCCCTCACCACGGCCCACACTTGCGTTTTGATCCCTAGTAGACGCGATAGCTTCTCGGCCCTGTTGAAGGTCTGCCCGATGTAACTTCTGTAATTGCCAGCAGAAACGGTGAACGGGATGTCGGAGAGCGCAAAGGTGCAGGACATCAACTCCGCGTTTGGCAAATACCTCGAATGCCTCGCTCCGAAGGATATCTGGCTCACGAATAACCCGAGCGCCTTGAGCGCAGCCTTCCGTCTCGATACCTTCTGCCTTTCCAGCTCCCCCTCTTTCCTTTCGTCCCTTTTTCCGAAGTTGGTAACGGGAACGCCTATTCCGTCCAGGTCGAGGTTGAAGGTGAAGGTGTAGAGCGCCGATGCGGCCTCGATGTTGTAGGGAATCTGGCCGAGCCTCGCGCCCTCCTGCTCTGCTCCTTTAGGAGGCTTCGACTGCAGGAACCTCACGTGGAACTGGGCCTCCAGCGCTGCAGCGTTGGTGACGTCCTCAAGGGCCGGCAACATGTAACCAACTTGGAATCTCGAGGTTCTCTTCACAGGTATATTCCCGGCATAAAGGAAGCCGCCGACATCGGCAACTATGTCCTTCAGCATCACGTCCACCTCGAACCTCCTAATGTCGTCGTAGTCCTTCGGCGGCTCGATCCCCTCGAGATAGGCGTCCTCGGAGAACTTCAAGAACTCCTTCCTTCTCGAGAATTCGCTGACTGGCAGATTCTCTCGGACCGCTACGTCGACCAACAGCGACTGGAAGCCGTGGGCTATGCTCTCGCCCGAGACGGCTGGCACGTACCTGATCGTGTATCCGTTGTCGTAAGGGATGACGATGGGGACTGACCTGTGCCGTGATACGTTGCCGACGCTCTCGACAGAGTTGAGCGATTCTACGTTGACGAGGATCCTGAAGGATGCGCTCAGGAACATCTCACTCACCCTCCTCACGCTCCAACCTCAGCTGAGCCTCGACCAGCAGGCTTGAGGCATAGGTCCCAATTTTCCTCGCGATGTTGACGTCACGGCTCACGTCCTCGACGAAGCTTCGCACCGACTCGCTGCTGGGAAGGCGTCCCCAGATCACGAGTGGTGCGTTCCTGTCCTCCACCCTGACTCTAACAATAGGATACCCCCGTTCGTTCTTGGCTTGAGTTATCGCTGGGTTCTGGGAGTTCTGGTCGCTCTGGAGGATTCTGAGCGCATCTGCGACGGCCTTCAGGGCAGGCTCAGGGCTCAGCGCGTAGGTCAGCCTGTCGATGAGGGACGGAGACCTAGTCAACGCAGAAGCCGCCGCAAGCAGAACTGCTACATCCCTGTATTCCTTTGTGTATTCCTTGGTCGACTCCGTTCTCTCCTGTTGAGCTTGGGTCGAGCTCAAGGCAACAGAAGGTAAATGAGGCGAATGATAAGGATTTTTGCACAGGAATCGCTTGCTTTTCGTAGCGTCACAACATTCAAGGTTAAATTTCACAGGATTGAAAACTCGGTGTGATAATCGCGGTAACGTTCGGTTTCGACGAGAAGTTCGCCATAAGGGCGCTGATGAGGCACCCTCCCTCGGAGAGGACAAGGGTCGTGGTTCTGTTGCCCGAGGAAGGTCAAGACGAGCGGGTCGAAAGGGCCCTCTCGGTGCTGAACGACTTCGTGAAACGGTACGTCAACGAGGAGGGAGTGGAGCTGATGAAGGTTCCAATAGGGGACTTCCACGGATCGGTCCTGACCCTCGCGAGGGCTTTCAGGTCGTGGGCCGAGAGGCCGATAATCCTCAATTTGAGCGGAGGCATGAGGCTTCTGGTTGTGGAGGCCCTCTGCGCAGCTCTGATCTCGAGGGTACCGATGACTATTGAAGTCGAGTCGGAAGACGGAAAAGCTCTCGCCGCCTTCAGCACCGACGATCTGAGCTTCCCCGAGATCGACGAGGTCGACAGGCAGATCATAGAATCGTTGGCTCGTGGGGTTAGGACGCTCGGTTTGCTGTCGGAGGAACTCGGGATCTCCAAACCGACAGTATGGAGGAGGCTCAGGAGGCTTGAAAGGGCTGGGATGGTGAAGCTCTCCCAGGGTAAGCGAAGGGAAGTGGTGGTTTCCCTCACCGAACGCGGTCAGATATACAGTGAGCTCTTGTCAGGATAAGCGACAACCCAATTCGCCTCTCAACAAGAGGACAGATCAGAGTCGAGGGCCCATCGTCTGCCATAACCCAAATCTTATACGACATCGTCCATTCTCGATAAGGCGGGACGGAGTATGGTCTTCTACACCATGGACGACGTCCTGCGGATCCTCCAGACCTTTCAAGATACACCGGTTGAGGTGAGCGAGGAGCTGAGGGGGTGGAGGTGGAAGGAACCTCCTTTGCTGGTCTCCTACAGGGCCAGGATCAACGTCTCCGACCTTACCATCGCCTGCGGGACTGGTAGGCTCGCATATCTCAGACACCACAGAGGGATTAGGGAGAGGCCAGGGCACGAGCTGATGTTCGGGTCCTTCGTCCACCGCTGCATCACAACTGCCACGTCGTCGGCGAAGGAGGTGCTGTTCAGGAACAGGCCGAGAACGGGAAAAGAGTTTCACGAAGAGCTCATCAAGATCGGGGACCAACTGATCAAATCGGGAGAATTCTCAGCCTACCCTGAGGTCTTCGAGACGATCTGGCAAAGGGCCGCGCTGACCTACTCCGCCGCGCTCGACAAGGTCCTCTCTTCGTCGAGGTACTTGAGCTGGGACGGCATAGTCCACAGGGTCGTCCCTTGGATCTGCGAGTTCCCGGTCGACGGCAGGAGCCTCGGCTTCAACAGGGCTGTCAGGATAGACGCTCTGATCCCACCCAACCTGATCGTCGAGTTCAAGACCAGAAAGCCCAGCAGGGAATTCGAGGTCGCTCTTGCGGGCTACGCGCTATGCTTCGAGTCGCAGTTCCGCGTCGCAGTTAACCACGCCGTGATCCTTTATCTCGAGTTCTCTGGGAGGGACGTCAAGGTCTACGAGCACTTCGTCGCCATAGACGACGAATTGAGGTTGGAGCTCGTAGAGAGAAGGGACATGTTGCTGAGGGTCGTCAGCGAAGGGTTCGATCCGGGATTGCCGGAGAGGTGCGATCCGAGTTGCCCCTACCTCAGAATCTGCAACCCCGAGAACCCAAATGTGTCAATGATCCGCTGATCGTCCGTTATCTTCAGTGAAAAAGACCTTGAGGGCTTGATAGACCTCTTTGGTCGAACCTTGGTGAACATACGTAATTTTCAGTCACAGTCACGAGAATGCGACTCTGTAGATGAGCTTGCCTAACGCCGTCAGCTCCACCTTCCCATCCCTCTCCCTGATCAGCATGAAGTCTTCCACCATCTTCTCCTTGACCTCTGCACCGTATTTCCTCTCGAACTCAGCGGCGTCCATCGAACCCATCTTGAGCAGGTCCATGAGGGGAGACCTGAATTTCCCGTCGAGGACCTCCTCTCTCCACTCGATCGGGAGGGGAGGAATGTAGACCGTCGTCATGAAGTCCTCGTGCCTGTAGTAAACGGGCCTGCGCATAAGAAAGGCGAGTATGGACAGAGCCGCTCCCTCGGGCTTGAAGCCGCCGGTGGCGTTGAGCATCACGACGTCGTTCTCGTGCTTCTTGACGAGCTCGTGGGCTTTGAGGAGGAGGTTCTGCAGGCCCCTCTCCCAGAACTCCGCCTCGCTCCTGAACCCCTCGATCCTGACCCTGTCGACCGTTATACCTCTCCTGCGGAGGTGGCGCTCGAGCGCTAAGCCGCAAACCTCTCCCACCATCGTGTCCGTGTGGAGGAGGTAGACCCTGCTCACGTTTCCTGAAGCGAGGTGCTCGGACATCGAGTTCAGCTCGGCCGACGCGGCATCTCCTTTGACCTCGATGTAGGAGACGAGCGCGCTGACCAAAGCGTCCCTGTCGATGGCACCGCTCCTCAGAGCCGCCTCCACGCCCTTCAGACCGCTCACCTCACCGATGAGGCTCCTGACCCGCTGGTCGTCCCTGAGAGCGTTGGAGAGGAGGCTCGCGCCGACCGTTACGATGTGAACGTGAGCCCTACGCGGCAAATCCCCTGAAGTGATGAGGGAAAATTGCAGTATTTGGGAGTTCGCGGAGACGTTTTGCGGGGTCGTTAGGTAATCGCGGTCCGCTGCGTCGCATGCACCTCCTCTATCTGGAGGAGGTTTTTCAGAGGGGCATCGAAATTGGAGCGGAATTGGTCTGGCAGCCACCTATCGTGATACTGAACTTCAAGGCGTACCGGGAGGCCACTGGCAGCGGTGCGGAGAGGCTGGCCTACGTCGCGGAGACCGTCTCGAAGGAACTGGGCGTGAAGGTGGCTGTGGCGGTCCAGCCGACAGACGTTTACAGGGTTTCCAGCAAGTACGACGTGACGGTTCTGGCGCAGCACGTCGATCACCAAAGGGAGGGGAGCTGGACTGGACACGTCACGGCGCTGGCCTTGAAGGAGGCAGGGGCAGCTGGAAGCCTCGTCAACCACTCGGAGCGGAGGCTCATGATCTCGGAGATAGCGGGGGCCGTCGAGGCGCTCAGGGAGCAGGGGCTGGTCTCGGTCGTCTGTGCCGATAAGCCGAGCGTTGCGAGGGCTGTCGCCGCGCTGGGGCCGGACTACGTAGCGATCGAGCCTCCGGAGCTGATAGGCACTGGCATCTCGGTCTCCAAGGCGAAGCCCGAGGTCGTCACCGAATCGATCAGGCTGATCAGGTCGCTCGGCCTTGACGTCCCGGTCATCTGCGGTGCTGGCATCTCGGGGCCCGAGGACGTAGCGAGGGCCATCGAGCTCGGAACCGTGGGCGTACTGATATCGTCGGCGTTCGTCAAGGCGAGGGACCCGCAGAACTTCCTCACATCAGTCTGCGAGGCCGCGCTCGACGCTTTCAGGAGACGGTGACTCGTACCAGCTGGACAGGGAGGTAGGAGGAGGGGAGGAGGACCGCGACCTCTTTCCCACCGTGGACCTCGAAGGCGATGAGGTTCCGCTCGCCTGGCCTCAGCGAGGTCGAGAAGTAGGAGAAGTCGTCGGGCGTTGAGGCGAGCCTGACGAACTCCCCATCAGACGAGTAACCGAAGATGACAGGGGTCGAGGCGAAGGCCATGTCCGCCTCTGGAACCTCGACCTCGAGCGAGACGGAGGAGTTGCTGCCACCCCAAGCGACTTTGGCGGCCGCCAACCTGAGAGGCCTCAAATCGAAGATCACCTGGACCTCGAGGTCCCTCTCCACGCTCAGCTCCCTGACGACGACCGAGAGCCTGGGGTCCGGATGCTTGAAGTAGCTGCTGTACCTGCCAGGTGGCACTAGGACCGTTGCGGTGCCGTCTGAGGACGTCACGGCCCTCCTGTCGCCGATCACCACCAGAGCTCCCTCTACCGGCCGGACCACGCTTTGGAAATCAGCCGTCAGGACCTTGACGTTGACTTTGCGCAACAAACCGAGCCCCTCAACGCCCGAGCTGCTGACCGAGCCGAGCGAGCTGAAGGCGAGCATGAGGAGCGAAAGGAGGAGCGCCATCAGCGTCAAATGCCAGACTTTCATCAGCCGACCCTTCAGGCCGCCTCGCAAAAAATATGACGTCGTTCGGATGCTAGAAACCGAATTGATAAGGGGGACGTCGCCGAAGGCCGTCATCCTCGCAGGCGGATACGGGAAGAGGTTGAGGCCCCTTACCGACACGGTCCCGAAGCCTTTGCTGAAGGTGGCCGAGAGGTCCATCATCGAGTGGCAGATCCGCTGGCTGGCATCCCACGGCATCAAGAGCTTCATCGTCTGCGCAGGTTACCTGAAGGAGAAGTTGGTCGAGGAGCTCGGAAGCGGAAACCAACTCGGCGTGAAGATAGGTTACGTCTTCGAGACGGAGCCTCTGGGAACCGCAGGGGCCCTCAGGAACGCGGAGCACCTGCTGAGCGGCGAGGAGAACTTCCTCGTGCTCAACGGCGACGTTCTGACCGACCTGAACCCTATCAGGGTTCTCGAGGCGACGAGTGAGAGGATGGCGGCGATGGCCGTCGTTCCCCTTCCTTCTCCGTACGGAATAGTCGACTTCGACCGAAACACGGGGCTCGTCAGGGGATTCAGGGAGAAGCCTGTGCTAGGCGATTACTGGATCAACGCAGGGGTCTACGCGTTCCGGTATGAGGTCCTCGAGGAGATGCCGGAGAGGGGCGACCTCGAACGCGAGGTCTTTCCCTCACTGGCGTCGAGGGGCCAGCTCTCCGCGGTCCAGTTCACCGACTGCTTCTGGAAATCGATCGATTCGCACAAGGACTTGGAGGAGGCCGACGCGATCCTCAGGCAGAGGAGATAACTGGCGTCAGGACCTTGACGTTGACTTTGCGCAACAAACCGAGTCCCTCAACGCCCGAGCTGCTGACCGAGCCGAGCGAGCTGAAGGCGAGCATGAGGAGCGAAAGGAGGAGCGCCATCAGCGTCAAGTGCCAGACTTGAGGACTATGGACTCTTCGATGCGGCGCTCTCCAGCCCCCAGATCCTTCGGCATCCTCCTGACGTCCCTCTCGTCGAGCCTCTTCACTTCGATCCCGACATCTTGCTTTTTGGATAAGAATTAATTTAGGGTTTAAAAATGATAAGGAGCCCATAGACGCGGTGAACTGGTAAGTATCAGGGGGTGAAAAGGGGGGTTAGTAGATAGCTGTAGTGTTATCAGTACGGCCGGGTGTTTGGGGCCTTGGAAGGCGCCGGTTCTATCTCCTCTTCCCTGCTTCCGCAGGGCCCCCAGCAAAGCGGGGTTCAACTATTGGGAACCCTCCCTTTCGAGAGGGCCCGGACACCCCCAAGGCTTCCCCCACCCGGCCGTCTTCCTTCGTTACTAGGAGTTCTTCTCTGGAGTATCTCCAGATCCTCTTCAGCAGTTTCGGTGCCTTCCACTTGATCTTCTTCTGGTCCTTTTTCCTCCTTGGATTTAAATGGTAAAGCTTAACCGTCAGTTGAGTCACCGCAAAAAG